>OFSE01000119.1_pt1 | contig 26923 bp, 18 predicted proteins | sample 1543261 | NCBI WGS metagenome assembly OFSE01 (sample SAMN07774225, study PRJEB24372) | wastewater metagenome | isolation source: Exp Tend VB 50WW | collected 2016-02 | reverse complement strand
ACACGAAAATATCTCGCGCCACCCCATGGCACCAACCTGGCCAGAAACGATGCTAACGACAGTCAATTTCACCGAAGAAGCGCCAAACCGCACTCGCGTGACAGTGACATGGGAACCTCACGGTGCTTTCACGGCGGAGGAATTAGAAATGTTCATAAAAGAACGGGGCGGCATGACTATGGGTTGGACGGGGTCTTTTGATAAGTTGGAAGCGCAGCTTGCGAGCGCTTAGTGATTTTGCGAAGCTGCGTTTTTAAATCTATCAGATTTGGGCGAGCATTTGGTAGTTTTGACGGAGCCTGTAAATAAATTTGTGTAAATGTCCACGGCCGATTAACCTCACGAAGAGGGGATTTACCGATGGACATGATAATGGATAGAGAAAAACTAAAAGCCTTGGCAAGGGAGCTTGCTAAAGACATCAAGACCGAAGCAGATCTCAATCTGCTTTCCAGAGAGTTAGTCAAACTCACTGTCGAAACTGCCTTAAACGCCGAATTAACCGAACATCTCGGTTATGAAAAACATGCCGATAGCACACCTGGACGAGGCAATGCACGCAATGGCAGCATGGCAAAACGCCTCAAAGGCGCGCATGGTGAAGTTGATATTGTGACGCCTCGTGACCGGGACGGCAGCTTCGAGCCGCAACTGGTACGTAAGAACCAAACCCGCTTAACCAGCATGGACGATCAAATCTTAACGCTCTATGCCAAAGGCTTATCCACCCGCGAAATCGTTGAAACGTTCAAGGAAATGGTCGATGCCGATGTCTCACCGACGCTCATTTCCAAGGTAACTGACCGGGTTCTGGAACAGATCACCCAGTGGCAATCCCGACCGCTGGATCCGATTTACCCGATTGTTTACCTAGACTGCATCGTCATCAAAATTCGTGACAATATGCGTGTGATTAACAAAGCCATTTATCTCGCTTTGGGCGTCAATATGGAAGGCAAGAAAGACTTGCTCGGCCTTTGGATGTCAGACAATGAAGGGGCGAAGTTCTGGTTATCGGTGCTCACCGAACTAAAAAATCGTGGCGTACAAGACATCCTGATTGCCTGCGTGGATGGTCTCAAAGGCTTTCCCGAAGCGATTGCAGCGGAATACCCAGAAACCCGCATTCAACTTTGTATCGTTCACATGGTGCGTAACAGCTTGAAATATGTTTCCTGGAAAGATTACAAAGCCGTCACTGTCGATCTCAAACGTGTTTATCAAGCCACCACGGAAGATCAAGGATTGGCGGAATTAGAGCGATTCGGCCAGCAATGGGGTGAGCACTATCCGCAAATCGCCAAGTCATGGACGACGCACTGGGTCAATCTACGTACCTTGTTTGATTATCCACCAGAGATTCGTCGGGCGATTTACACCACGAATGCCATTGAATCGTTAAACAGCGTGATTCGCTCTGCGACTAAACGTCGGAAATTATTCCCTAGCGATGACTCCGCACTGAAAGTGATTTATCTGGCGATTTCACAAGCCGCAAAGAAATGGACCATGCCGATTCAAAATTGGCGCAAAGCGCTTAATCGATTTATGATTGAGTTTGGTGATCGTATTCAACAATACGAGCGCTGATTTGTTCCGTGGCATTTACACAGAATCTTTTACAGGCTCTTTTGACGATTTTATTTGGATTTGTAAATTAACCATTCGTACGATTTCGCTTCGCGAATTATACCTACGTGAGCTTATACCCTTATCTGTATTTATTTACTTGCGCTTCTTTAATAAGCGCAAAGCATCATATTTTTATTAAAAATGCGGGAGTATATGTTTTATTCGGCTTTTAAAGTAGCATGTCAAGACCCGACTTTAATTTGCACGACCCTAATTTGCATGGCTTCTCCTATTGCAAAAACGTTCTTGGCGATGCCTAACGCCCTAGTTAACCGGTGCCGTAGCGCGAAGTGCTGAGGAAACCGCTACAGGCCATGAGAATGCCGAAGGCATGGCCTGTAGCGGCGTCCGTGTTGAACGACCAGTTAGGCTAGTGGCTCATGCAAGATTCTTATCTTTGATCCTCATCAGTTGGACGCCACTCAAACAAACGGTCCACCGCAAACAAGACATCCTCCAAGCCATCGTTGTAGTTTGAGCGAAAGTCCGCGTACTTTTTAGTTTTTAGTAGTTCTGGGATGCTGCAGTCTTCAATGAGAAGGGGCAAAACAATGGTTCGACTCTTCTCAATTTCAGACCAATACTTTACATGCCACTCCCGCTCCACCCACTTGGACTTAATGGAGTTATTTGACAGAACCACAATGATGAAGTCTGCGCTAGATAGGCCATCTGATATTTTCTCTGGAATCGACTCGCCAACGCAAATGTCCCACTCATCAAACCATGGAGTATGCCCTGCCGCTTTTAAGTCTGTGCCCAGCCATGTTGCAAACTTTTTGTCTTTTGATGAGTGCGAGATGAAAATCTTGGCACCTTGCCCTTTGTTGCTATAGCGAGCATGAATCATGCGATCCACAAGTGCTCCTTCCACGAAATGCAATTCGGTAAGTAATTCAATATTTCTTTTTGAGCCCACTCTAGGCGAGCCTTTAGCTGCAGCAAATCGTCCTATAAGGTGATGAATCTCTTTTCGCCGCTTCATGAGGTCTACAGTTGTTACCTCTCTGACGTACTCATCTGGAATGACGTAGTACCCATCGGTCAATAAAATGTCTCCAAAATAGACGATGGCTACGCGCCGCCCTTCAATTTTGTCGTCGTCGCCAACCCAATCCCAGTCAATATCGTCTGAAAACTCCGTGTCGTCGTCATCGTAGTTCCCAATACGACCCGCGTGAGGACCATCAGTGATGTAGACGGGCCCGTAGGGAATGTGCTCGGTACTCATAAATTCGCCTAGGGTCTAACGTGAAAATGAGCGAACGCCGAAGGCGATCCGCTCCAATGGCAGGTTATGGGTCATCACACTTGCCGCACGAGCCGCATGCCACCAAGAGTCGCATGGGACGAAAACCGCCAATGCACTCCGTCGGGCGCTCGGTATAGCTCGGCGATGCTCTCCTCGGCCAGCGGCCGATCTGCGCCGACTCGCTTGAAGTGCTGGCGAATGAGCCAAAGCGCCCGATGATAGTTATTAATCACGTTCTCATCCAGAGTTGGGAGAATTGCCGCGTCAGTGATCGTCTGCTGACGCTCCAGAAACCACCCTAGCAGCTCGCCCGTTTCAATGAAGAAGTCGCAGTCCTTCCAACCGTCAGGCTCTGACCATTCGGACTTGTAGGCCTCGCGCTCGGCTTCGGGAAGCGACCGAAACCAAGGAACCCATGCGTGCCAATTGTCTTCGCACGCCCTCATGCGCCAGCCGAAGCTTCCCCATGGAATTCTCGAGAAAGCAATCCACACTGACTGCATTGGCTCACTCATGACACATAACTTCAATTAGTGTGAAAAAAATTCCGCCCATCCTAGCGAGTTGTCCGTCTATTCTGACAAGGTAATCTGCTGGTAACTGTTGCAACATACAATTCTCTGCAATATTCTGCATATAAACACATGACTAAATAACTAGGAAAGGCAGACAGCTTCCATGGACAGTTCACAGGCCACTTCGGCACCTTTTCTTAACCACCCTAAGTTGCTTAGTCGTGTCAAAAATTGCATACGCGACAAGTGCTATAGCTTACGTACTAAAGAGGCATAAGTCTACAGGATTCGATAGCTTATTCGCTTTCAAGAATAAAGGGGTAACAATCAAACCCATCACCCACTATTCCGCAACCCAGCCGCAATACCATTAATCGACAAATGTATCCCCCGTCGCACGCGTTCGTCATGATCGCCTTGGCGGAAGCGCTCCAACAACTCAACTTGCACGTGGTTGAGTGGTGACAGGTAAGGAAAACGATGGCGAATTGAGCGTTTTAATAAAGGGTTGGCTGACAATAACTCGTCTTGGCCGGTAATTAATTGCAATGCCTGAATCGCTGCTTCGTGTTCGGCTTGGATGCGTGGAAAAATCCGCTCTCGCAAGCTAGCGTCTTTCACTAATTGCGCGTAGCGGCTGGCGATGCCGATGTCGCTTTTTGCTAGCACCATTTCCATGTTGGATAACAGGGTTGAGAAAAACGACCATTCCCGCACCATTGCCTGCAAAGTGGCTAAACCATCGTCAGGATGCGCTTGCAAATAGGCTTGCACAGCCGCGCCAAAGCCAAACCAGCCCGGTAGCATTAGGCGGCATTGTGACCAGCTAAAGACCCAAGGAATGGCGCGTAAATCTTCAATCGCGGTGGATTTTTTGCGTGAGGCTGGGCGGCTGCCGATGTTCAAACCGGCAATTTCTGAAATCACGGTCGATTCCCAAAAATATTGCTCGAAGCCTTCGGTGTTGTACACCAGATTTCGGTAGGCTTGGAAGGCTTGCGCTGATAATTCTTCCATCGCGGCTAAAAATGCGGGGCGCGGAGCGACTTCTTCATGCGCCAGCAAACTCGCTTCCATGGTGGCTGCCGCCAATACTTCCAGATTGCGGCGGCCAACTTCTGGGTTGGCATATTTAGCGGTGATTACTTCGCCTTGCTCGGTCAAACGAATTTGCCCACGTACTGCACCCGCCGGTTGTGCCAAAATTGCTTGGTAACTTGGGCCGCCGCCGCGCCCTACCGAACCGCCACGCCCATGAAACAGGCGAATCCGAATTTGATGGCGGGCAAACACCTCTACCAGTTGCAATTCAGCCTTATACAATTCCCAGCCTGACGTCAAAAAGCCGCCATCTTTATTGCTATCAGAATAGCCCAGCATCACTTCTTGCGCCATGCCGCGACTGGGCAGCAATCTGGCATACGCTGGCAAACTGAATAAGCGATCCATCACGGTGGCGCTGTTTTGCAAGTCGCCAATGGTTTCAAACAAGGGGATGATATTCACATCCAAACGCTGTTCTGCTGGATGCAGCAAGCCAGATTCTTTCAGCAGCAAGGCCAGTTCTAGCATATCCGATACGCCGTCGGTTTTTGAGATGATGCAATTTGGCACTGCCGCCTTGCCATACCGTTTTTGCGCGCTGCTGGCGGCACGATAAATCGCAAGCTCTGATTGTGTTTCGTCGGAATAGCTTAAATATGGCGAAGCCAAAGGCCGACTTGAACTGATTTCATCGAGCAAAATATCAATGCGTTGCTCTTCATTCAGCGCCAGATAATCTAGCGCCGGATTTGCTGCGTACAATAACTCTGCCACCACTCTTTCATGCACATCAGAATTTTGACGTAAATCCAGTGGCGCTAAATAAAAACCAAACACGCGCACGGCACGACGCAGGTGGCGCAAACGGCCACGCGTAATCGCCCGCGAGCCATTTTCCAGTAGCGAGTGATGTACCGTATCGAGATCGGCAACCAACTCAGCCGCATCGGCATACGGCATCGCTTCGCCACTCGGTGCAATGCTTGGCACCATGCCGAGTAATTGTGTGTAGGTAGCTGCAACGCGGGCATAAATGCCGCTGATCGCCAAACGATACGGCTCATCTGCACGGTGCGGTGAGTGATCGGGCGAACGTTGCGCCAAGGCTAATAAGGCAGGCGACACTTTCACCAGTAAAGACGCCATTGATAACTGCGAACCGAGCGTGTGTAATTCGGCCAAATAAAACTGAAACGCGCGCGCACTTTGCATCGCTAAAGTTTTTTCTAAAATACTGGCCGTCACAAACGGGTTACCGTCGCGGTCGCCTCCGATCCAGCTCCCCATTTTCATGAAACTGGGTAATTCAATCGACTCAGCTTCCGCTTGATTTGATCGCCCTGCCCGCTTTTTTTCTAATAAATCTTCCAGCCCCGCGTACAGTTGCGGCAGCTCGCGCAAAAATGTAGTGTCGTAAAAACTCAGGCCATTTTCGACTTCATCGAGTACCGATAATTTCGACAAGCGCAGCATACGGGTCTGCCACAAAGTCAGTACGGCGCGGCTGAGCGCTTCTTCGTTGGCATCACTTTCTTCTGGTGTGAGCTGCATGCGATCACGCTCATCGAGCAAGCGCATGATCACCGTTTGGCAATTCAAAATACTTTTGCGCTGCACCTCGGTCGGGTGTGCAGTCAGCACCGGGCTCACTTCGGCACTGTCAAAAAATTCTAGCAATTGTGGCGTGTCGTAACCATTGCGGTATAGGCTCTCAATCGTGTGCGCCAGACTGCCGGGGCGCGCCGCCGAACCAGCCAATTGATGCGCCCGTGTGCGGCGAATGTGATGTTGATCTTCCGCCAGATTCACTAAGTGTGAAAAATAACTGAAGGCACGAATCACGTGCGTGGTTTGATCATTGCTCAAACTGTCTAGTGTCGATTCCAACGCGGCACGCGCCGCTGGGTCAGCATCGCGCCGAAAACGGATTGAATTTTGCCTGACCGTTTCGATTAAATCAAAGATGGCGTCGCCGTGTTGATGGCGCACGGTGTCACCCAGCAAACACCCCAGACGGCGAATATCGTCACGCAGGCTTTGGTCTTTATCGTCGCTAAAATTATTCATGGTGTGTCAGACAAAAAGAATGTAATGGAAAGAATGTAGTCAAGACGCGACGCCAGCGCGTTACCAGAAAATACAGGAGCATTCAAAACACGAAAGGCAACTACGGCCAATCAGTCTGCACGCCAACGCTGACACTGCACTGACGCCAACTATTACAAGAAAATTGCGAGACAATTGCCTCGCAATTCAATCAGCCATTCAAATGCTGCTGCACCACTTGCAATAAACCTTTGGTTGAACTATCACTCGGATCGCGCACCGCCGCTGGCTGTAGGGTCAATAATTGTTGCGCCAACGTCTTGCCCAGCTCAACGCCCCATTGATCAAAGGCATTGATATTCCAGATCGCCGCTTGTACGAATACCTTATGCTCATACAGGGCAATCAGTGCGCCGAAACTATGCGGCGTGATTTTTTCTAGCAGCAGCGTAGAGCTTGGTCGGTTGCCTTCAAACACTCTTGGATTCAAGATTGACTGCGACATCGCTGCTGACAGATCACCAGTCGTATTCAATTCAGCGCGCACTTCATCAATGGTTTTACCAAACGCCATCGCTTTCGATTGGGCAAAACAATTCGCCAGCAAAGCCTGGTTGTGCTGCGGCAAATGCACGTCGTCTTCAATCGCAGCGATGAAATCGGTGGGTATGATTTGCGTGCCTTGGTGCAGCAATTGAAAATATGCGTGCTGCCCATTGGTGCCCGCTTCCCCAAAAATCACTGGCGCGGTGGCGTAATCAATGCGCTGACCTTCTTTATCGACGGATTTGCCATTGCTTTCCATTTCTAGTTGCTGCAAATACGCAGGCAGACGATGCAGGCGTTGATGATAAGGCGCGATTGATAACGCAGGCAGGCCAAGGAAATTAATATTCCAGATGCCGACCAAGGCCATCAACACTGGCAGATTTTGCTCTAACGGTGCAGTGGCGAAATGTTGATCCATTTCATGCGCACCAGCCAGCATCGCTTCAAACTGATCCATGCCAACCGCAATCGCAATCGACAAGCCAATCGCGCTCCACATCGAGTAGCGCCCACCTGCCCAATTCCAAAACGGAAATACATTATCTGCCGCAATACCAAACTCTTCGGCCGCTGCCACATTGGTGGAGAGCGCCACAAAGTGCTGGCCGATCTGCGCCAGTGGGCAACCACAAGCTAACATCCAGGCGCGGGCGGTTTTTGCGTTGGTCAGGGTTTCCAGTGTGGTGAAAGTTTTTGAGGCGACGATAAATAAGGTGGTTTCTGGATCGGCTTCGGCCAAGGTATCGGCGATGTGCCGACCATCTACATTCGAGACAAAATGTAGCTTGAGATTTTTCTGCGCCCACGGTGCCAAGGCAATGCACGCCATTTGCGGCCCCAGATCTGAGCCGCCAATGCCGATATTGATGACAGTGCGAATCGGTTTGCCGCTATACCCCAACCATGCACCACTGCGCACGGCATCGCTAAAGCTGCGCATGCGTTGCAATACGGCGTGCACTTCATCGACTACATTCACACCATCGAGCAAACAAGTTGCGCCTTTCGGCAAACGCAATGCGGTGTGCAAGACGGCACGTTGCTCGGTCAGGTTAATCGGCTCGCCCTGCAACATCGCATCGCGCAAGGCTTCGACTTTTTGCGCCCGTGCCAATGCAAACAAATCTTGCATCACGGTGCGGTCAACTCGTTGTTTGGAATAATCCAACAACATGCCGCAAGCCGCCGCAGAAAAATAATTGAAGCGCTGCATGTCCTTGCGAAACAAGGTGCGTAAATCAGGAATTTGATAAGCGCGTTGCTGCAGGGCTTGCCAGCGCGGCGAAGTGGATACAGAAGAAGAAACCACGTTTGTCATGATACCAATAACACGAGAATTAACAAAAATAGGGGAGTATTGCTTATTTTAATGCCTTTACCGCACATATAGTCTGCGCATTAAAAATATACACAGCACAGTATATATTACACAGATAAATCACGGGCGATAGCGAAAGGCTAGAGTGTAAAGCAAATTACTTCCCTGCTGCCGCCGCTTGCTGCGCCAATTGCGCCACCGTCGCCCAATCATTATTCGCGATCAAATTGGCGGGACACATCCACGAGCCGCCCACGCATAAGATATTCGCTTGCTGCAAAAGCTGCGGCGTGGTTTCTACCGTGACGCCACCGGTTAAACAAAAGCGCACATCAGGAAACGGCCCGCCGAGCGCCTTTGCCATTTTGGTGCTACCCAATAAATCAGACGGAAATAATTTCACCACATCAAAGCCATGTTCCAAGGCCAGCATCAAATCGCTAGCACCACCAACCCCGGGGAAATACGGCAAGCTAGAAGCAGCGGCGGCTTTTGCCAGTACGGGCGTGATGCCTGGACTAATGCCGAAAGTTGCGCCTGCCGCTTGCACGGCATCGAGCTGGGCTTCTGTCAGAATCGTACCGGCTCCTACTGTTAAATTAGGGCAAGCCTTCACCACTTCGCGCAAGACGGTCATCGCATTCGGTGTGCGCAAGGTGATTTCCACTGCGGGCAAACCATTTTCCGCTAACACATTAACGCAGCGTATCGCCTGATCGACATCATCGGTGACCAAAATAGGCAAGACCCGCACTTGTGCGAGTTGGTCGATGATCTGTTGTTTAGTCACTGTCATGATAAATCCATTGTTGACGTAAAAATGAAAATTAAAAGGGGGGAAACGTTCAGTCGATCATTCAATCAATAAACAAGGTAGAAGCACCTTTTTCAGGTGCCGTCACAACCCGCCGCTGCGCCGCAAACAGATCACGGCCATAACCAAAAACGCTATCAGTCGAAGCGCTTGGTAACGTGCGTTGTTGCCATTCCTGTTCAGGCACCAAGGCGCGCAATTCGCCGGTATGCACATTGAGTTCGATCATATCGCCGTCTCGTACCTTTCCCAAGTGCCCGCCCTGCGCCACTTCTGGGCTAACATGCAATGCCGCTGGCACTTTGCCCGATGCGCCCGACATGCGGCCATCAGTCACCAAAGCCACCTTATAACCAGCCGACATCAAGCTACCCAAAACGGGCGTAAATTGATGCAGCTCCGGCATACCATTCGCTTGTGGCCCTTGGAAAATCACCACTGCCACAAAATCCATATTCAATTGCCCAGCCTTGTATGCATTCACCAAGGCGTCTTGCGAATCAAATACTTTGGCTGGCGCACGAATCACCCAAGCGTCTTCTGGCACGGCAGAAGCTTTCACAATCGCCCGCCCCAAATTACCCTGTAATAAACGCAAACCACCGGTCGCCGCAAATGGCTCAGCGACTCTGCGCACCACGCTGGTATCGCCTGACTCTTGCGGCCAAGCTTGCCATTTAACGACATCACCTTCCAAACTTGGGTGCACGGTATGAGCGTGCAAACCATCGTTGCCATACACAGTCATGACATCGCCGTGCATCAAACCAGCATCCAATAATTCGCGCAGTACAAAAGTCGGGCCACCTGCTTCTTCAAAGGCATTCACATCGGCAGTACCATTCGGGTACACGCGAGTGAGCAATGGGATCACACCAGACAGTTCATCAAAATCCTGCCAATCAATCAAAATACCGGCCGCCCGCGCCACTGCAATCCAATGAATCGTGTGATTGGTCGAGCCACCGGTTGCCAACAAAGCGATGACCGCATTGACGATGGTTTTTTCATTCACAACATGACCAATCGGGCGATAATCGCTACCTTGCTCGGTGAGTTGCACTACGCGCTCGACTGCCGCATCGGTTAGCGCGTGGCGTAACGGGTCAGATGGATGCACAAACGCCGCACCCGGCAAGTGCAGCCCCATCGCTTCCAATAACATTTGATTGCTATTCGCAGTGCCGTAAAAAGTACAAGTACCAGCGCTGTGGTAAGCCGCGCTTTCCGCCGCCAATAATTCTTCTTTACTGGCTTTGCCTTGCGCATAGCGCTCACGCACGGCAGCTTTTTCTTTGTTGGACAAGCCCGAACCCATCGGCCCGGCGGGAATAAAAATGGTCGGCAAATGACCAAACGCCAGCGCGCCAATCAATAAACCCGGCACGATTTTGTCGCAGATCCCCAAACATAAAGTCGCATCAAACGCATCGTGCGACAAGGCCACTGCGGTGGCTTGTGCAATCACGTCACGCGAAAACAAAGATAACTCCATCCCTGGCCGCCCTTGCGTCACACCATCGCACATGGCTGGTACCGCACCCGCGACTTGCGCGGTCGCATTGAAGCGCAAGGCGGCTTGCTTGATTTGATCAGGGTAAGATTGGTAAGGCTGATGCGCTGACAACATATCGTTATACGCAGTCACAATCCCGATATTGGCTTTTTGCGCCTGATTCAGCCAGATTTTTGATTTGCTATCAGCCGCCGCATTGGCATGCGCCTGATTGGCACAAGACAAACTCGCACGGCGCGGCCCGCGATGACGCATTTGCTCTAAGTGCGCTAGATAAGCATCACGCAAAGGCTTACTGCGTTCAATAATTCGATTGGTCACAGCCGCAATCACTGGGTGCAATGGTGTCTTAGGCATCTTGGGCGGCGTGGAACTGGTGGGATTTGAGCTAGTCATAAGCACTCACTGGGCAAGCTGTTTGAATATAGTAAAGATAGCATAAAACCCAAATTTTCTGTAACAAACTTTCAAAAATGCCGTTTTATGGAAAAAATTTCACAATAACATAACAAAAAAACGTAATGAAACTACATTTCTGTTCGATCTATGCCATAATTAACGCACAAAAATAATGCGTATTCTTTGCAATATGGTGCAGACATTCCATGTGAATTCGCTTTAGCCTTGGTAACAAGATCAGTCAATACAATCAATATTCATTTCAATCGTCCCATCAAATCTCGGAGTCAGCATGGCTACATTTGTACTGTTTGGCGGCACTGGCGATCTTGCCAAGCGCAAGATCATTCCTGCCCTGTTTAGCGCTTTCGTCAACGGCAGGTTAGATGCCAGCTTTCAGTTCATCGGCGCCGCGCGCGAAAAGATTGACGATGCCGAATATCGCAGCCGTGTCGAAGCCAGCATCGCCACCTATGCCAGCAAAGAAGGCGCGCCCGATCCGGCCAAAGTACAAGCCTTTCTGACGCAAGTGTTTTACGCCAAAATTGATGCGCGAGTAGCGGAAGACTTTGAACATTTAAAAACCCGCATCCACACCTCCGATAGCAACCCAACGCTGTTTTATTTGGCGACTGGCCCCGACATCTTTATTCCGATTGTGGAGCAACTGTCCAAGCATGGTTTGGTAGAAGGTAATGCCCGCGTGGTAGTTGAAAAACCATTAGGTCACGATGCGCAATCGGCGAAGGAAATTAATCAATCTTTACGCACTTATCTGAAAGAAAATCAGATTTACCGCATCGATCATTATCTCGGCAAAGAAATGGTGCAAAACCTGCTGGCGCTACGCTTTGCCAATCTGTTTTTAGAGCCACTATGGAATCGTAAATGGATTCAAGACGTGCAAATTTCGATTGCCGAGCAAGTTGGGGTGGAAACCCGTGGCGATTTTTACGATCAAACCGGTGCCCTGCGCGATATGGTACAAAATCACTTGCTGCAACTGGTGTCAATTGTGGCGATGGAGCCGCCCGTCAATGCCAACCCCGATGCGATTCGTGACGAGAAAGTCAAAGTCTTACGCGCCCTGCACCGCTTTACACCGGAAGAAGTCAGCAAGAAAACTGTGCGCGGCCAATATCGTGCTGGTGCAATCGATGGCAAACCCGTCATCGGCTATCAAAACGAAGCAGGCGTACCGCCCTCTTCACGCACCGAAACCTTTGTGGCGATTCGTGCCGAAATCAATAACTGGCGTTGGGCGGGAGTGCCTTTTTATCTGCGCACCGGCAAACGCATGGCTAGCCGCAGCGCTGAAATTACCATCAATTTCAAACCGATTCCGTATTCGATTTTCGGCCAGTCACAAGGACCGATGCGCTCTAACCGCTTGGTGATTTCCCTGCAGCCAGAGGAAAGCGTCGAATTGTTCATGAAGGCCAAAGAGCCAGGCGAAGGCATTCGCTTATCCGACGTGGCTTTGAATCTCGATTTCACCCAAGCCTCTAGCCAACGGCGGGTCGAATCTTACGAACGTCTGTTGATTGATGCCTTGCACGGTGATTTAACTTTGTTTGTACGCGACGACGAATTAAGCGCCGCTTGGGCATGGGTTGATCCAATTATGGAAGCCTGGAAAAACGACAGCGAGGGTTTGAAATCGTATATCGCCGGAAGCTGGGGGCCAGTCGCCGCCAGTTACTTACTCGCGCAAAATGATGCGGCTTGGGGCGAAGAATACGTCGAAGGTTAACACCACTGATTCCTCGACAAGATTTGAAGCGCCTACATAACTAAATTATTCGACCAGACTATTCAAACCAACGACCATGACCACCATGCATTTTCATTACTACGATGATTTTACCGAGCTGAGCACTGCGCTGGTCAAAGAATGGCTCGCCATCATTGATCAAGCCAATTCAGCGCGCAAAAGCAGTTGCAGCTTTGCGCTGGCTGGTGGCAGCACGCCAGCACCGGTGTATCGTCTGCTCGATCAAGGTTTAGCACAACGCAATCTGCAAAACAGCAAAGTGAAACTGGTGGCTACCGACGAGCGCTGGGTGGCTGATGCCGATCCGCAAAGCAATGAAGGTCTGTTTCAACAATGCATGGCGCAGTCGTATCAAAAACAATGGCAATTGGTGTCATTAAAAAACAGCGCGGCGACACCTGAAGCGGCAATTGAAGACATCGATCAACGCTTACGCAACCAACTGCCGGGCAATTTCGATGCCGTGTTATTGGGCATGGGTACCGATGGTCATGTCGCCTCATTATTCCCCGGTGGTGCCACCCAGCAGGGCAACGCACAATGCTTGCCAGCACTGCACCCGCAAACCCAACAAAGCCGCATGTCTTTATCGTTGCCACGTCTGGTACAAGCCGAACGTATTTGGTTAGTCATTACCGGTGCAGAAAAACGGCACGTCTTGGAGAGTGCCTTGGAAGCCACCTTAGAAGCGCCCCAAGCAGCGCTACCGATTGCGTTTTTAGTACAAGAAGCCAGCTGCCCGATTGATGTATTTTGGTGCCCCTAAATTCACAGAAAGTAGAATCAATCCCTCACCATGAATGCGTTTTCAGTGATTAATAGCGACAAACAAATTGACAAACAGAGCGACAAACACGGCGACAAGCATAATGAGCCCAATACGCCGCCCGAAAAAGGTTTGCTGGCGCGCATACGCACGGCCAGCACAGCCCTAAGCCGTGCTGAGCGACAAGTCGCTGAATTTTTGCTGCAAAAGCCGCACGATGCGTTAAATATGTCGATACGGGTTTTGGCACAAGCCTGTAGCGTCAGTGAGCCAACCGTCGCCCGTTTTTCACAATCGATGGGCTTTGACGGTTTTCGTTCCTTCAAAATGGCGTTTGCCAAAAGTCTAGCCACTGGCATTCCGTTTTTACATTTAGATGTGAATCAAGCCGACCATGTGCGCGATGTCTTGCCGAAAGTGTTTGACCGCACCATCTTGGCCTTAATGGAAGCACGCAATGCCGCCAACCCCGCCACCTTTGAAGCTGCGGTGCAACTGTTGGCACGCGCGCGGCGCATCGAATGCTATGGCCTCGGTTATTCTGGTGCGCTAGCGATCGATGCACAGCTTAAATTTTTCCGTTTCGGGATTCCCACCACGGTCTTTTGCGACGCCCATTTGCAAGCACAATCAGCCTCGTTGCTCAACAGTGATTGCGTGGTAGTGGCCTTCTCGCGCACCGGGCGCACGATGGATTTGATTCGCAGTGTTCAACTGGCAAAAAACGCCGGTGCCAAAGTCTTGGTGCTCTGCGCCAGTGGCGGTGCATTGGCGGAATTGGCTGACGTGCATCTCAGTGTCGATGTCGAAGAAGACCCTGACATCTATACCCCAATGACATCACGTCTAGCACACCTAACCTACATCGACGCCCTCGCCGTTGCCGTAACGCTGTTACGCGGCCCGGCGGCGATTGATATGTTGGAACGGGCGAAAGCGAGTATTAGTGAAAAGCGTCTGGAAACCAAGCCGGAATAACATTTGCTTGGCTTATTTATTGACGGTATCGCGTTATTCGTCAAAAAAATTTCCTATCTACAATATCACTGCACAATATCACTACACAATATCACTGCATCATCTATAAAAATTCACCGCAACAAAGTCATTTCTGGCATCCTAGGGTCTGTTGACCAAGTATTTTTTCATGACCGCCGAACACATCATGCATCAACTCACCCTTGCCGAAGTCACAGAAAAAGTCCAAGAACTGCCCAGCCTACCCGGCATCGTCATGGATATTCTGAATCAAATCGACGACGATACGCTGGATATTCAAATTTTGGTAGAAAAGGTGTCGAGTGACGCTGCGCTGACCGCCAAGACTTTGCACTACGCCAATTCGGCGTATTTTTCGACGATGGTGAAAGTCACCACGGTGCAGCAGGCGATTTCATTGATGGGTTTATCGGCCACCAAGCAGATCATTTTGGCGGCCGGATTAGCCGGTTGTTTTCCCGAAAATAATTGCCCAGGATTTAGTCACAAAGATTTTTGGCGACATTCTAATGCGGTGGCGATTGCCGCCAGATTGCTGGCAAAACGTTTGCAAATCAATCCAGATGTCGCTTACACCGCTGGCTTGCTGCATGATATTGGCGCGCTGGTATTGGTGACACAGTTCCCAGAACAATACGCCGCCACCATTGCCTATCGCCATGCGGAAGGCATTAGTCAATTTGATGCTGAACGCTATATGATCGGCATTGACCATGCTGCTGTCGGCGAAGCGCTGGCCGAATTATGGTCTTTTTCTGAAGTCATGAAACATGCAATTGCAGGCCACCATTTTCCAGAAAAACCCGGCCTCGGTTTTTTGGCCACCGTAATCCACGTTGCCAATGGCATTGCACATGCTTTAGGGGTCACCACTACGCCGGATAAACAACGTATCGAAGTGTCAGCACAGTCGTGGGAGAGCTTGCAAATGAGCGCCGAAGCCATCGATCAATTGATGACGGCGACTATAGATGAGTTACACAAGCTCGATCAGATCGAAGTTTAAAATTCAATTGCTCGTTATTTTTGATACTGACCATCACTGCTCACGGGCAGGATGTTCTTGACGCCACTCCGCTGCGGCATTTTTAGCGTCTTCAATTTGCTGCTGCGTGGCCTCTTTTTCGGCGTATTTCAAATACAAGACAGCTTCACCATAATCACGCGCCAAGATCAAAAATTTCAAGCCTTCCACTTTGTTTTTGGCTACACCCAAGCCTTTCAGGTACATCAGGCCAAGCTGATAACAAGCGCTGTCGTTCGATTGTTCGGCTGCATCGAGAAATAAGCGCCAAGCCTTTTGATAGCTGCGCTCAACGCCGACGCCAGATAGATAAAAAACACCCAGATCATATTGCCCATCGGCGTAACCTTGATCGGCAGCCTTACGATACCAATAGGCAGCCGTAACAAAATTCGGTGCGACCGCTTTGGCACGCGCATACATACGACCTAAATTCACCTGCGCTTTCGGGTTGCCCTGCTCTGCCGATTGGCGAAACCATTTCAACGCCTGCACATTATCTTGCGCCACGCCTTGCCCCTTCAAATACATCAAGCCCAGATTAAACTGCGCATCGGCATTGCCTTTTTCCGCCGCCTTGGTAAACGCTGCTGCTGCAGCGACGTAGTCTTCATCTTCATACAAGGCGACACCTTGACTCAAATCGTCAGCATGCGCAGAGGGCGTGTGCATCCCGAAAGTGATCAGTAACACCAAGGTCGGGATCAAGGCATGAGCGAAAAAAGTATGGGATTTCATAGATGATGTGAGATAGCCGTTATCATGATTCAAAAACATTATCTGATATTTTTCAACAAAACTTGAAAGATAATCGCTCTTATAAAAATTAGCGCCGACTTCGCTAAACAGTTTAATATACCTAGCCCTGTATTTTTTCAATACGCTTATATAACGTGCGGGAATGGCTTATTTTTTTACAAAAAATAGGGAGTATATTGGACTTACATTCAATTTTCATCCATCAAGCAAAACCGTTGAGTGAAAATCACTGGCGCGATCAAGCTGGATATTGAATAATCCCGGTTTTGCAGAAACGCTGCTTCCCCCTTCTCTTATTTTTCGTATTTTTTCTTTAGGAACCAATCATGGCTGGTGCCAGTTTATTGACGCTGTTAGATGATATCGCCAGCGTGCTCGATGATGTCGCGCTCATGTCCAAGGTGGCGGCCAAAAAAACCGCTGGTGTGTTGGGCGATGATTTGGCTCTCAACGCAGAACAAGTGAGCGGCGTGGCATCGGAACGTGAATTGCCGGTGGTGTGGGCGGTGGGGGTTGGTTCGATCAAAAACAAAGTGATTTTAGTGCCATTGGCTTTGGGTCTGAGTGCATTGGCGCCTTGGTTGGTGGCACCGCTCTTGATGCTGGGTGGGGCGTATTTGTGTTTTGAAGGTTTCGAGAAAATCTCGCACAAATTTTTACATGACGATATTGCAGAACAATCCGAGCAAAGCAAGTTGGCAGAAGCGCAGACCTTGGCCGATGCCGACATCGCGCTCGATATCGTTGCGCACGAAAAAGAAAAAATCAAAGGTGCGATTCGTACCGATTTTGTATTGAGCGCCGAAATCATCATCATCGCGCTCGGCACTGTGGCAGGTGCCTCTCTGTATTCGCAATTGGCAGTGCTGGCGGGTGTGGCCTTGTTGATGACGGTTGGCGTGTATGGCTTCGTCGCCTTGATTGTTAAACTGGATGATCTTGGCTTTTATTTGAAACGCCTGAGCAACACGTCAGAGCAGCGTGCCAGCTACTTGAAACGCTGGCAAGCAGTGCTCGGCGATGGGCTTTTGGTGTTCGCGCCACGCTTGATGAAATCGTTGGCGGTGATTGGTACGGTGGCGATGTTTATGGTGGGCGGCGGTATTTTGACGCATGGCATGCCGCTCTTGCATCACGGGATAGAAAACAGTGCCGAGGCAATCAATCATGCGCTTACCTTACCTTCTTTTACTACTGGCATCATCGCCAGTTTGATCGATGCTTGCGCGGGTGTTGTGGCGGGTGGTTTGGTGTTAGTGCTGGTGACTCTGGCGCAGCGCCTCTACAAAACAATCAGGCCAAGTAAAGCATCCAACACTCATTCGTCATAAGTGACTGGCGCTAAAGCTCGCTCTTGCAAGATAACTTGCAAAGGCTGCCAGGCCATCGTTGCCGGCATTTTCTCCATGCAGTCGTGATGCCCTAGGGGACATTCTCTTTGCTTGCACGGCGCGCACGGCAAGCGCAATGACAGCGAATGGGCAACATCGGCAAAGGGGGGCGCATGGTCAGGGTCGGTCGAGCCATACAAAGCAATCACCGGACGATTCAGCGCCGAAGCGATATGCAATAAGCCAGAATCGTTGCTGACCACGGCAACGGCGCTGGCGATTAAGGCTATGGCTTGATCGAGACTGGTTTTGCCAGCCAACTGATGCAACTGCCCAACTGCATTAGATGCTATCGACACATTGCTGGCAAACAGTTGCATGATTTCATCACACACTGGCTGATCTTTGGCTGAGCCTAATAATAAAATTTGCGTGCGCGGATTCGCTTGCGCGATCAATGCCGCCAGCTCGGCAAAATGTTTGCTTGGCCAGCGCTTGGCATTACCAAATTCGGCACCTGGCGCAAATACAACGATTGGTGAATTGGAATCCAAACCCAGCGATTGTAATGCCGAAACAATGGTTGGCCGCTCGATTTGTAAACTTGGCCGTGGCAAATCTGTCGGCGCATTGGGTGAAGGTGCAAACGCTAGCGCCGCATAATATGGCACCATCGCACGCGGTTTGGCTGCATCATCAAAATGCATACGATTAATCAAGCCGTAGCGACTTTCACCTTTGTAAGCAATTCTTTGTTTGATACCAGCCAGCCACGGCAGCAAAGCAAATTTTAAAGTATTGGGCAATACATACGCCGCCGCGTAGCCGCGTGCGCGCAAGACTTGCGCAAACTGCCAGCGCTCGCGCAACTGCAAAGCGCCATGCCGAAACGGCGCAGTTAATACGGTATCGACTTGCGGCATGGCACGCAATACTGGCGCGACCCAAGGTGGCGCAAGAACATCAATCGCTTGCCCAGGAAACTGTTGCGCGAGTAAAGCAAGTAATGGTTGCGCCATGACCGCATCACCAATCCAGTTGGGGGCAATCACGAGGAGACGCGCTGCATGAGATGTCATAGATGAGATGTCATGGTTTGTGCTGGCAAATTTTAATTATGCAGTGGCAAACTGCAAACGATACAGATTCGCATACACGCCCTCTTTTGCCAGCAATTCATGATGCGTACCAGCTTCCACGATCTGCCCTTCATCCAGCACCACGATGCGATCAGCGCGCTCAATAGTTGATAAGCGATGCGCAATCACCAAGGTGCTGCGCCCCTGCATTAAAGTTTCCAGCGCTTCTTGCACGGCGCGTTCTGATTCGCTATCGAGTGCTGAAGTGGCTTCATCGAGAATCAGAATCGGCGCATTTTTATAAATCGCACGGGCAATTGCCAAACGTTGGCGCTGGCCGCCCGATAAACGCATGCCATTATCGCCAATCATGGTTTGCAAGCCTTCGGGCAAATCGCGCACCACTTCCGTCAAATGCGCGGCTTGCACCGCCGCCGCAATACGCTGATCATCCGGTTGTGGGTCGCCATAAGCGATGTTGGCGCTGACAGTATCATCAAACAACACCACGTTTTGGCTGACCATGGCGATTTGCGCACGTAAGCTGGCAAGGGAAATGGTTTGCAGTGATTTTCCATCCAATAAAATCTCACCACTACTTGGTGCATAAAAACGTGGTACCAGATTCACCAGCGAAGTTTTACCGCCGCCCGACATGCCGACCAAGGCCACGGTTTCACCCGGCTGCACCACAAGCTGGATATTTTTCAAAGTGACCTGCTCTTGCCCCGGATAGGTAAAACAGACGTCCGCAAATTCAAGCCGCCCTTCGGCGCGTTGCGCTAAATCGTGCCCGCTATCTTGTTCACTCTCCGCATCGATCAATCCAAACACCGAATCACATGCCGCCATGCCGCGTTGCAGTGGCCCATTCAAATCAGCCAAACGGCGTAACGGCGTGAGCAGTAACAACATGGTCACGATAAATGCCGTGAAATCACCAACCGTGGTGGCGCTGGTGCGCGCTTCATGCACTGCCAACATAATCACCACCGAAATCGCCACTGCCGCTAGCGTTTGCGACACCGGCGTGGTGGAAGCCACCGCCACAGTGGTGCGCATGGCGTAGCCGCGCAGCTTTTGATTTTTTTCATCAAAACGTTTTTGCTCATACTGCTGCCCACCAAATACCCGAATCACTTGATGCGCACGCGTGGTTTCTTCAATCACCTGGGTTAATTCGCCGCTGACTTCAAGCTGGCTTTGATTTAATTTGCGCAGCCGTTTGCTGACGCGGCGTATCAACAGCGCCATCAACGGCATCAAGACCACCGTCACCAAAGTCAGTTTCCAGTTTAGCCACAGCAGATAAACAAACAGCGCGGCTACCGTCAAGGAATCACGAAACAGCGTGGTCATAGAAACTTTCATCATCTCTACAATTTGCTGCGCTTCAAACATGATGGTGTTGATGATGCGGCCACTCGATTCAGAATGATAAAAGCCAACCGGCACGCTCATGATTTTGGCGAAAATTTTGGCGCGTATATCATTCAACTGGCGCGTGGCGATCCACGACATCATGTAACTGGTGGTAAAAGTACACACGCCGCGCACCAAAAATATACTAATAATCGCCACGGGCACCTGCCACAAAGGCAGCGCTTCTTGTACGTTGATATCACGGTTAAAACCGTGATCCATCAAATAGCCAAACACTTTCGGTAAAGCCACTTCGGTCAGTGCCGTGCCCAACATGGCAAACACGGTGAGCCATAAGCGCTGCCGATACTGACGTATCGAATCCCACAGCCGCTTGAACATGGCGAAGGTTTGTTGATTCATTCAGTGTCCTGATTTTTATTGATTTTTTTTTCTTCAGCGATTGGTCGCTCCACACCAGCCAGCGGTATCGCCAGCAAAATCATGAAAGCCATACCAAACACGCCATCACGCAAAATCGCATTAAACATGCCGCCCACCATCATCGCCACCCCCAACATGGCAAGCAGCATAGCGCGCTCGCTCTGACCGCGCTGCAGGCTTTTGCTCATCTGACGTGCTACGCGCAATTGGGTCAGCCAAATCCAGAGTAAAGCGGCCACACCCAATGCGCCTAACTCGGTGGCATACAACAAATAATCATTATGTGGCGTGGTCATGGTGCCGCTGATTTGCCCGGCGGCCTTTTGCTGGTACAGCGGCAACCAATTGCCAATGCCGTGCCCGGCAATCGGTTTTTCAGCAACCAGCTCACTGGTATTTTTATAAATCTCTAAACGCATACCATCTTCACTGATTTTTTTACCTTCCCAAAAATCTCGCATTTGCTGCACGGTGCAAATGCCGCGCGTGACAATCACTTGCGCTGCTGGCATGTGAACCACCTCACTCATTTGATTGGCGAGACAAGTCGCTGGTGCGGGCAAGGCCAACACATAACGCACACCGACGATTCCCAACAACAATACCGCCGCCAAAGACAGCACCGAAGGCCAGCGCCAACTGAAATTGCGCAACAACATCAAGCCACACAACAATAAAAACAGAAGACTGGCAGTGCGGGTTTTAGCCAGCACCAGCAAGGCAATCACCACATACAATAAAGCCAAAGCGCGCCATACATGATGATTTTTGTGCCAACGCCAAGCATGCAACATCCAGCCCGCCGCCAGCGCTAACAATATCCCTAACAAAATGGATTTATTGCCGTCGTACACCACATAACTTTTAAAGCCAGTGACGTTGGGTAGCAGGTGCAAGGCATTGGCATAAAACAACGTCGCTGAGAGCAGCGCGCCGCCAAAGAAAACTAACTGCGCCCGACTTTGCCAACCAAGTTGCTTGGTCTCAGCGCCGAGTCCATCGCCGCCCGCCGCCAAAAATAGCAGCAAAAACCAATAAGTTTGATAATGCGAAAAAGCCGACCAGAATTCACCACTCGGACGCGCATGGGTGAGCGCAATCACGATGCTGCACAACGTTAAAGCCATAATCGGCCAGAACATCGGGCTGCGCCGCACCCGTTGCAACTTTGCAGAAAAATTGCCGGACGCCAGTAAACTGATTAAGAAAATCGATACACCCGCATACACCACACCAATCGGAAAAAACAGCGTCAAAGGTAGCCATGCCAATACCTGCTGCGGCCATAATTCGCGTGGATGAGCGCTTGATTGCATGCTTATTGATACTCGATCTGCACCTGACTGGGCGATAACCAATCACCTAGCGCTTTACGCAAAACATCATCTGGGTTAACACGCCATTGGTCAGACAAATACAAGTCCGCTACCGCTTGCGCATTCTGATAACTGATCAATACCGGGCAGCCTTCTTCAGTGCTGTGTGGCTTGAGAATTTCGCCTAGTTTTTTAAGGTCAACTGGCTGCGTTAAACGTAAGCGCAAACCCTGGGAAAACTGCACACGCGCTCTGCCAATATCCATGACTTTTTCGGCTGTGATGCGCAAGCCACCAGAAAAGCGATCTTCCGATACCTTGCCCAGCACCGCCAGAAATTCATCTTCTTTGAACAAGTCTTTGTACTCATCGACCAGCTCACTATACACCGTGACATCGGCGGTGCCAGTGCCATCGTCTAATGTCACAATCAAAATGCGACCCCGTTGCGTCATTTGTGAGCGCACCCCGGCAATCACGCCGCCCAGCAAACGCAAATCACGTGACGGGCTGAGTTTGGCGAGTGTGGTTTTTACAAACTGCCGTACTTCTGGCGCATACGCATCAAACAAATGCCCTGACAGATAAAACCCCAGCGCCTGTTTTTCTTCCAACAAACGCTGGCGATCAGACCAATGCTCGGCCTTGATGTAAGCTAGGGGAGGATTCATGTCTTCATCATCACCAAACAGGCTGACCTGATTGGCAGACGCTTCCGCCTGCTCGGCCGCTTCCAATGCGTAATCCACCGTTGCCAGTAGCACAGCGCGATCTTGCTTCAAACTATCCATCGCACCAGCGCGAATCAAGGATTCAATCGTGCGCCGATTCACCTGTCGCTTATCCACCCGCTTGCAAAAATCAAATAAATCAACGAATGCGCCACCGCTCTGGCGTGCAGCAACTATGCTCTCAATCGCATTTTGGCCGGAGCCTTTTACCGCGCCCAAACCATAGCGAATCTGCGTGGCTTTTTTGCCCGGTACACCGACTGGGATAAACCGATAATCCGATTGATTAATATCGGGTGGCAACATGCTTAACTTGCACACGGTGATCGCATCTTCGACCAAAATTTTAATCTTATCGGTGTCGTCCATCGCCAACGATAAGTTAGCCGCCATGAACGCGGCAGGATGATGCGCTTTTAAATACGCGGTGTGATACGACAGCAAGGCATACGCGGCGGCATGGGATTTATTAAAACCATAGCCCGCGAATTTTTCCATCAAATCGAAGATTTCATCGGCCTTTTGTTCAGAGAGGCCATCTTTGGCTGCACCATCGCGGAAAATTTGACGATGCAAGGCCATTTCTTCGGCCTTCTTTTTACCCATTGCTCGGCGCAGCAAATCGGCACCTCCCAAAGAGTAGCCGCCCACCACCTGCGCCATCTGCATCACCTGCTCTTGATACACCATGATGCCGTAAGTTTCAGACAAAATGCCTTCGGTACGCGGGTCAGGGTAATCAAATTTCTCACCGTGTTTGCGTTTGCAAAAATCAGGAATCAAATCCATCGGCCCTGGTCGGTACAACGCCACTAACGCAATAATGTCTTCAAAGCGATCTGGCCGCGCATCTTTTAGCATGCCTTGCATGCCGCGACTTTCAAGCTGGAATACCGCGACCGTGCGCGCTTTGGTGAGTAGCTCGTAACTAGCGCGATCATCTAACGGCAGTTTCGACAAATCGAAATCCGCCATCGCTGGGTCCAGCATTTTGATGTAGCGCACCGCCCGATCCAAAATCGTCAAGGTGGTCAACCCCAAAAAGTCGAACTTGACCAGCCCCACCGCTTCCACGTCGTCTTTATCGTATTGCGACACCACGCCAGAATCGCCGCCTTGGGTATAAAGCGGGCAAAAGTCGGTGAGCTTGCCCGGTGCAATCAACACCCCACCGGCATGCATACCAATATTGCGGGTAATGCCTTCGACTTGCTGCGCCAGATCGAGCAGGGTTTTGACTTCTTCTTCGTTTTCTTGGCGCTCGGCCAGCATCGGCTCTTCCACAATTGCCTCAGCAATCGTCACCTGTTTGCCGGGCTTGAATGGGATCAGTTTGGAAATGCCATCGCAAAAAGTGTAGCCAAAATCCAGCACACGCCCGACATCCCGAATCGCCCCTTTGGCCGCCATCGTGCCGAAAGTAGCGATTTGCGACACCGCATCTTTGCCGTAGCGATCTTTCACATATTGAATAACCCGATCACGCCCTTCCTGACAAAAATCGATATCAAAGTCGGGCATAGAAACCCGCTCAGGATTTAAGAAACGCTCAAACAGCAGGTTATACGCCAAAGGATCAAGATCCGTAATCGACAACGAATACGCCACCAAAGAGCCAGCACCAGAGCCGCGCCCAGGGCCAACTGGCACGCCATTATTTTTCGCCCATTGAATAAAATCGGCCACGATCAAGAAATAGCCAGGAAAGCCCATTTTGATAATCGTGTCGGTTTCAAACTTCAAGCGCGCTTCGTAACGCGCTCTTTCCTGTTCTCGTTTTTCAGCGTCGGGGTAAAGTTGTAGCAAACGCGTCTCTAAACCTTTTTTCGACTCGGCCACCAAAAACTCATCAATGCTCATGCCATCTGGGGTCGGAAAATCAGGTAACTTAGGCTTGCCTAATTCCAGCGTCAAATTACAGCGCTTGGCAATCTCTACGGCGTTTTTTAGAGCCCCCGGTAAATCGGCGAATAGCTCGGCCATCTCCTCTTGGGTTTTAAAGCACTGTTGCTCGTTAAAACGGCGTGCGCGACTACCATTCGCCAACATTTCGCCTTCAGCAATACAGGTACGCGCTTCGTGGGCAGTGAAATCTTCCTGACTCAAAAACTGAATCGGATGGGTTGCCACCACCGGCAAACCCAACTTACGCCCAAGCCGCACCGCATGCTGCACATGCGGCTCCATATTGGGCTGACCAGCGCGCTGAATCTCCAAATAAAAATGTTGCGGAAAAATAGTTGCCCAACGTTGTGCCAAGCGTTCTGCCAAGGCCAAATTGCCATTATCAATCGCTATGCCAACATCGCCAAACTGCGCGCCGGATATGGCAATCAAGCCCGGCTCGCCGCCATGCTCAGCTAACGCCTGCAACCATTCAAAGCGCAATTCAGCGCGCCCGCGATGTTGATTTTCCAGCCACGCTTTGGCGAGTAATTCACATAACTGCAAATAGCCGTGTCGATTTTTCACCAACAACAACAAGCGACTCGGTTTATCACGATCGTCTTCATTTGTGATCCAGACATCGCAACCCAAAATTGGCTTGATACCTTTGCCACGACAAGTTTTATAAAATTTGACTAAGGCAAACAGATTCGCCAGATCAGTAATCGCCAACGCCGGCTGTCGGTCTTTGACTGCCGCTTTCACCACGTCATCAATCCGCACCAAACCATCGACAATCGAATATTCGGAATGCATGCGTAGATGCACAAATTGCGGATCGCCATGTGATGCAGAGCTAGGCTTTTTTTCCACCAGATTCGCTACGGCAGGCGCTGGCTGGGTGGACGATATTGGCTCCGCCGTGCTTGGCGAAACGGGAGGAAGGGCTAATTCAGCTAATTCAGTATTCATAAACGCTATTTTACAGCCTTGGGCGATGAATTTTAGTGTGGACTTGCGCAAAATTACGTTGGCTAGCTGCGTAGCCGCAGATAGTACCAATGCACAAAATGTACAAAATGCTCAGTGAGGCAAAGCAACAGTGCCCCCCCTTTTTGCGTTGACCCACAGATTGTTTGATACAAAATGGATTCGGCTAACTCTTGTGATAATCATGTGTTTGCGCGATACTCCAATATAAATCAATCATGCTTTTATAATTTAATTACGCTATCGTCTCAATGAAAAACTCACTTCGCACAGCATTTACCTACATTTCTTGGCCCTTATTGCTAACGGTATGTATCGCTCTGACGTCGGTTGGATTTCAACACGGCTCGCCTTTGCTCAGTTTTAACCTGATTTATTGCGGCTTGATCATTTGCCTGTTTCTGCTGGAACGTTTCATGCCGCACGAGAAAAAATGGCAAGAGCGCGATGGACAGTTGTTTGCCGATCTGGCGCACACCCTGATGAACAAAGGCGTGGTACAAGCCATCATCGGTTTTGCCGCCGTACTGGGCTTCACCAAATTGATCACACCGATGAGTGAACCTGGCTACGGCATTTGGCCACGTGATTGGCCGCTGGCGGCACAAGTATTATTAGGTGTGGTCGCCGCCGAATTTGGTTTGTACTGGTCGCATCGTTTAAGCCACGAATTTCACCCATTTTGGCGCTTTCATGCGGTACACCACTCGGTCACCAAACTGTGGATCGTGAATACCGGACGCTTTCATTTCGTGAATTCTTTGCTGAGCATTGTATTCGGCATGGGCATCATGATTGCGCTGGGCGCACCGATTGAAGTCTTCTTATGGCTATCCGCCATCACCGCCTACGTTGGCCTGCTCACACATTGCAATATCGAAATGAATTTCTTGTTTCCGATGTCGTATATCTTCAATACACCGGAACTACACCGCTGGCACCATTCTAAAGTGCTGAAAGAAGGCAATAAAAATTATGGCGAAAACTTGGCGATTTGGGATGTCATTTTCCGCACCCACTTCATCGACCCTAAACGCCGCCCACCGGTGAAAATTGGTATCACCCAAAAAATGCCCGAAAAATTCAGCGAACAATTGGTTTGGCCATTTCAGGATTTGAGTTTGCGCTTTAAGCCGTACCCAAAGAAAGTAGAAAATTCGACCCCAGTGAGTTCTAGTTAGCATTTGCTAATTTAAAGATACTGCCAATTTTTTAAAATTTTATATGCCACGCCCGCATAATCTGCGGGCGTTTTTGTTTTTTACTGGGAGGGGTATTGAGCCTAGATTTAACCGAGAATTTCCATTAGGCGCACCAGAGGTGCTATTTGAGCGCTGACGGCGCATTTTCGGTCAATTTCGGCGTTCTTCGTTGCT
>OFSE01000116.1_pt1 | contig 27066 bp, 20 predicted proteins | sample 1543261 | NCBI WGS metagenome assembly OFSE01 (sample SAMN07774225, study PRJEB24372) | wastewater metagenome | isolation source: Exp Tend VB 50WW | collected 2016-02 | reverse complement strand
TCTTCCGATCTCTGGTGATCAAGGTCAGTTCCGATGGATCATAGACATCGGTGTTGTGGGTTAATGGCGTGGTCATCAAATATTGAGCGTCGGTGTTTTTCAGGAATTCGCCAACCAATTGAATATTCCGAATATCCAGATGCGCGAATGGTTCGTCGATGAACACAAAACCACCGGAGCCGTCTTCCGATTTCAGCAAACCAATCAAAAGAATCAACGACTTCATCACCTGCTGGCCGCCGGAGGCTTCACCATCATTCATGCCGATGGAACTCTTGCCATCGAATTTAAAGCGCACGTGCAAGCCAGCTTGCGCGAGTTGGATATCATCGTTTTCTAGCTTGACCGGATCGGTATGAACTTCAATCCCGGCCAGCTCGCCCAATTGTTTGATATTGCGGCTGTACGATTTGATGGTGTAGCGTAGTCGGTCCATGTAAGCAGCGCGCGCGTTGACGGTGGCTTCGATGGCGCGGTTGTTTTGGTAGCGGCGCTCGTCGGTTTCAGCTTGGCGACCTTGTAGCAAGGCGTTCAGGCGCAAATGCTGATCGACCACGGTGGCATCGGTTTCCCAATCGTCACGCTCAAGTTGATTGGATAGACTGCGCAAACGCAATTCAACCTGATGCACATTGTCATGTTCATCCACCAGTGCCTGACGATGGCTGGCACGCTTCCAATTTGCTGGTAAATCGCGCCAAGTGTCGCGCATGTTTTTCAGGTGTTGGAATTGCGCGTGGCGCTCTTCGTTTTGGCGTTTTTCGGTGGCGCGGCGTTGGTTTTCCGCGTCGGCAATTGCGGCTTTGCCTTGTTCCCATTTGAGATGGGCAACGCTACGTTGTTCAGTCGCGGCTTTCAGCAGAGGTGATAATTCGCCCAAGCGGGTGCCGACTTCGATACGCTGTTGTTTTAGCGGTTGCAGATGATGGGCAGCTTCTTCAAATTCGGCATGGCGTGCGCTGAGTTCTTTTGCCGCATCGACGCCTGCCAAGCGCGCTTTGTAGGCGCTGATTTCGCCTGCTAATTGACTGATCTTGATAGTGAGCTGATCTTCTTGCGCTTGCAAGCGCGGCAAGGCTCGCTCTAGTGCTTCCAGACGTTGTGTGCGACCCGCATCGCCAAAGCGATAGCGCGCCGCATCAACAAATAAGGAGCGACCACCACGGCGCTCAAAATGGTAAGCGTCAGGCGTGATCCATTCCTGTGCTTGTTGGCTGCCACTGATGCTAGGATTCATGCCAGCGTCTATCGAATCCACCATCACGATACGTTGCAATTGTTCGATTAACCAAGCTGGTGCTGGCGCGCTGAAATGCACCACGGCGAGCAGGCTTTGTGGGTTGGCTTTCGCTGCTGGCACCCGATCAGCCACGATGAAATGGCTGTAGCGTAGTTTTTCGCCGATGCGGTAGGCGGCATTCGCGTCGCTTGCATGATCTAGCAAAATGACGGAAGTGTAGGCACGCATCACACCTTCGACCGCGCCTTGCCATTTACTGTCGGTGACTTCGACAATCTCAGGCAACATGCTGTGTGCGATATTGGCGTCGTTTAAAGCGCGCCGCATTTGGCGCACATGATCGGCGTCGGGCAGGGCGGTCTTACTGCGTAGCGCAGCAATCGTATCGAGATCACTAGCAATGCGGCTGCTGAGTTGATCGCGCTCTTGCTTTTGGCGCGCCAGTTCGGCCTCTTTTTTCTCCAGATCGTCGGCGATGTTGGCGATGTCTGCATCAGCTTCGGCGGCCAGTTTTTGCAGGCGGGCTTTTTGTTCGAGCAGACTTTCCTGCGGTTTCAGTTTCGCATTGATGTGCTGTAATTTTTCGCGTAATTTATTTTCTTCATTTTCTAACGTGGCTTCTGCGCGCTGTGCGTCGCTTAAGGCTTGCGCTAGTTGTGCTAAATGTTGGCGGCGCTCAGACAAGGCATCGTCTTGGGTTTTTAGAAAGCGTTTGCTGCCGCGCAGCGCTTGGCTAGTGACAGCGGCTTGCTGTAGGGCTTGATGATATTGCAGCGTTGGCAGAATTTCTTCTTGCAGATCGCGCTTTTCTTTGTGCAGGCTTTCCCATTGATGGTAGTTAGCAACCCGCAAACGCAAGCCTTCTAGATTGGCTTTGGCGGCCACCAGTTCAGATTCAAAACGTTGTAATTCGCTTTCGGTATCGCGCTGATGTTTTTTGGCTTCGTCGTAAGCATCCAGTACTTCTTTGTCACCAAATACCTGGAACACCAGATCAAGCAATTGGCGTGGTGCGTATTCACACAGTTTGTCGGTTTCGCCTTGCTCCAAGGCCAGCACCTTGCCCATTGCGCCGGATAAACCAGCATGGGAGAGCCGTTTGCGGTAGGTTTCCACACCTAGCCAATCATTGGCTTCTAACACTTCTTCGATCTCGACTTTGCCACTGCGCATTAGGTATTGCCGCTTCCAGTCGCCACCATTTTTTTGAATTTGGCAAAACAGGGTAACCTCATCTTCATACAAACCCGACATGCGAAAAGGCCGATTGGAAATCTGCGGGCCAACCGCGCTGTTATCCACCACCGCCCGTATCCACGCGGTTTGCTGACCAGAGTGCCGCGCATAATGTTTGTACGAACGCCCCATGGAGCATTCCAGCCCGAACAAAGTACGCAAGGCATCCAGCAAAGTGGTTTTACCGGAACCGTTTTGCCCGGCGATGGTGATGATTTTAGCGTCGAGTGGAATATTTTTAATACGTTGCCAGTAATCCCAATGCACTAGCTCTAATGATTTGATGTGAAACATGATTATTTTTTTGGGCTCATTCTGCGGCGGCAGTTTGTTGTTCGGCGTCGGTGGCGGGTTCGTCAATTTTGGCGGATATTGATGCTGGGCTACGTACCACATGCATCGGAAAAATATCGGATAGTGCGCCGTTGATGATGCGTTCTTTTAAAGTGTCGGTATCCATCATCAAATCGAGTAATGGGCCTTCTACAATCAGATCCGCTTTACGCTCAACAAAGCCGAGGCGCACCAATTGCCCTAGATTCATATCCATGCGGGTTTTTTTGCCCAGCTTGTCACCAAAATCGGCCAGCAAGGCGCGGTAAGAAATGCCGATGGAGGTGTCTTCGGCGCGTGGCAAAGGTTTCTCTTTGCCAAACATATCGTTTTGATTTTCTTCGGCAAGTTGGTGCGCTTCTTGCCGCTCGCGCTTCGGTAAAATGATGAGTGACCATAACACCACCAGCAGCGCCACGCCGTCACGTGCGAGACCGAAATTATTGTTTTGCCAGGTCTCTTTGGTGCCGAATACTTTGGATTCACTGTCACGCGTGAGCGCCAAGGTGACGTAATCGGCATACACGTTATCGATAAATTTCATGCCACAAGCTTTTAGGCGGCTATCAATCTCGGCGCGAAATAATTCGTCGGACAGAGCGCGTTTGACCAGTTTGTCATCACGTTTTAAAGTTTGATGCGCGAGCAGGCGGGCGATCAGAATTTGTGCGTCTTCAGTCATGTTTCTGTTCTTGGGAAGGTGAGGCGCGATTGCTGTGAGGGTTTAATTTTTCTAGACTTGCTACCGACATGGCAGCCACTTGGCTATCATTCACGCGTTGCATTTTGTCTTTTGAGGTAAATTGCAAAGGTAATCTCGCCATTGCCGCTGTCGCGCCTTGCAAGGCAGATTCATTACTATCGCCCAGCAAAGGCAGTAGCGAGGCGCGATATGAAGCAATTGCGAAGCTGGCAGGTAGTAAAATCTGTTGTAATGGTGCTGCTGTTTCGGCGCTGTGTTGTGTGCTTAGTTGATTTAGCGCAGCTAACCAATGATCCAATTCCAGCAAACGATCTGCGCCTTCACTGAGCAGGGCGGCCGCGTTTTCACCAGCGGGTAACACGGCACTGAGATGATTGGTGCGCGACGCCAATAATTCACTTTCTGCGACGTCAATCATTTCAGATGGTGTCATGAACAAAGGTGTTACTGGATGCGCCAAAGCATTGTCAGCCAAGGCTGCCAAATCTTCTTGTTGCAGTAACCAGGTTTTAATATCGGTGGTAGATAAGCCCGATTGCCCTAGGTGCACGCGCTGCCGTTCAATCTGATTCAGCGCCCTAGAAAACATACCTTGCATATTCAATAGCGCGCTTTGCGCCCGGCCAATCGCTTGCGCAGCGCGGTGCGTGGCGGCATCGGCTTGGCTGTCGGTGGTGATGGCGTGAATGATTTGCGATCCTTTTTCTACCCAATCGCAGGCGGTGTGCCATTTTTTCTGGGCGGTGCGCAATTGAAATTCAGAACCAGAGGCAATCGCGTCCGAAAACTCTTCAGTCAACTCAATCAAGCGCCCCAAGAGTTGATGCAACTGCTCAACCGAGACACCGCCAATCGCTTGTGCGCCTGCCACTTGCGTCAGCATATAACTCATCTCGGCGCTGTCATCTTGTTGCTCAACGTGCAGTAAAGATTCAAGCGCAGCCAATACCTTGCGCGCCAACGGTGTGATGCGATACAGGGCTTGCCCAGCATCCCAAAGTAGTAATCCGGTAGAACGTAGGCGCGCCAGCACGGTATCTAAGCTATCGGTTTCCAGATAGCCTAATTTAGTGTTGATGTCGGCGCGGCTGAGCGCCGGTGTTTGCACGTCAGCAGTCAGCTCGCGCAACACAAGCAGGCGCATTAAAACGCTGTGAAAGCCACCGTGAAATACCGCAGTAAAGCCTTGTAACAAGCTTTGCGCTTGCTTTAAGGGCGCAACGGCGGCAACATCGTCAGGGGAAATACCGGGTTTGAAAAAAGATTGCAGCGCCAGTTCTTCTTCACTGTGCGCTGGGGTGTCATCGCTAAATTTTTGCATGCCGCATTTTACCCGCTTGCGAGTGCAAATAAAATTATTTAAAAATTACTATTTCTTGACGAATTTTTTAACGAATTAGTGCCTAAGCACGGGCTGATGAGCTATTTTTTACGCAATTTTATTGCGAGCCAATGGCGGATTTTTTGCAAAATAACGTTTGATGCCTTTCAAAATGGCATTCGCGAGGTCATTTTGATAATCCTCATCGGTCAGGCGCGCTTCTTCTTCGGGGTTGGAGATGAAGGCGGTTTCAATCAAGATGCTCGGAATATCAGGGGCCTTCAATACCGCAAAACCCGCTTGCTCGACGCTGCCTTTGTGTAGACGATTGATACCACCAAGCTCATTTAAAACCACCTTGCCCAGTTTTAAACTATCGTTAATTTGCGCGGTGGTGGATAAATCAAGTAGTACGCTGGCGAGTTGCTTATCATGGTTTTTTAAATTCACGCCGCCAATTAAATCAGCAGAATTTTCTTTATTCGCCAGCCAACGTGCAGCCGACGAGCTGGCACCTTTGTCTGATAAAACAAACACCGACGAGCCACGCGCACTGGTTTCGATAAAGGCATCGGCATGAATCGACACAAACAAATCGGCCTGCACATTTCGGGCTTTTTGCACGCGTATTTGCAGCGGGACAAAGTAATCGGCATCACGCGTCAATAAAACCCGCATATTGGGCTGGGTTTCAATTTTTTCTTTGAGACGTTTGGCAATCGCCAATACGACGTCTTTTTCATGATTACCCCCTCGTCCTGATGCACCAGGATCTTCACCACCGTGCCCGGGGTCTAGCGCGATGGTGATGATGCGATTTAAGGTACCGGGTTTGCCAGAGTCGCCATCTGTTTTGTCCGCCGCTTTTGCACCAGATTTTAAATCAGGCTTAATATCTATTTTTGCAACGGAATTACCTTCTAATTTGGGTAAATCTGTTGCTGTCGATTTCTTTGTGTCTTGGGTAGGGCTATCCGATTGACGCCATTCCCCTTTGTTGATCAAGGCGGCAATTGGGTCAGGCGGATTAGCGGGATACAAATCAAACACCAGACGATGCTGATAATTACCGACAGGTTGCAAGGTAAACACTTGCGGATTGACTTCTTCTTTTAAATCAAACACCAAACGCACGACATTCGGACGATTTTGGCCAACCCGTACCTGTTTGATATAAGGATCATTCGCCTGAATTTTAGCGACCAATTGCTTGAGGGTGGGGTTGAGTTCCAAACCTTCAATATCGACCACCAATCGTTCTGGGTCTTTGACGATGAAATGATTGGTATTTAATTCACTATCGTTTTCCAGCGTCACCCGCGTGTAATCGGCCGCGGGCCACACTCGCACCGCCAGAATCTGTGCCGCAAAACTAGGTGCAGGGGCAAACACGGAGAGTAATAAACTTGCACCCGCTTTTAATACGGTGCGACGGCTTTTTTTCATTACAGATTGGGAGCGAAATTGATGAGACTTAAACATGCTTCACCTTTTTTCGATGAGGCAAGTAATTTTACCTGACGCCCGTGGCCTGCGACTTCTAAAAATATAGTCATGTCCGGCGTTGGCAAGAGATCACCTGCTTTTTCTGGCCATTCAACTACGCAAATCGATGACGCATTAAATTCATCGCGAAACCCGGCATCGATAAACTCTTCGGCGGATTGCATGCGATACAGATCAAAATGCATCAACCTACATGAATTTTGACCAATTTGAATTTGATAAGGTTCCACCAAGGTATAGGTTGGACTTTTGACGTGTCCCTGATAACCTGATGCATGCAAAATGGCACGAGTCAGTGCAGTTTTGCCAGCACCGAGGTCGCCATGTAAAAAAATATTTAAGCCGGGGCGCAAACAATGCGCAAGGCTTTTCCCGAGCGCTTGGGTGGCTGCCTCATCAGCAAGGGTGAACTTATAATGCAACATCTGGACAGAGATAAAAATCAACCATGAATCGGTACATACATCAGTACATACCATACCACGCGAAGCCCGTACACGCCAAGCCTGGAATCCCTATGCAGGATCTATCATGAGTGATCTGGTACTCCTTGCGCAGGAAATTAAAGCTTGGGCACGCGAATTGGGCTTTGCCGAATTGCGCATTGCTGATGTGGATCTCAGCAGCGCAGAAGCCGGTTTATTAGCATGGTTAGCCGCAGGTTATTATGGTGAAATGGACTACATGGCGAAGCATGGCTTAACCCGTGCGCGACCAGCAGAGTTAGTACCGGGCAGCGTGCGCGCTTTGTCAGTACGGATGAATTATTTACCCAAACAGATCGACGACAACTGGTCAAAGCGCGAATTAAAACGTAGCGCAGAGCCAACCAGCGCCGTTATTTCAATCTATGCACGCGGGCGCGACTACCATAAAGTTTTGCGTAGCCACTTACAGCAATTGGCAGAAAAAATACAAGAAAAAATCGGCAAGTTTGGCTACCGCGTATTTACCGACTCAGCACCCGTCATGGAAGTTGAATTAGCTACCAAAGCTGGTCTGGGGTGGCGCGGCAAGCACACTTTGCTGCTTAACCGTGATGGCGGATCGATGTTTTTTTTGGGCGAAATTCTGATCGATGTGCCGCTGCCAATCGATGCACCCATTAGCAATCACTGCGGACAATGCCGCGCTTGCATTGATATTTGCCCAACCCAAGCAATCCGCGCACCGTATCAATTAGATGCGCGACGTTGTATTTCCTACCTCACTATTGAACATCAAGGCAGCATTCCGGTCGAGTTAAGACCACTGATCGGCAATCGGGTATACGGCTGCGATGATTGCCAACTGGCCTGCCCTTGGAACAAATTTGCCCAGCCAGCGCAAGTTGATGATTTTGAAGTACGCAACGGCTTAGATAGCGCCAACATGGTGAGCTTATTTCAATGGACCGAAGTCGAATTTTTAAAACGACTGGAAGGTAGCCCAATACGGCGTATTGGTTACGAGCGCTGGTTGCGTAATTTGGCGGTGGGGTTGGGTAATGCTTTAAGACAAGGAGATCAAGATGAGGCAATCGTCAATGTGCTGAATGCGAAGAAGGAACATGCTTCTGCTTTGGTGCGTGAGCATGTGTTGTGGGCGTTGAGTGAATAAGGGTTCGTTCTAATATGATTGGAAATGACAAACCACAATAAATTATTTTGACCAGCAATCTATCGTGGTACGGCTGTTATTCGCGTTACTTTTAACACCGAGATTGTCGATGGTGTAGCTACCGCAAACATCCCCGTCCATTGCATTGCCAACAACTGGCACTGCTTGTAAGGTGTAGGATGTTCTGGTGACCGCCGATACGCTAATGTTATACATTACCTGCGAGCCAGATGTGCCTGAAGGCGAAATAGTGGAAGGTAGCGCAACCGGTGTAACACCGTCACGACGTAAATCGTAACGATCATTTTCAGTCAAAAAGCGTTCCATGAATTGGGCGCTTTGTAAGAGCACGACGCGCGCGTCAGAACGTCTGGAGCGGCGCACGTATTCTGAATATGACGGCAGTGCGATCGCGGTAATGATACCGACTACTGCGACCGTAATCATTAGTTCGATCAGTGTAAAACCTTGCTTGGATTGGGGATATTTCATTATGGGTGATCCGGTCTAATGTAGGGATGGACGAGCAAGCAATTTAGAGAACTACTAGCCCATCCAGTTACGGTAAATTTTATTTTAATCGAATGGTATTAATCTTTACCTAAAATTTGGCGCCATAATCTCAAGGTTGCTGCAGATAGATTTCCGTGTTTGTCACCCTTGCCATCGGGTCCACCCAAGTCGTTAGGATTATTTGAATTTGACTGGAAAGTAATACCAGTATTCCCTTTGCTTAAAACAGTTGTTCCAAAAGTTAGGTTACCTCTAATACCGCTGTATAGAGTATCTGTGAGATCTATTATGCCGTCGCGATTCGTATCGATTGTGCGGTAAGGCAGCGATCCTCCGGTTAAGCTACTGAGACTGATAGTGGTAGTGTAGCCATCCGAGGCGCACGAGTCAGTTGATCCACTAGGTATCGTTGTTGTAAAGATTGTTTGATCGACAATAATTTGTGGATTAATTACCACTCGTTCTCCAGATGCAACGTTGAGATTAATAAACCAACCCCTACGGGTATTCCAGTCCACAATATTGTTAGATAATTGATAGAACGTTGGTGCAGGTGGCGCTTGTGGAATCAGGGTGAAGCTTTGTTGTTGAAGAGCTGATTGCCCATTAGAAATGCGAGTTGGCGTCACATTAGCAATACCGATTTGATCCCAGATACCGTACAAGCTTTGAACATCGACATTGGTTGAGTCGCTGTCCTCGAAAATTTTTCCTGTACCAAATACCAATAGAAATCCACCATTAATATGTTGGACGATCTCAGGTTGTACTGTAATAGGTTGACGTACGCTACCGATTGCCGCAGTAAAAAGCGGGTTGCCAGAAAAAGCAACCTGCGGGGTTGTTGACGTAGTAAAGTCAAATTTCCATAAATTACCTTGTAAGTCACCTGCGTATGCGGCTTGAATCGTTGCGTCTGGGCCAATTAATAAACGTGGGGTGGCGAGGCCATTTGGTGAGCTATTGTTGCCAACACCAGTATCAATTTTTACTGCGGAGCCATTCGAAAGATTAACGACAAACAGTATGGCTCGCTTAGAATCACTATTGTAGCCATTGCCAAACACTGCAACCCAATCTCCCTGTGGCGTACGTCCAATTTGTGGCGTGCCAATTGTGTAGCCAATATCGCCATCGTCGTTGGAGTTCAGTTCCCAAAGTACATCGTTTCGGTTAAAACTGGAAGGGTTGCTGACATCCAGCGCAAAGACTGCCCGTCCACCTGCTCCAGTTGCCCCTACCAAAACGGTTTTCCAGCTTCCATTTAACCAAGCATCACCAATATGGGGTGTCGCATCAACAAAGAACCGATGGGTATACATCGGGCTCGCTAAGTCTGGCAAATTACTAATGATCGCCTTTGGCACGTACGCAAAGGCTTCAATTCCAGTGGTGCCGTTCAGGGCGTGTAACATACCATCATTAGAACCGACGTAAACCATCGGGGTACGACCTGGTACAGCGGGAGTATTTCCAACTGCAGGCGTGCCGGCTTTACGTACTAAGTAGGCAGCATAAGTGCTGCCCCCGCTGGCGGCAGGCAGAAATGAGTATCCCTCATCTTCGCCCGCCTGAATATATTGTGGCGCAGAATTTACAAAGTCTCCAAAAGGCGTAATGGAAGACCGGGTGCGTAGGCCAGAAAATGTTTTACCCCTGATATAGTCGAGCAAATTTTGCCCAGTGACATTCGTATAAGTTGCAGCTGCTACATTAAAATAAGCCTGATCCGTCACAGTCAAGTTGTTATACAAAAAGGCTTGCCCCCTTTGGATGTTATCGACGTAGGTATAAATGTTCCTGTCGTCGGGCGCAGGGATTGTGCCTTTCCAGCCTGTTGGCGGTGTGACTAATGATCCATCAGGATTCAGGTTAATTTGTGTAATTTCACCAGACCAGTCATCTGTTTTATACGAAGAAGTATATAAGCTGCCTCCAGCACGGATTACGTTGGAGGAGCTACCAACTGCTGCAGAAGAACCAACGCGGTTAGAAATGGTTTGTAGAGAGTCAGTGAGCGCTTTTGCAAAATCGGTTGGGTTTGAAGCGGAGAAAAATTGCCCACGGCTGTTGACTGCAGCGTGCCACAGATCATCCACATTATTGGGTGAATCTGCTGCAGGTACTGACCAAGATAAGGCACCAGAAGTTAAAGCAGGTAAATCAGTGTCTGGATTAAGCGTAGCTTGCACACCTAAACCAACGGTAAAGTGCACGAGATGTGGCCAAAATGCTGGATCGGCGGCGTTGACAGGTACATTTTTCCTTGAGGCGGTCCAGTCTGGGCGCAAATCATGATTCCAATAGTACATCGCAATATCGGCCAAAGTACCACCAGTCACATCACTGTAGGGGCGAGCAGGCTGATAACGATAGGATGTATTGTTGGGGCCATTAATGGTCGGACCAACAGTATTATCAATATTACCATTTCGAGGTGACGGAGCTCCTGAGCCATTCCAGTAGCCATCGGTCATTAAAATATGATAATTCTGGCGGCAAGTTGCCTGATCTGTTGCTGTACTACCTGTACCTGGAATGTTCTGCCACGGGCCATTAACATCAGTACGGGTAAAGTATTGGCCAACTTGATCGACCGCAAGTCGTAACGGCGTACCACTCGCAGGCATGGGATGTCTGTATAAATAATCAAAGAACGATGTCCGATTTACACCAGCAAAATCTGCTTTTACGCCTGAGGCAACGGTGTTGGGTTCATTAATCGCTCCGTAACCGACTCTGATCGTCGTGCCTTGGGTTGCAAATGCCTGCCCAACGCCACCACGCGCAACGGAAATACGAGAGCGCCAGTATTGAAACCAGTTGGCGAAATTTTGAATTTCTTCAGCGTAGGTACAGACATTCGCTGCGACGCAATCGGTGCGGGTTGCGGCTTTTGGATATGTTGGCGTGGTGCTTCTAATTTCAACACGAGTAAAACAAGTTAAAGTATTGGTATTGCAACCAGTTCCTCCGTTGTAACGATAGTACACTGCAGGATAAAAATCTCTTCGACGGGTGCTACCACCACATCCCACACTATCTGGAGTACTAATCCCCGCATCCGCATCAACCCATTGAATACAGCCAGTTGCGGCTTTTTGCGATGAGCTGGTCAGATTGATAGTGGGTAAAGTTGTAACACCGGTCGGGTACATCGCATTATATTGAGCCGCTAGCGGATTTGCATTACCCATCGAAATATTACTGCTGTTGACCCATGGTATATAGGTCGTACTAGGATCGTAATATAGGGCGTTGACTGTCGAACTCCTATACCTAGCAATATTAAGTGTGTTGCCAAACCCTAAAGTTTGAGGATAATCGCGCCGGTTCAGAAAATAGGTACTAATAGGGATCGGGAATCCATTGTAGGCACCGGATGAATTGATAATGGCGTCTGGTACTGCTTCCCACTGCATGGAACCAGAATCATCAAGTGTAAATACAATATTCGGAGCGACAGGTGCTTTGATTAAGGGAGGTAAATTTGAAATTTGCGCTTGGGAATATTGTTGAAGAGATAGCGATAATAAAATTAATAACCCCAATTTTATGAAGGGGTTAGCGGCAAATTGAAAACGATTGTAAATCACGATGACACCTCTTTAACGTGAAAACCCGAAAAATCTAAATATGATCTATAAAATTTGCAATATGAATTGCATGGAAATTAAATAGAGCCAGGACGAATGATTACTTGTAGCCATACTACGGAAGTGTCGACAGATCCTATACCGCGCGCCGTTATGACGTAAGCTTTCTTGACTTCGGCCTTACCTGCCAATTGGAAGGGCCATTCTTCTATCATGCATTGTGGTTGAGTGGTAACATTAATGATGGTGTTGGCTGGTAATGTAAACGCATTGACATTAGTCCAATTCGCTTTGTCTTGCCAAATACTGGGCATAGGTGGATTGATTGGGCTGGCACCGCTTGGCAAAGCATATTGCAAAACAGGTATTTGGCTAGCCGTCATGGTAACTCCAGCGTCGAGCGGAAGAAAACCACCTGGTGCAGAAGCCTCTAAATCTCGCTGGCAGAATCGGAGGGCAGATTCTGCGGCTTGAAATGCAATATTTTGCGTGCGAATATTTCCTGAGATTTTTTCATCTGATGTCGCACGTCGTATTGCAGTGATGGCGATCAAGGTCATGATGATTAAAAAAATCAGTGCGGTTGGTAACACGAACCCAGATTGTGAAAACCGTTTTGTCAGTAACATCTTTTCACCTCAAGTTTTACTACGTATCGTTACTACACTAGAAAATGTCTCGTATAAACGTCGATCTGGTGCGGTAACTAATTGACCCGCGCAATCTCTGTACTGTATTGGTCTAGTTGTAACATTATTATTTGCAGATTGAGCAACAAGGCAAACGTTCACAGCTAAAACCCCGGACCATTGAGTTGCACTAGCTGCAACTGCCGTTGCATCAATAAAGCTACTGGTTACATTTGTATCAATGTCACCTGTGGTTACATTAACGCCCGCTGTGCCGTAAGTTAGTCTCATATCAATAATATTTTCCGCAATAGGTTGTGCGACTCCAGTAAAATTGGCTTCATCTGGCGTATTGCCGTTACCGATACAGTACAATTCGGAACGACCTGTCGTTGGATTATTACGAATAAAAAACCTGTTTTCAACGATTGATGATGCCGCGGTAACTCTCTGGCCAAGACAGTCTGTCGGCGCGGCGACACCAGTGTTAGTAACATTTGCATTAAACAAATCCACCACATAGCGGATAGATAGCGCATCCGGTGTAGTGCCACCGGTACACGCAAATGTTGCGTCGGCGGGATTTAGGAATCCACCAGTGCAACCTTCCACGGGATTTGGTTCTTTCGAAAGCCCAGTTGGTCTATTAAAAGTGGTGCCATAGTTGAATTGCATCTTATCGTAGATCGCACTTTTTAATTGCCCATATCCAGCCATCCGCAAGTGAAATGCAATCAAATTCAATGCTAGTCGCCCTTCGTCTTCCAGACGTGATTTATCGTCAGAGGTGCGCGAGGTTTGACTGTTGCTCAAAAATAGTGCCGATACGGCGATCAAAATAAATAGGCCGATGGTGATAGCTATCATCAATTCGACCAAGGAACGCCCAGCTAGATTTGACTTGTAGCGGATTATATTGTTTGTCTTCACAGTGCTTGTCCTTAAGGTGTGAATCTGACGGTATAACAGCGCACGCCAGCGCCTGGGGCAGGAGGATTACCAACTGGGCAGGCGGGGTCAACATCGACATAGCCCGCCTCTTGCCACATTACCGTGACATCGTAGCCACCCACTGCATTGGCAACGATATAGCCTGCACCACCATTGAGACGATATGCTAAGTTTTGTAACCAAGTTGCAATATCAATATTCGCAATGTCAGTTGCCGTGCAAGATGGTGTACATGAGGGAATACTAGAAGTGGCCGCAACGGTTGACGAATAGGGAGTGGTATAGATGTAATTATTCAGCCCCGCACTATTCGCACGCATACGGTCGCTGATGTCATAAGCTGCTTGGGCTGCTTCTGAACGTTGGCTAGCGGTTGTCAGGAAACGTAAAGAATTGCCCTGCAATCCAGCTAATCCTAATAAACCAATCGCCATAATCACAAGGGTGACACCAATTTCGATGAGAGATGTTCCGGCCTGATTGCGTAAATTTGTGTATTTCATGGCATGCTCGTTATCTCGATAGATTCAATTACCTGCGCAAAGGGCATTATCAACACGTGCGCGGCCACCAGCGGCAATACAAATAAAACGATCATGATCGATATTGGGATCGGCATCGGGGCGATTGATGGCGAACCGCACAAAGGTACCAAAAGTTTGTCCGGTCGATCCATAACTGATAAATTTTAAAGTGCGATTAGGGATAATCGAGCCGTCTTCTATTCGTTGAATCAGTTGATCTTGCACGGCAATCAGTGTTTCAGCTGGCACGTTGCCCGGCTCATAGATGCCATTATTGTTGGGGTCGGTAAAGATAATCCAGCCGCTTGCCCAGCCGGTGTTTGCCAATGGATTACTGTTGGTCGTTGCGCAACTGGGATTGCCGGACGAAGCATTTTCACTGCGGCATATGGTGACATTTATCCCACGTTTGACGGCTTCACTTCTTGTCAATAATAAGGCGCTTTGTAAGGTGCTGGTATAGCTGGAAATACGAGTGGTGAAAATCAGTGATTGGAACGATGGTAGTGCAATCGTGGTGACGATTGCAATAATTGAGATCACCGTTAATAATTCAATTAAGGTGAACGCTTTTTGCTTGTGTAATTGATTATTCGTCTGGGTTGCCATGTCATCCGCCATTTCTTTCAAAGAATATTGTTTGCTGGGAATACAGTCAAATATGGTCGATTAACGGTGTGCGAATGGCGATGAGCGGCAGCGATTTGTGGTATTTGAAAGCACAATTAAAAATATTCAGTACTTTATAGCGCAGAACGTATCGTAAAACGGATTCGATGTACGGTGGTATCACGTAGGGGATTTTGCCTTGATGAGTTCGTTCATTGTTATAGTAAATAAGCCAAGCGTCCAGATCTTTTTGTAATTCCCCTAGAGCCGTATAGATTTTTTTTGCGGAAGGTCACTTGATAAAATTCTTGCAGAATAGTTCGGTGAAAGCGTTCACAAATGCCATTAGTTTGCGGCGACTTTGATTTGGTTTTGGTGTGGTCAATATTGTTGATTGCCAAATAAAGCTGGTAATCATGTTGCTCCACTTTCCCGCAGAATTCCGCACCTCGGATCCGTTGAAACACTCAGTACAGAAATCTCATTGGCATCGTAGAACGATAACACTTTATCGTTAAGTAAATCAGCCTTCGCTAACTCCTGATAGCGATAAAAATTGTCGCGAGAAACATCCATAACTTTGCACGCTCGGGACACATTGCTCTGTTCCTCGGCTAAATTAATCAAACCAGCTTTATGTTTAATGATGAAATTGTTAATATGATGCATGAGAGTTATTTTTCTTTGGTTTAGTAAGATTTGACACCCATATCTAAACCGGTAACGCTCATCTTTTTAAGTTGATGTGTCAGATTAAGTCTGAACTAATACGCCTAATTCGATGTTTAAAAATTTAATCTTAAAAAAGATATTGAGTTTTGCAAAAGACCATTCGACATCGATTCTGGTGGTGGCAACAATACTCATAACTATTTATAGCTATTTGTATTCAACAAGGTACTATGCTCAATTTGGGATTGATATAACCGAATATTCAAATTTCACAGCTTTCTATAGGACTGCATTAAGTGGGAATGCAGTCAAATTCATTACCACGGCAGCATGTTTTTTAATCCTCATTGCATTTGCGTGCAAATCCATTTTTGCAAGAATAGATAAAAACACGGTAAATCGAAAGCTAGAAATAGTTGCAATTAAACCAACAATATTTGTAAGCTTAATGGATTTCTTTCCAATATTTCTCGTGATCGCGTTTTTGTTCTCACTTTTTTTAAAAAATTCAATTGAAGTCAAACAAATTAAAGATGGCTTTTCTAATCGTGTCACGGTTCAAGCCGCGGACAAAATTTATAGATGTGTTTCTACAATCGGGAGTAGTAGTGATTATTTTTTTTATTGGGATAATGATATTCACAAGGCATTAATTATCCCTCGATCTAAACTTTCAGATATTTTAATAGAATTAGATTTTGCGCCTAGAAATTTTGCTCCATATATGACTAAGAGTTCCATGAAGAATAGATTAATAGCCTATCAAGAATTCTTGATAGCTCGTGATGCTTGGTCAAAACGATTGCAAACCCTTTGCCACCAGTCGGTCATATGGCCGGAATCTGGCGTAGATATTCCCTAAACCAATTTAATTAGAGTGGGTAGTAATGACCGAAGAGAAAACCGAACACGTGTCGACAATTCTGCCTGCTTGTTTTCAATAATCTTTTTAAGATTGTTATTCATTGTCGGAGCCATGACCCCACAATAACAATTAAACAAGGAAAATTTACGTGCCGATGATGTTAGACTAAAATACTTACAGCTAAGGGCTTACATGGGCGTTTCTTTTAATGTTCCAATACACCTTTTATTCGATGTCTTTACTGCTTTTACGCCCGCTGGTTTTCTTCACCTCCTGAATCGCCTCCACAAACTCCGACACATCTTCAAAGCTCTTATACACCGAGGCGAAGCGGATGTAGGCGACTTTGTCTAGGCGTTTGAGTTCGCGCATGACCAGTTCGCCGACATAGCCGGAATTGACTTCACGTTCGCCGCTGGCTAATAGCTTGTCTTCGATACGTTGGATGGCAGTATCAACCGCTTCGGCGGAGACGGGGCGTTTGCGTAAGGCTAGCATGAGGCTGGCGCGTAGTTTGCTGGTTTCGAATTCGGTGCGGCTGCCGTTTTTCTTGACGATGACGGGCATCGCTAGTTCAATGCGCTCGAAGGTGGTGAAGCGCTTATCGCATTTGCTGCAGCGGCGGCGGCGGCGGATGGTGTTGCCGTCTTCGGGCACGCGGGTGTCGATGACTTGCGTATCGTCGTGATGGCAGTAGGGGCATTTCATGGTGTGGCCGCGTGCTTTCTAATAGGCGAGCTTGGTTCGTGTAATAGTGATGTTGAAAAATAATGGGTAAGTAAATGGGTAAGTATCGGTAAAGATATACTCCCCATTTTTTGTAAAATTTATTGCCATTCCCGCACAATATATAAGCATCATTAAAAAATACTGGTTATAGTATTTGTGTCCGACGTTATTAAACTACTTAGTTAAGCGCCATCACAGATGGTGATTGGCTGTGATGGCGTTGGCGTATATTTTTTAAATTTACGTCTCTAGGTTATTTCTAAATCATTTCTGATAAACCGGAAAAGCCTCAGTCAACAATTTAACTTCCGCTTTCACACGTTCAATAGTGCTGGCGTCGTTCGGATTATCCAGCACATCGGCGATCAGGTGGCCGACTTTGATCGCTTCGGCTTCTTTGAATCCACGGGTGGTCATGGCTGGGCTGCCCAGACGAATGCCTGAAGTCACGAAGGGCTTTTCAGGGTCATTCGGAATCGCGTTTTTATTGCAAGTGATGTGCGCCGTACCGAGCAAGGCTTCGGCGGCTTTGCCGGTGATGTTTTTGGCGCGTAAATCGACTAGCATGACGTGTGATTCGGTGCGACCAGAGACGATGCGCAGGCCGCGCTCGATTAAGGTCTTTGCTAACGCATCGGCATTTTTCACAACTTGCTCTTGGTAGCTTTTGAAGGCGGGGTCAAGCGCTTCCTTGAAGGCGACTGCTTTGCCAGCAATCACGTGCATCAAAGGGCCACCTTGTAAGCCAGGGAAAATCGCGGAGTTGATGATTTTTTCGTGCTCGGCCTTCATCAATATCACGCCGCCACGGGGGCCGCGCAGGGATTTGTGGGTGGTAGAGGTGACGAAGTCAGCGTGCGGTACTGGGTTGGGATAAACACCTGCCGCAATCAAGCCAGCATAGTGCGCCATATCGACCATGAAATACGCGCCGACCTCTTTGGCGATGCGGGCGAAACGTTCAAAGTCGATGCGTAAGGAATAGGCTGATGCACCGGCGATGATCAGTTTGGGCTTGCTTTCGCGCGCTAATCGTTCCATCGCATCGTAATCGATTTCTTCTTGCGCATTCAAGCCGTAAGAAACCACGTTAAACCATTTACCAGACATATTTAAAGGCATGCCGTGGGTCAAATGGCCGCCTTCTGCCAGCGACATACCCATGATTGTATCGCCCGGTTTTAATACCGCGAAAAATACGCCTTGATTGGCTTGCGAGCCAGAGTTGGGCTGCACGTTAGCGGCTTCTGCACCGAAGATTTGTTTTAAACGGTCAATCGCCAATTGCTCGACCACATCGACATATTCGCAGCCACCGTAATAGCGTTTGCCGGGGTAGCCTTCAGCATATTTGTTGGTTAATTGCGAACCTTGCGCAGCCATCACGGCGGGCGAGGTGTAATTTTCTGAGGCAATTAACTCGATGTGTTGTTCCTGACGTTGATTTTCCTGTTGAATCACGGCATTGAGTTCAGGGTCGATATGAGCGAGGGTGTGGTCTTTTGAAAACATGATAATCCTGTTTGAAATCGTAATGAAATCGTAAAATCTCGAATGAAATTGAGAGAGGCGTAGCGTCGAATGTGGGCAGCCTCTATCGCTCTTACCATCAGGCTTACCCAGGCGCACGGCGGGAACAATGCGTGCAAATTTTAACCGCAGCATCATTCCGAAATCTCACGCTTCCCGATGGGACCCCATCTTTTGCGGCTCGCCCAGCTATTGACGCCGAAACCTTGCCACATTTTCGCCAGTTGCGTGAGACGAAATGGTGAGCAAATTTTACGTCATGCCCAAGTTTTGGGCAAGTTTTGGGCAAGTTTTGGCAGGAATTTGTCGAGTAAATTCGGCAGTGCGACCACAGCTCCGGCGATTATTGCGTTTCACGGATAGCAGTGTTGACGTGTCTGCGATGAATGGCGTGACGTTAACATGCGAAAAAACCCGTAAAATAAGACGATGGTTCAGCGGAATTCAGGTATGAATTGATCAAGCTGAGGTTTATTTTACATAAGCAAGGAGCAATGATGATCGTTTTAATCACGGGTGCCAGCGTTGGTTTTGGTGAAGCAATGGCGCGCAAGTTTGTGCGGGAAGGACATCAGGTGATTGCCACGGCACGTCGCTTAGATAAATTACAAGCGCTGCAAGCCGAATTGGGCGATAAATTATTGCCGGTAGCGATGGATGTCACCCAAAAAGAGTCGATCTATACAGCACTGGCAAACTTGCCAGCGGCGTGGAAAGAGATTGATGTCTTGATCAATAACGCAGGTTTAGCGTTAGGAATTGAACCAGCGCATCAGGCATCGCTGGATGAGTGGGAAACCATGATCGATACCAATACCAGAGGCTTGGTCACGATTACGCGCGCGATCTTGCCTGATATGGTGGCACGCCAGCGTGGTTTGGTGATTAATCTGGGTTCAGTGGCAGGCACCAATGCCTATCCCGGTGGCAATGTCTACGGTGCGACCAAGGCTTTTGTTGATCAATTTACCCGCAATCTGCGCTCTGATCTGGTCGGCACTGGTGTGCGTGCCACCAATCTGGCACCGGGTTTGTGTGGCGGTACCGAGTTTTCTAATGTGCGTTTTCGGGGTGATGATGAAGCGGCGGCCAAAGTGTATGAAGGTACGACGCCATTAACGGCCAACGATATTGCTGATACCGCTTATTGGATTGCTACTTTGCCACCGCATGTGAACATCAATAAAATCGAAATGATGCCAACCTGTCAGGGTTTTGGTCCTTTCCTCATCAAGCGAACCCCAAGCTAATTTGAATGCCAGCAATCCTCACCGCGCTTTAACTTGTGCAGGTTTCAAGTTATACTAGGTGAGGTATTTATTTAACCCGCAAATGAATCATGCGGGAATTGGCATAAAATAAGGCATACTCCTCGTTTTTTATTTGATGCAATGCAAAAACCATACGCATGGAAGGTTCGTATTTATTACGAAGATACGGATGCTGGCGGCATCGTGTATTACGCCAATTACCTAAAATTTTTTGAGCGCGCGCGCACTGAATGGTTACGTGCAGCGGGCATTGATCAATTTTCGATGGCTGCGAGCCATGCGCGTATGTTTGTGGTGAAAAACACGGCAGTCGAATATCACTCTCCGGCAAGATTAGACGATGAACTTCGTCTCACGGTCGCGGTCGAAAAGCTGGGGCGCGCCTCGGTACAGTTTATGCAAGAAGCGTGGTGTGGCGAACGTTTGTTGGCAAGCGGAACGATTAAAGTAGGCTGCGTCGATGTCAAGCATTTGCGACCAAGCGCGATTCCAGAAGAAGTGTTGTTGCGCATACAGGCGTGCTAGTTATTTATGCCATTCATTTCAGTTAACTACTTATTTACTTAATTAATCAGTTTATTCATTAAGTCTTACATCACAAGTCTCTTATTATGACAGTCACTCAAGATTTATCGTTTATTTCTCTCATTACCAATGCCTCTGCGCTGGTGCAATTGGTTTTAGCCATTTTACTGGGCGTTTCCCTGATGAGCTGGAGCTATATTTTCAGCAAGATGTTTGCGATTAAAAAAGCGCGAGCGCAAACTGCTGAGTTTGAGCGCAGTTTTTGGTCGGGCGGTAATCTGGGTGAGTTGTATCAGGTGGCAGCCACTAATCGTCGCAGTAATCAAGATAAAACTGGCGCGTTAGAACGTATTTTTGAAGCTGGCATGAGTGAGTATCACAAAGTGAAGGCGGCCAACAAAGCCATGCTCGATGCTGGTGCCATGCTGGACGGTGCACGCCGTGCCATGCGCGCTGCTTATCAACGTGAAATGGATGCGCTAGAAGCACATTTGTCGTTCCTCGCTTCGGTGGGTTCGGTCTCACCCTACGTGGGGTTGTTCGGTACGGTATGGGGCATTATGAATGCGTTCCGTGGTTTATCCAATGTGCAGCAAGCCACTTTGGCCGCCGTTGCGCCTGGCATTGCGGAAGCCTTGGTGGCGACCGCGATTGGTTTATTTGCCGCGATTCCGGCGGTGTTGGCGTATAACCGTTACACCCACGATATCGATCGTTTAGCGATTCATTTTGAAACTTTTATTGAAGAGTTTTCTAATATCCTGCAAAGACAATCACGTTAGGAAGTATCTGCATGAGTTCTCTTCGTGGCGACCGTAAACGCAAACTGAAAGCTGAAATTAACGTTGTGCCGTATATCGACGTGATGTTGGTGTTGTTGGTGATTTTCATGGTGGCAGCGCCGCTCACTAATCCCAGTGTGATCAATTTACCGACGGCGGGGCAATCTACTCAGCCACCGCCAGACTATATCGAAATTGCGTTAAGCCCTGATAAACCGGCCAGCATCAGCATCATGAAACGTGGCAGCAGCAATGGTAATAGTCAGCAAGAAAGCAAAGAAACTGCCAGCAGCACCAAGCAGCTTTTACAAAAACTGCGCGAATACCATGACGCCAAGCCGGATTTATCGGTGCTAGTGGCAGCGGATAAAGAAATGAAATATGAAGAAGTAATTCAAGTGATTTCAGAAGCAAAAAAAATTGGCATTAATCGCGTGGGATTAGCGACCAAGTGATGCGACCCGCGTTCAATGTAGTTTGCACATGTAGATACATTGCATTGATCGCGGCATTGTATATATCGGGTGTTGGCGTTGCCGCATACGGTGCGCCGCAGTTGCCGCTCAACATTGGGGAAGCAGAAAAATCTACGCTACCTGACACCGAATCTGATCGTTCTACCATCACGGAGCAAGAAGATCTAAGCTGGGCGGTCTCGCCCAATCCGACCTATTTTAAGCTTGGGGAAGCTAAAGGCAAGTGGCGTGCTTTACTTGAGCAGCATGTGTCTGTGCTCAGTGAAAACGCTGAAGCACAAATCTTAACACCTGCTCTATTAAGAAAATTACGCACCGATATCACACAGTTATTGAATACTGAAGCTTATTTTGCACCGACCGTGCAATTTCAAAAAGACAAAGCGAACCCTAGTTTAGTATTGATTCAAATTGAAGTCGGATCAGCCACCAAGGTGAGGCAGGTTGACATCAAATATGAAGGCGAATTGGGGCAAGCAATTGCCGATAATCAGCCCGAAGCATTGCAGCGGCAAACAAAATCACAAGCCGCATGGCCTTTAACGGCGGGTAGTATTTTTCGCGACGATGAGTGGCGCAATGCAAAAAATCAATTAATTGATCAATTACGTGCTGATCGTTATGCGGCGGCCAAATTGGTCGATAGCGATGCACTGGTTGATGCCGACCAATTTTTGGCTGATCTAAGCTTAACGGTCGATAGTGGCCCAACGTTTTTATTGGGCGACTTACACATCACAGGGTTGGAGCGTTATCCATCTTGGTTACTGGAACGCTTCAATCCGCCTAAGCGTGGTGAAATTTTTTCTCGTGCGCGGCTGTTTGAATATCAGCGCTCTTTGCAAAATTCAGCGTATTTTGCCACTGTCACGGTGAATGTCGACCCAGATACCACGCAGGCAGCGGCAGTGCCAATTGATGTCACAGTCACCGAGCGCCGTTCGCGTGATATTGGTATTGGTGCGGGGTATAGCACCAACACGGGTTTGCGTACCGAGTTATCGTACCGAGATCGCAATTTATTTGAGAAGGCGTGGGAATTACGCAGTGCTGTACGGATAGAGCAAAAGCGCCAATTAGCTTATAGCGATATTTATTTACCACCACGCGCCAGTAATCAGCTTGATTCGTTTGGGGTTTTGTTTGATCGCTTAGATGTCTCAGGTTTATTGCAAACTCGCACCGCATTTGGTGTAAAGCGCACTATCACGGATGGCAAATGGGAACGTCGCTACGGCATTAATTTATCGCACGAAAAACTAGAACTCGATGGCGCAGCCGTAGAGCGCAATCAGGCGCTGGTAGCCAGTTTTGGGGTGACATGGCGGCAGGTTGATAATAGTTTTGCGCCACGCGACGGACAAATTGCTCAGCTCGATACGGCAGTTTCTGAAAAGGTGTTAATTTCAGATCAAAGTTTTTTACGTCTGAATTTGAAATATCAACGCTGGATACCGGTGGCGAGCAAAGATCATATTTTATTGCGCGCAGAGCTGGGTGAGGTTTTTGCACCGAATCCCCCGGGGGCAGATGGTATTCCTGAAGATTATTTATTTCGCACCGGTGGCAGTAATAGTGTACGCGGTTTTGCCTACCAGAGCTTAGGTATTCCGCATCCGGGCGGTGTCACGGGTGGTCGGGTATTGGGTGTGGCCAGTGCTGAATATGTGCATCAATTTAATACCACCTGGGGTGCGGCGACGTTTGTCGATGTTGGCGATGCCGCAAGAACTTGGCGTGATTTTCAGAGCAAACAAGGCGTAGGTGTTGGTGCACGTTATCAAACGCCTGCAGGGCCAATTGCGCTTGATCTGGCGTATGGTCGCCAGACCAAAAGAGTGCGGCTAGATTTTTCTATTTCGGTAGCGTTCTAATGACTGACAGCAAACCAGCAACCCTTGTCAAAAAAAGACGCACTTGGCGCTTATTTGCGCTCGCCTGCTTGTTTTTAATTGGCAGCGTGCTGGCCGGATTTGCTCTTGCGTTGTGGACCGAAACGGGTGGCCAAGTACTGCTCAAAATTGCCAGCAACATAAGCGCTGGCAGTCTGAAAATCAGCGGCTTGCATGGTCGGCTGGCTGATCGATTCAGTATCGATGAGTTAGTCTATCGTGACAGCGCTAGCACCATCAGTATTCAAGCACTAACGGTTGATTGGCAGCTTTCATCGGCGTGGCAAGCGATCATTGTACTCAACGACGTTTCGGCCACCAGTGTCAAAATTAATAGTGCCGCTAGTACCTCGCCATCTAAATTGCCCGCCAGCTTGAGCGTACCCTTGTATTTCAATGCAAAAAATCTTGCGTTAGGGCGCTTGTTAATTGTGACTACCGAAGCCAATCAGCATGAGCGTGAAGATCTCGTGCTTACTGGCATACAAGGGACATTGCAAGGCTTGCCAAGTGCGCTTTTAAACGTGTCTGCCAATCAAAAAATAGTGAGTGCGCCACACTATCAGATCAACACCAAGCTAGATTCACCTTGGGGGAAATTAAGCTTCAATGGACAATTGGCGATGCAAGCGCCATATTCTCTTGCTGGAGATTTTATCTATAGCGGACAAGCCTTAAAAGAATTACCCGCTTCCACATTGACCGGAACAGCGCAAGGAAATTTAGCGCTATTGCATCTGGAAGCCCAAGCGCTCGAAAACGATGGCGCAACGCCAGAAAAAGATCGGCTACAAGGCAAACTCAGTAGCGATATTGCGCCATTTTCTGCGTCTATTCTTCAATCTTTAAACTTGGATTTAAAACACTTCAATCCGGCCAATTTTGTGCCAGATCTGCCGCGCGCTGATTTAGATCTGCAAGCCCAATTGCGTGTGCCGCAAGTGAAGAATACCGATGCAGGGTTAAGTTTACTCGGCACGGTATCAATGGAAAACATACAGCCGCGTACACTCGATCAACAGGGATTGCCAATTCAAACGGCGGTATTCAATTTGGCTTGGTCTGATCAGCAAATTGTTTTGACTGGACTGCATATACAGTTAGGTAAGCAACCAAGTAAGCAGAGCGCATCACAGGCGGGTGTGCGCGGCAGTTTGAGTGGCTCTGTCAACATACAAACGCCGACCGAGAGGGCGGCGATTGTGGATGCCAAACTTGATCTGAAAAATGTGGATTTGTCGCAAATCGATAGCCGGATCCAAGCCAGCAATATTGCGGGGGCATTACAGATGCAAACCGACAATCATCATGTCTTGCATTTTCAAACCCAATTAAAAGATCCGCACGCCAATTTAGAGGCGAATGCCAAGCTCCAATTGCAATCAGGGCAGCCGGATTATGGTGTGTTGCAGGTCGAAAAATTGGTGTTGGATGACATCGTGCATAAGCAGAGCGGTGAACCTAGTTCGCGCATATCGGCACAAGGCGAGGTGAATATATTTAATCAGCGCGAATTTCGGGTGCGTGGTGAAATGCAACATTTTAATCCGGCGCGCTGGGTAAAAAGTCCGGCAGGGCAATTGAATGCTAGCTGGAACGCGAGCGGGAAAATCAGCCCGCAACTATCGCTGCAAATCAGCGCGCCGCAGATTACCGGGCACTATGCAGAGCAGAAAGTGGCGGGCGAAATCGATTTGCAATGGCAGCAAGGCAAAGCCGTATTCATTCGTCAGCTCGCGTTACAGCTTGGTACAAATCATTTGCAGGCTAAGGGTGCGTTAGGTGCCGACAATCAAAGCCTGAACGCAAATTTAGATGCACCTGATCTGGCCAGCTTATCTGCCGCATTAGCTTTTATTTTTCCTACGACTATGCATGGCAGCGTACAGGCAGATGCGCAATTGCATGGGCCAATTAATGCACCGTTTGGTCACGCAACAATCTCCGGGCAAAATGTATCGATTGATTCTCAACTAAGGCTAGCGAAACTACAGGCCGAGATCAATATAGTCGCCGGAAAAAATCCTAAGGTAGATGCTGATATCGACGTAAAAAGTGTACAGGTGGCGCGTAGTGCGGATGCAGGTAGTGCTGTTAACAATCAAGCGCAAAGATTCACCAGCATTCTAGATCAACTTAAAATCGCGCTACACGGCCAGACTGACGCGCATCAAATCAATTTAAGTGCCAACTTTGATCACGGGCGCAGCTTGAACCTGGATGCCAGCGGTGGTATCAAAACGGCGGCAAAAGACACTTCTGCGGTGTCCTGGGTTGGCGAGCTGTCTCGTTTTGCATTAAGTGGTTGTAATCAATTGCGTCTATTACAGCCACTAAAGGTAGAACTTGGTAGCGCTCACGTGCAAATGGGAAGCGCAGAATTTAGCGGCGATCTGGGGCAATTTTCTTTGGCGCAATTGGATTGGACACCGCAATCATTGCTCAGCAAAGGTCGTCTCAATAACGTAGCGCTGCTAGATTTATTGCACATCGCTTTACCAGAATTGGCAGTGCAAGGCGATTTGCGTGTCAATGGTGATTGGGATCTTGCACTTAATGAGCGGGTTGCTGGTACGTTCAATTTACAAAGACAAAGCGGTGATGTGGTGTTTAAGGAGCTTGATAACGCAAGTAAATTGCTGCCGTTGGGATTGAGCGTTTTAAAAATGCAAGCGCAAGCTGGCGGTTTGATTGCTGGCACAGATCAGCAGCGCTTCTCTTTTCAAATCGAGGCACTGGGTACGCGCTTAGGGCAATGGAAAATGGCGCTTAACTCAGCACTCAAGCGACAAACTAACGCGAATAGCACAGATGCAAGCGCGGGTACCGCTTGGACAATACCGAATGATGCTCAACTCAGTGGCACCATTCAGGCGACGATTCCTGATATTACTTGGATTAGCTCTTTTATTGATACCGGCGTGGCATTGAAAGGGCAACTTGCCGTCGCTGGCAATATCGATGGCTCGCTAGAAAAGCCCGCTTACCGTTTGCAGGTGGATGGAAAAAATCTGGAACTTGCCTTCGCAGCAGAAGGATTATTTTTACCGAATGGTGCATTAAGCGCACGCATCGAAGACGACACGATTTATTTAAAGCAACTGGAATTTTCCAATGGTGTAACAGCCATGCCCAAGCACAGCAAATTTCGTGATGTTAACTGGGTGGGGCAAAAAGGTATGTTCAGTGCCGCAGGCAACATTAATTGGAAGACACAAACCGGTAATATCGAGGCGAATTTAACGCGATTTCCTTTATTGCAAAAAAATGATCAATGGCTGGTACTTAGCGGCCAAGCGCTGATGGAAAAGAATAACGATGCTTGGACTTTTTCCGGCAAGATGAAAGCGGATGGGGCTTACTTCAAAGTGCCGAAATTACCGCCACCCAGTTTATCAAGCGATGTGCGGGTGATTCATAGCCGCACTGATAAATTAATATCGTCGGCATCGAAAAAATCGACCGATCAAAAATTAACCAATGGCGTGAAGAAAAATATGAAATCGCGGCTAGAGGTGAGCTTTGATATGGGGTCACGTTTTGTCTTTGTCGGGCGCGGTATCG
>OFSE01000115.1_pt1 | contig 27094 bp, 39 predicted proteins | sample 1543261 | NCBI WGS metagenome assembly OFSE01 (sample SAMN07774225, study PRJEB24372) | wastewater metagenome | isolation source: Exp Tend VB 50WW | collected 2016-02 | reverse complement strand
TAGCGGCTGGGGCCGTCTACAGGTCTGGGATTCTGAGATCGCACGCGCTCTACGTGTTATTGTGGTGACGTGGCGACGGCTGAGCAGCAGGCACGGTGGCGGGCGAAGCGGCGGGCCGAGCTGGGCCCGGTGAAGCTCGGTAGGCCGGCGAGCGCGGCGTGTGGGACGCCGTCGGGGTTCAATCGGCACAAGCGGGAGGGGACGCCGGCGTGTGCGGCGTGCATTGAGGCTCGTCGCGTGTATCAGCGTGAGGCGGCCCGCCGTCGTCGCAGTTCGACATAGTTTCGTATTGACAGTCACTACGAAAGTGTGTAGAGTGGTGGGCATGACAGATACCACCACCCTGGCCACCGTCAACATCTTCGGCGTGAAGGTCGGGGACATCTTCCACACCAGTTGGGGCTATGACCAGACCAACTGCGACTACTTCGAGGTCGTGCGGGTGACCAGGTGCGGGGCTGAGCTTCGCCCGATCCGATCGACAGTGACCGAGTCGGTCCGGGGTGGCGAGTACCACATGCCGGCCAAGGGCGAGTTCCGTGACTGGTCGGTGCTGTTCGGCGCTGGTCGGCGTGATCGCAAGCTCTGCAAGGTCAAGAGCGGTTACCGCGGGTCACCGATGGTGGTTCTGTGCCGAGACCATGCCGCCGATCTGTGGGATGGTCGTCCGAAGTTCGACTCGGGTGCTTGGGGGCGCTGATGACCACCACCATCGAGGGGCAGCCGACATCGGCAGAGGTACGGGAGTCGCTGGCCGCCGAGGGCCGTCCTGTGCTGCTCGCGTTCTCGCGTGGGAAGGATTCGATCGCCGCTTGGCTGGCGCTCCGTGCTGCTGGCGTCGATGTGATCCCGTATCACATGTACTTGGTCCCCGATCTCGCCTTCGTCGCTGAGTCGCTCGCGTACTTTGCCGACTGGTTCGGGTACAAGATCCACAACATCCCGCACCCGTCCCTGTACCGCTGGATCAACTCGCTCACGTTCCAGGCCCCGGAGCGGCTGGCGATCATCGAGGCCGCCCGCCTGCCGAGCCCGGAGTATGCGTCCATCATCGGGATGCTCAGGACGGACCTGGGGCTGCCGGCCGACACGTGGATTGCTGATGGGGTTCGGGCTTGCGATAGCCCGGTGCGGCGGCTGTCGATCGCCCGGCATGGGCCGATGAAGGTCGGGAGCCGGAAGGTGTCGGCGATATGGGATTGGTCGGTGGCGGAGGTCCGTGAGCGCATCGAGGCGGCCGGCGTCGAGCTGCCGGTGGAGTACGAGTGGTTCGGCCGGTCGTTCGACGGGCTCGATCACAGGTTCCTGGGCCCGTTGCGTGATCATGCGCCGGACGACTACCAGCGGGTGCTCGATTGGTTCCCGCTTGCCGACCTGGAGTTGTTCCGGCGGGAGATGATGACTTGTGCCTGACCTGTCCGCACTGTCTAAGCCGAAGCCGAGGGGCAAGAGCAAGCGGTCGCCGTTCGCGGTGGCCGGCGCGTCTGACCCGCTCGCCGATGTCGCCTACTCCGATCCGCCCAACATGGAGGCCGACAGCGCCGCCGAGCTGTCGGCGCTACAGGAGGCGTTCAAGGCGCGGGCCAAGCAGGAGGCCCGGCGCTTCCGGGATGTCACCGACTCCGAGTATTGGGTGGCGGTGTGCTTCCAGACCCGCGAGGACAAGGAGCGGTTCCTGCGGGCGTTGAACCTCATCCAGCTCGGTGACAAGTACATCGACGGCCACAAGGCCGCCAAGCTTCTCGGCGTCGACCTCTAGGGGCGGTCGGCGCCGCATGATCCCCCGCGCGTCGCGGGGTTGAGCCAACAAAGGAGAGCGCCATGCGCAACCGACCCGTACAGAACAACCGCGCTGACAACAACCGTCGGGCGTCCACGCGCCGCGGTGGCCGGTCGTCCGGCAGCTGACCGAGATGGCAGGTCGCGGGCCCGCGCCCAAGGCGAAGGATCGCCGAGCGCGGACCAACAGCGAGCCAACCGGGGCAACCGTGCTACCGCTCGCCCGCTGCCGCCAGCCCGACCTGCCCGCAGGGACGATCCCCTGGCCTGATCGCACCATCGAGTGGTGGTCGGGCTGGGGGTCGAGCCCGCTGGCGGTGTCGTTCACCTGGGCGGACTGGGAGTTCTTGCTCGACACGGCCTTGATCCACGCTGACGTGTGGGGCAACTACAACCTCGACCGGCTCCCCGAGCTTCGGCTTCGGGTCGCCAAGTTCGGAGTGACTCCCGAAGATCGGGCTCGGCTGCGGATCACGTTCGCTGACGCCGACGAGAAGGACGCCAAGCGTTCCGCCCGGTCGGGGACCAACCCGACCGTCAAGCGGTTCGGGCACCTGAAGGCGGCACCCGCAAGCTGAACCGGTGAGGGGGAACCATGCCATGGAAACCCCGGTACCGCGGTGAGGTCCCCACTCTCGGCCTTCTCGCCATCGAGTGGATGTACGAGCACCTGGCGGCCCCCGACAGGACCAGCTACGAACCGTTCGAGGTCACCGAGGAACAGGCCCAGTTCCTCATCAACCTGTACGCCATCGACCCGAAGTCCGGGAAGCGCCGGTATCGCCGTGCCGTGATCTCCAGACCGAAGGGTTGGGGCAAGTCGCCGCTCCTGTCTGCCGTCGCGGCACTCGAGGCGCTCGGCCCGGTCGTCCCCGCCGGGTGGGATGCTGACGGGAGGCCGGTCGGGATCCCGTGGTCCGAGATCCGGACACCCTGGGTGCAGTTGGCGGCCGTCAACGAGGATCAGACGAGGAACGCTTGGACTCCGCTGCTGGAGATGCTGACCGAAGGGCCGGCGTGCGACGAGTACCCGGGTCTGGAGCCGTTGGGCACGTTCGTGAACCTGCCGAAGGGGCGGATCGAGTTCATCACGTCGGCTGCCACATCCAAGGAGGGTCAGCGGCCGGTCTGCTCGATTCTTGACCAGACCGAGTCGTGGCTGCCCGCCAACGGTGGGGTGAAGCTGGCGGCGACGATTCGCCGCAACCTCGGCAAGACGGGCGGGGTGTCGATCGAGGCCCCGAACGCCTACGAGCCCGGTGCTGGGTCGGTCGCTGAGGAATCGGCGGAGTACTGGCGGCGGATCCAAGCTGGTCGGGTCAGGGAAGCTGGGCTGCTGTACGACCACCGCGAGGCCCCGCCGGAGACGGAAATGGCGGACAGGGAGAGCCTGCTCGCCGGTCTCGCCGTCGCCTACGGCGACTCGGCCGACATCCCGCGGTGTGTGATCCACTCCCCGGCATGTCGTCGCCCTGGGTGGGTTGATCTTGACCGGATCGTCGCCGAGGTGTGGGACCCCGCTACGACCCCGGAGGATGCCCGCAAGTTCTACCTCAACCAGGTCACAGCGGCGTCCGACGCGTGGGTGTCATCCCCCCAGTGGGGGGCCTGTGCGGCCCCGGACAAGGCGGTGCCTCCGGATTCGGTCGTCGTGCTCGGGTTCGACGGGTCCCGTGGACGGGTGAAGGGCAAGGCCGATGCGACAGCGCTAGTCGGGTGCAGGGTGTCGGACGGGCACCTGTTCGAGGTTGGCGTGTGGGAATCGGAGGGGGCCGACCCTGACTGGCTGCCACCGGTGGCCGAGGTCGACGCTGCGATTCTCGGCTGTTTCGAGCGGTGGGATGTGGTCGGGTTCTACGCGGACCCGTCGGGCTGGACCGAGCAGATCGCCCGGTGGGAGGCCCGGTATGGGCGCAAGCTGCGCCTGAAGGCGGGGGCGTCGCAGATAGCGGCGTGGCCACGCGGGAAGGACTCCCGGGTGGTCGAACTGGTTGAACGGCTCAGGCAGGCGATCGTGAACGGTGAATGCTCCCATGACGGCCGGCCGAACCTGACCAGGCACGTGCTCAACGCCCGTCGTCGGGCGACGCGGACCGGGTATCTGCTCTACAAGGAGCATCCGGATTCGCACAGGAAGATCGACGCCGCGTACGCGGCGGTGATGGCGTGGAAAGCGCGAACCGACGCCCTGGCGGTTGGTCTCGGTCGCGCTAGGCGCACTAGCGACCGAAGGGCGGTGGTGATGTGAACGAGAAGATCACCGTGACCGGCCTGGACGGCCAGACCAACGATCTCGTCAACGAGTTGCGCACCCAGCTTGCGGCGCGGATGCCGCGGAATCTGCTGCGAGCCTCCTACTACGACGGGAAGCGAGCGATCCGGCAGGTGGGGACGGTGATCCCCCCGCAGTACTTCCGGATGGGGATCGTGCTCGGCTGGTCGGCGAAGGCGGTCGACATTCTCGCTCGACGCTGCAACCTGGACGGGTTCGCGTGGCCCGACGGTGACCTCGACAGTCTTGGCCGGCGCGAGATGGACGAGGCCAACAACCTCACCGCCGAGATCAGCTCCGCGTTGATCGAGTCGCTGATCCACGGGGTGTCGTTCCTGGTGAACACCGAGGGCGACCCATCGGTAGGCGAGGTCAAGTCGCTACTGCACGTGAAGACGGCACGGGACGCGACGGGGACCTGGAATGCTCGCCGTCGCCAGCTCGACAACCTCCTCTCGGTCACCCACCGCGACGACGACGGCAAGCCCGACCAGTACGTGCTGTACCTCGACGGGGAGACGCTGACGCTGCAACGCGAAGGCGCGTGGAGGGTCACGAATCGGACCGAGCATGACTGGGGCGTGCCGGCCGAAGCGGTCGTGTACAAGCCGCGCGCCGGTCGGCCGATGGGCACATCCCGGATCTCTCGGGCCGTGATGTCGCTGCACGACCAGGCGTTGCGGACCGTGATCCGGATGGAGGGTCACGCCGACGTGTACAGCTTCCCGGAGATGTGGCTGCTGGGGGCCGACGAATCGATCTTCAAGAACGCCGACGGGACAGCCAAGGCCGTGTGGCAGGTGATGCTGGGCAGGATCAAGGCGATCCCCGACGACGAGGACGCGCAGAATCCTCGCGCAGACGTCAAGCAGTTCTCGGCGTCATCCCCGCAGCCGCACATCGACCAGCTCAAGCAGCAGGCCCAACTGTTCGCCGGCGAGACGTCCGTGCCGCTGTCGTCGCTGGGCGTGTCGGACATGGCGAACCCGACGTCGGCCGACTCGTACATCGCGTCACGCGAAGATCTGATCGCCGAGGCTGAGGGCGCGGTCGATGACTGGTCACCGGCGATCCGTCGTGCCTACGTGCGCGGGCTGGCGATCCAGAACGGCGAGCAGACCATCCCTGCCGGGTGGCGGTCGATCGAGCCGAAGTGGCGGTCACCGATCTACCTGTCGCGGGCCGCGGCGGCCGACGCCGGATCCAAGCAGGTCGCGGCAGTACCGTGGCTCGCCGACACCGAGGTCGGACTCGAGTTGCTCGGGCTCGATGACCAGCAGATACGCCGGGCGATCGCCGACCGTAGGCGGGCGCAGGCACGCGCCACCGTCGATGCGCTGATCGGCGCCGGGCAAAGTGCCAACAACGGCTGAACTCGACCGGCTCGTCGCCGCCAACCGAGCAATCCGGGACCGAGCCACGAAAGACGTCAAGGCGCTGTGGGCAGCCCTCGCCGGGCTGACCGCCGAGCGGGCCCGTGACGCGCTGATCGCTGCGCTGCCGGCGTTGGTCGCCCGCCACGGAGAGGTAGCGGCGACCGTGGCGGCGGACTTCTACGACGAGCAACGCGACATCGTCGACGCGCCGGGCAGATACACCGCGGACCTGGCTCCAGTCGCCGAACCGAAAGCGATCGCCGCGTCGACGCGTTGGGCTGTCGCCCCGCTGTTCCAGGCGATCCCCGACATGGACGCCACGCTCGGCCGGCTGGTCGAGGTGGTTGACGACAAGACGATCGGGCAAGGCAAACGAACCCAGGTCCTGAATGCGCAGCGCGACCCCTCCCAGCCGCGAGTGGCGCGTGTCCCCGTCGGCAAGACGTGCGCCTGGTGCCGGATGCTGGCCTCCCGCGGCCCCGTCTACCAGTCGGAGGCGACCGCCTTAGCGGCGTCGCATTCGCACTGCGACTGCACCCCCACACCCATCTGGCGGGGGTCCGTGATGCCCGACGGGTACGACCCGCGGGCGCTGTACGCCGACTACCGACGGGCCGCCGACGCGGCCCGGTCGTCGAGCCCGAAGGCGATCCTTGCCGAGATGCGCAAGCAGACCGGGCTCGCCTGACCAACTTCACCCGCCACCCGGCGGGGTGCGCTCACGGCCTGCGCTCAACCGGCCGGTGAAAGACCTGACGAGGTACGGAGCCCATGTCCACCAGCACCAGCACCACCAGCGAGGCCGGCGAGGCCGGCGACCAGCAGCAGTCGAGCGAACAGAAGACCGGGTTCACGCAAGCGGACGTTGATCGGATGATCAGCGAACGCGTCAAGCGCGAGCAGGCCAAGTACGCCGACTACGAGGACCTGAAGGCGAAGGTTGCCGGCGCGAAGAGCGCCGAGGACCGCATCGCCGACCTCGAAGCGAAGCTGACCGCCGCAGCAGCCCGGGACACGCACCGGCAGATGGTCGACCGGGTCGTCCGTGAGCACAAGCTCACCGATCCCGACGACGTCGACCTGGTCGCCACAGCGCCCGACGAGGACGCAGCGAAGCGGCTGGCAAAGCGGCTGGCGGCGGACAACAAGCGCGGCAACCACGTGCCGGGCGAGGGCAAGACCCCCACCAAGGCCGGCGAAGCGGACGAGATCGAAACCGTCCGCCAACTGTTCGGCCGAACCTGACCCCTCTGAAGGAGGAAATTCCCCATGGCAACCCTGCTCTCCACCGGCCTGTCGCTCCCCAAGAGCGTCACGAACCGGGTATTCCCCAAGATCCAGTACGGATCGACGATCGCTGCGCTCGGCAACCCCGAGCCCATGCTGTTCGGCGACACCGAGTACTTCCACTTCGACATCGGCGAGGCCGAGTACGTCGGGGAAGGCGCCAACAAGTCCGGCTCCACGGCGACCAAGACCACGGTCACCGTCAAGCCGTACAAGTTCCAGAAGACCGTCCGCTACTCGCAGGAAGTGATGTGGGCCGACGAGGACTACCAGCTCGGCATCCTCAACAACTTCGCCGACGCCATCACGCCGGCGCTGGCCCGGGCGCTCGACTACGGCGTGTTCCACGGCATCAACCCGCTCGACGGCGCGCTCGTCGCAGCGATGACCACCAACGGGAAGCTGTCGCAGACCACCAACTCGGTGGAGATCGCTCCCGGCGACAAGCCCTACGCGAACATCGACGCCGCCAAGGCGCTCGTGCTCGCCGACGGCTACATCCCGTCGGACATCGCGCTTGACCCGTCGTTCGCCGCGCTGTTCACCAGCCTCCGCAACGCCACCACCGAGCAGAAGCTGTACCCCGACTTCCAGTTGGGCACGGCACCGTCGAACCTCGACGGCACCCGGGCGTCGACCTCCAAGACGGTCGGCGCAATCGGTGTGGCGGCCGCGGCGACCACGATCCAGGCCATCGTCGGTGACTTCTCCAAGGTCGTGTGGGGCGTCCAGCGTCGCATCGGCCTCGAAGTCATCCAGTACGGCGACCCCGACGGCGGCGGTGACCTGAAGCGGAACAACCAGATCGCGTTGCGGTCCGAGATCCTGTACGGCTGGGCGATCGCCGACAAGGACGCCTTCGCCAAGATCATCGACGCCGTCTGATGAAGTTCAGGCACGTACCGAGCGGGGTGATCGTCGACGTCACCCCGGAGAAGGCGGAACGGATGACCCGACCCGAATGGGAACCGGTCACCGACCCCACCGGGGCCAAGCCCGCCCCGAAGCGGGCCAGAGAGAAGTAGGGAGAGGGGGCGGCCGTGTTCATCGAGCCCGCAGATCTCAGCCCGTTCGCCGAGGTGGAAATCACCAAGGCGATGGCGATGATCGAGGACGCTGAAGCGCTCGCGCTAGCGGCCGCCCCCTGCCTCAACCCCGACCCCCCAGCAGCGCTCACTGCCGCACAGAAGGCCACCGTCAAAGCCATCCTTCGGGGCGCGATCCTGCGCTGGAACGAGGCCGGGACCGGGGCGATGCAGTCACAGACCGCCGGCCCGTTCGCAGTCCAGGTCGACACCAGGCAGGTCCGTCGCGGGATGTTCCTGGCGTCCGAGATCGACCAACTGCAGAAGGTGTGCGGCTCGGCCGCGGCCGGCGCGTTCTCGATCGACACCGTCTCCGCGACCACCACCCATCAGGCGTGGTGCTCGTGGATGCTCGGGGCGGTCTACTGTTCGTGCGGCGCGGACCTGGCCGGGTATCCGCTGTGGGAGGCTGGGACCGGCTTGGACCCGGCGTGGTGATGTTCACGTTCGGGGAATGCCTCCACGTCTACCGGGCGACGCTGACGCAGGACGCGTACGGCGACCAATCGCCCGTCTCGGAGCCGCTGGTCGACGTCGTCGATGGGTGCGCCGTCGAGCCCGTGTCGTCGACCACCGTCACCGAGGCTGGGCGCACGATCACGCTCAACACCCTCAACGTGTACGCCCCGTTCGGCGCTGACCTTCGTGCCGGGGACCGAGTCAAGCGTGACAACCAGTGGTGGCGGGCCACCGGCAACGCCAGGCGTTGGCGGTCACCGTTCACCGGTGCCGAGTTCGGATCGGTGACCACGTTCGAGATGGTGGAGGGGTGACCATGCCTGAGGATCGGATCGTGGCCCATTTCCTCGGCAGCGATCCTGTCGCTGACGACCGGTTCTGGCGGACGGCCCGATGCGTCCACGGTATCCACTTCCGGGCGGTCGTGCCCGCGGGCCCGGCGGTGCCGGTGGAGCACTACCCGAACATCGAGATCACGCTCGATGCCACCCACGACGTGAAGCTCCACCCAGCCAAGTGGGGTACCGAGCCAGGGCACTGGGTGGATCGGTTGCTGGCCGAGCTCGAAGGAGGTGCGACCGATGGCGGTTCGGATCAAGATCAATCACGCGGGGATCAGGGCGCTACTCAATTCCCCCGAGGCCGCCCAGCTCGTCAAAGCCGAGGCCGTCAAGGTGCTCGCCCGGGCCGGTGACGGGTTCGGGATGAAGATGGCGACCCAGGGTGATCGGCCGTCGGCGATCGTGTACACCGACACGTTCCGGGCCCGCTACCACCAGGCCCGCGAGCATCTACTTGAACAGGCGATCGGCAGTCGATGACCGAGCCGATTCTGTTCCCTGATCCAATCGTCGTCGCCCGCACGTGGCTGGCACCTCTGGTCGCCCCGGTCACTGTCGGCCAGAAGCGGACGCGCGACAACGCTCCGGCCGAGTTCGTGCAATTGGTCCGCACTGGCGGCCAGCGTGCCGGGCTCGTCATCGACGGCGCACAGATCACTGTCACGTGCTGGGCGGCAACCGACATCCGGTCCGCTGAACTCGCCGCCATCGTCCGTGCGCATCTCGGAGCAATGACCGGTGAGGTGGTTGGCGCGGTAACCGTGTACGCCGTCACCGAGACTGGAGGCCCGTACTCCAACCCCGACCCGGACAGCGGGTCCCCCCGTCACACCTTCACGGTGACGGTCAACGTTCGCGGTGTCGCCATCCCCGGCTGACCCACCCCTGTCCCGCCTCCACGCGGGATGACCTGCGGCCCCAAACCCCTGTGTGCCCACGCTGCGCGTGACGGCACCACCACCCCCGAAGGAGCCACCTATGGCACTCACCGCTGGGAACGTGCGCGTCGCTGGCACCGGCAACGTGTTCAAGGCGCCGGCAGGCACCGCCCTCGCCACCGACCACACCACCGCCCTGAACGCTGCGTTCAAGGACCTCGGCTACTACACCGAGGACGGCTTCAAGATGAACATCTCGAAGTCGTCGACGGACATCAAGGCCCACAACGGCGACGTCGTCCGCACCGTCACGAACGAGCACAAAGTCACGTTCGACCTGACGATGATGGAGTGGAACCTGGAGGCCGCCAAGGCCGAGTTCGGTTCCACGAACGTCGTCGTGGCCACCGGGACCACGATCAAGGTCAACTCCACCGCCGGTGACCGCGGCCCGTTCGTGCTCGAAGCCGTCGATGGGGCCACGAAGATGCGCATCGTCATCCCCGACGGCCAGATCGTCACCGACAGCCAGGAGGTGACGTTCAACAACACGTCGTCGATCAACTTTCCATTGTCGATCGTCGCCTACCCGGATGGCACCGGCAACAAGGCGTACATCTACACCACCGCGCTGACCTGATCGGTCTGGTCGGGGCTGGTAACTCGCAGGTCGCTGGCCCCGACCGGAACACCTGACCTGCGAACGAATGGAGACCTGCGATGCCACGCAAGATCAGTTGGGCCCAGTTTTGCGCCGACCGAGACGAGGAAGCGGCGATTGAGATCGACGCCCCGAAAGGGGAGGCGTTCCGCATACCGCCGGCTGAACGGTGGGCAGCGAAGTACCGAGCGGCCACCACCGACGACGAGCGCGGTGTCGCAATCCTAGGCGCCACCGAGTGGAAACGGTGGGTGGCGACGGGACGCACGTACGAAGAACTCGACCAGTTCTTCATGTACGCGGAGCGGGTCACCCCGGGGGAATAGCAGGCCTCGTCGCTGTCCTCGACCAGTACGGGGACGTGATCGAGGCCGACCTGCTCCGCTGGTACCGGCTCGACCTCCAACGGGACCTCGGGACACCACGACTTACCTGGCGGCGTCTACGAGTGCTCCTCGGGCAGCTTCCCCGCGAGTCCGGGTTGGTCCAGCGGACCGGTGGCGACGTGGTCCGTTGGGGCGCGCAAGAGCATCTGCTGGCGTCCGTCGTTGATGAGCTGCGGATCATCGACTGGCACTACGTCAGCTCCCACTCGCGCAAGCGCGTCCCGTCCCCGCCGATGATCCCACGCCCCGGCGTGAGAACACCGTCGGAGCCGGTCATGTCGGTAGCCGAGTTCGCCGCCCAGGTGTCGGGCGGCTCGATGACGATCTGAGAAGGGCGGTGCGAACATGGGTGTGACCATCGCCAACGCCTACGTCCAGATCGACCCGTCATTCAAGGGCATCGAAGCGAAGCTGCACGCCGGCCTCGACGGCCCACTGGAGAAGGCCGGCCGCCAGGCGGGCGAGAAGGCCGGCAAGCAACTCGGTGGCGGTATCGAGCGGGCCGCCCGCCAGTCCGGCGAGAACGCCGGGGCCAGCATGGCGTCGGGCATCGAGTCGAAACTGAAGGGTGTCGGGTCCGGTATCAGCAAGGTGCTGTCGACCGCGCTGATCGCTGCCGGGCTCAAGAAGTCCGTCGACGCGGCCTCGGACCTGAATGAGACCCTGTCGAAGTCGAAGGCGATCTTCGGTGACGCCGCTGGCGGGTTCGAGGACATCGCCAACGGCGCAGCGAAGTCGATGGGCTTGTCGAAGCGTGCCTATCTCGATGCCGCGTCAGGCCTGAAGGGCCTGCTCGACAACCTTGGGCTGGCGAGCGCCGAGAGCATCAAGTGGTCGAAGTCGATGACCCAGTTGGGCTCGGATCTCGGGTCGTTCTTCAACACGGACCCGGCCGACGCCATCGAGGCGATCGGGTCGGCGTTGCGTGGCGAGTCCGAGCCGATCCGCCGGTACAACGTCAACATCAACGAGGCCGCTGTTAAGGCCAAGGCGTTGGCGCTCGGACTGTACGACGGCAAGGGCGCGATCGAGCAGTCAGCGAAGGCGACAGCCACCCTGGCGTTGATCACTGAGCAGACCGCCAGAGCGCAGGGTGATTTCGCCCGTACCGCCGATGGTGTCGCCAACAGCCAACGCGCGGCGGCGGCGGAGGCCGAGAACGCTGCGGCGTCGTTCGGGCGGGCGTTGCTCCCCGTCTATCAGCGGGTCGTGCAGGTGGTTACGGCGGTCGCGCAGGGGTTCGCCAGGTTGCCGGCCGGTGTGCAGGTGGGGGTCGTCGCCCTTGGTGGGCTGGTCGCGTTGTCGGGGCCGATCGGTGGGATGGTGTCTACGATCGGCAAGCTTGGCGGCGCGCTCAAGGGATTGGGCGGCGATGCCGGCGGTCTGTCGATGCTCAGCAAGATTGGGGTCGGGGTCGGGTTGGCGACCACCGCCGTAGGTGTCGGGCTGGCGATCTGGCAGAAGATGGGCGAGAAGCAACGAGAGATCGCTGCCCGCTCCAAGGAGGTCGCCGCGGCGCTCCCCGCGCAAGTGTCCGAAACCTGGAAGCTCGCCGACGCGTCCGGCGCGGCCGCGGGCAAGGTCGACGGGCTGACCATCGCCAATATCGCCCTGTCGAAGTCGCTCGCCAGCAACGGTGAGGACGGCGCAAAGCTGACGCAGGCGCTCGGGACGCTCGGCTTCCAGACCGAGGACACGCTGGACGTGCTCCGCCGCATCAAGACCGACGGCTCGGCCGGGATCGCCTCCATCGGCCGTCAGGCCGGCCTGACGGCGCAGGAAGCGTCCCTGATGGCGAAGGCCCTGGCCGACACCGACGGCAACATCGACGATGTCGCCACCTCGTTCGCGTACTTCGCTACGACGGTCGGTGGCGGGGTCAAGGGCATGAAGCTGTCCCGCGACGCGGCCGAGGCGATGTGGACGAAGATCAAGCCGCTTGTCGAGGCGATGGGCGAGCTGGAAGGCCAAGCGAAGAAGACCAACCTGGATGATGTCGCCCGGCAGTACCTGACCACCGCTGCGGCGTCGAGCGAGGCGGCGGACGCCGCGATCCGTCAGGCAGAGGCCGACACCCACGCCAGCCGGGCCGGTCAGGGCGCGCTGGACGTGTACATCCGCTACCAGGAGATCCTGGCCGGGAAGACCGCCGCCGAACGAGCTGCGATCCTCGGCACCGAGAATCTGACGGAGGCGACTGGCGGGTTGAAGACGGTCGCCGGGGCAACGCTCCGCACGATTGAACGGACCGCCTCGGCGCTGGACCGGGCCGCCGACGCCGCGTCGGGCTTCGCGTCGGCGATCGACAAGGTGTCAGGCCCGGCGGTTGACCTGGAGGAGTCCAGCCGCCGGATCCGCGAGAATGCCGTCAACCTGGCCAAGGCGTTCAAGGAGAACGGCACCAGCCTGGACATCAACACCGAGAAGGGTCGGGCCAACCGTGAGGCGATCCAGGCGTCGGTGGAGGGGCTCCGTGAGCACGCGACGGCGATGCTCAAGAGTGGGGCATCGGCGGAGGAAGCCGCCGCCTTCTTGAACTTCTCGACGAACGCCCTCGTTGACCAGGCCGTCGAGGCGAAAGTCTCCGAGGAGGAGATGCGCGGCTACCTGGAGACCCTGGGGGCCACACCAGAACAGGTCGATACAGCGATCCGGCTGCTGCACGATCAGGAGGCCAAGTCCCGCGTCGATGACCTGATCGCGAAGTTGGGAGACATCCCTGAGTCCGAATGGACCGAGATCAAGGCGCTGATTGAGAACGGCTCGTACGCGGAGGCCGAGCGTCGCCTGCTGGCGCTCACCCGGAAGCGGACCGCTGTCGTCGAGGTCGGGCTCCGTGGCGCTGGCGCTCAACTCGCCTTGCAGGGCAAGGCGGGGAAGCTCGACGTCAAGTGGACGGCTCTCGGCGACGTGGTCGACCGTCCGTCGATCCGGGGTGTTGGTGAGGCTGGGGCTGAGGCGATTCTGCCGCTGACGAATCCGGCCAGGATGCGTGAGTTGGTTCGAGATCCACGGGTGCTCGGTCCGGTCACCAGGGCGCTGCCGGGTGGTGGTGGGCTCGTGGTCAACTTCAACGGCCCTGTCAGTAGCCCGGCCGATGTTGCCCGGGCGGTTGAGTCGGCGTGGCGGCGTCTGACGGCGCAGCGGAGGTTCGCGTCGTGAGTCAGCCCCAGTTGCGGCCGAACTCGACGATCTCCACGACCGGCCTGTCGGTGGTGGGTGGGGCGTCGGCTGATGTGGTGCTCGACGATGCCCCGGCGGCTGACGGGTCGTACATCCAGAACACGGGATCGTCGGCGGCGACCGCGACGCTCGGGTTGACCGACCCGACATGGCCGGCCGGCGCGGTGTCGAAGTCGGCCCGGATCCAGTTGCGTGCCCGGGGTATCAGCGGGTCGTTGCCGGGCCGTGGCTACGTCGAGCTGAGGTCGGGCAGTGTGGTCGTCGCCAAGCTTGACCTGTCGACGTGGACGTCGACGTCGTTCGTGCCGAAGGCTGCGGCGTGGTTCCCGATCACGCTCACCCAGGCCGAGGTCAACGCGTTGACGGCCTATGTTCGGCTGAACAAGTCGCAGACGAACCCGTACCCGGTGATCGCCTCGGAGCTGTATGTCGATCTGATCCTGGCGGAGCGGGCGACGGCGGCGATCACGACCGTGACCACCGCGTATTCGACGTCGACGATCACGACGGACTGGTCGCACACCCCGGGCGCGGATGGTGGTGACCAGTCGCATTACCGGCTGATCTGGCTGACGGCGGCGCAGGTGGCGACGATCACCGGCGGGGACCCGACCACGTCAACGGACGGGATCCTGTCCGATACCGGCATCGTCGAGTCGACCGCGGTCTCCGCTATCACGACTGGGTTGCCGGCGGGGACGTTGACCCGGTATGTGGCGACCGCTGATCTGGTGAATGGGCAGCCGCACTGGTCGGCGTGGGTGTCGCAGTCGGTCACGGTCACCCTGTCGACCGCTGAGGCGTTGTCGGTGTCGCCGACGGTCGATGACGCGTTGGGTCGGGTGGGGGTGACGGTCGCCCGGGATACCGGTAAGGATGCGTGGGCGACGGTCGATGTGGAGCGCCTCTCCGGCGTCGACGTGCTCGGCGGGATCGGCGCGATGGAGGGTGCCCCGTTGTCGGGAGTTGTCGGCGGGATGAGTACCGGCACCCTGTGGACTCCACCGACGACGATCACGTGGTCGGCGCAGACCGTGGCCGGACATGGCCAGGTGCAGCGCGCCGTGCTGACGAATCCTGCGGGCGGGTCGGCGCTGCTGTCACCGGCCACGCTGCAACACCCGGTCACGGCCGGCGGGACGGTCACCGTGGTCGTGCAAGCCAACTCGGCGGCCTGGAACAACAACGTCTTGCAGCTCGGATGCTTCTGGTGGACAGCGGCGAACGGGCTGTCCTGGAACGGATCGAACGTCCCAGTCAAGACCGGCTGGAACAGCTACGCAGCCACGTTAGCCGTCCCGGCTACGGCCGTCCTCGGCCGCCCATACGTGGCCATCCTCGACGCCGGCGGGGCGAGCGTCTCAACCACGGTGGACCTGGATGGGATGGTCGCGTTTACGGATGAGACGTGGCGCGCTCTCGAAGTCCCGGCCCCAGCCACCAACACGGTCACCGCCTACGACTACCTGCTGCCCCCCGGCGAAACCGCCATCTACCGGGCGCGGGCCGTCAAGACCGGCCCGGTCGCCGGATCATGGATCTACTCGGCTGACACCGTCTGGTCCTACCCGACCGGCCAACTCTGGCTGAAAGTCCCCGACACCCCCGCGTTGAACATGCGGCTGTGGGTCGTGTCCATCCCGCTGGAGAACACCCGGCCACGCCGCCAGATCATCCACGACATCCTCCCCGACGGTGCGAGCAGCGCCCGCCGTGTCGTCGCCTACGGCCCACTCCAAGGCAGAGTCACCGAACTTGTCGCCTGGACCGAGACACGGGCCGAAGCGGCCCAACTGGAGGCGATCGTCCGGTCCGGGGTCGTGGTGTTGCACCCGCCGACCGACTGGCGGTTCGCCGCGGGGACGTTCGCGCTCGGCGCGCAGGTCGAGGACGTGTCCGACGAGATCGCCACCGGCTACGAGTACCAGCAGTGGCGGATCACGCTCACCGAGGTCGACTGATGCGCCAACCCGTCGACGCCACCACCGGCGCACCGATCCCCGCCGGCGACTACACCACGGCGATGGCCGCCACCGCCCGCCGGCCGGTCACCTTCGCCGAGATCATCATCGACGGACTCCCGCAAGGGGTTCGGGTGCCGGTCACCGGCGGCCGCATCTCCTGGTCCCGCACCCGGCTGCACCAGGCCGAAGGGTCGTTGGAGTGGGGGATCGGCACCCCACCTGACCCGACGATCGTCCCAGGCGCGCCCGGCACACTGATCCAGGTTGGGGTGACCGAGCTACGCGTCTGGTCCGGGCTCGACCTCGGCGACGCTCGGGTGGCGGTGTGCTCGCTCGGCTACTTCAGCGTCGAGGACTACACGTTCACCGACGGGATGACCGTCACCGTCACCCTTGGCGCACGGTCGCAGCGCGTCAGCCGGGCCCGTCTCGAAGCACCCGTCCAGTGGACAACCGGGATGGTGCTTGAGGAGGCGGTGTCCGGGATGTTGAACGTCGCCTGGCCGGACGTCGACGTCGAGATCGTCGGCGACACCCACACCGCCCCAGCGCTCGTCCATGAGACGCAGACCGACCCGTGGGAGGCGTGCACCGCCGCAGCGACCAGCAAAGGCTGCTGGCTGTACCCGACCGGTGACGGCAAGTTCCGGTGGACTCCGGAACCAACCCTGGACCCCACCACGGATGCTGCCGTGTTCGCGGCCGGCGCCAACTTGACCGCACTGGCCCGGACGGCGACGATCGACGGGTTCGCCAACCGGGCGATCGCATCCTCGTCGAAGCCGGATCTGACGGCCCCTGTGTTCGGGCAGGCAACCCTGACCGACCCGGGGTCGGCCGCCCGCTACGACGGTCCGATCGGCAAGATCCCCCGCTGGTACTCGTCGCCGCTCATCGACACCACCGCCGAGGCGGCCACGACCGCAGCGACGATCCTGCGAGCCGACCGGCCCGCCGACCAGCTCCGATGGTCCGCCCCTGTCGATGCCCGCCTGGAGCTCGTCGACGCCTGCCGGGTCACCCACCCGGGCATGTGGATCGATCAGACCACGTTCGTCGACGACATCGAGTTCGATTTCGCCGGCGACGTGATGGGCTGCTCGGCGGGCGCGGTCGAGGAAGTGGTCGAAGGATGAGCCGCCGCGAACCGATGGGCACTGTCACTGTGGCCACCCCCGCGGCGACACCCACGGTCACTCTTGACGGTGACACCGACGGGTACCCGACCCGTAACGGGCTCCCCGGGTACACCCCGGCGTTGAACGACCGGGTGTTCGTGCTGGTCGTCGACCACCGCCGTGTCCGGATCTCTGGGCTCAAGCGCTGACCGGCGGCTGATGCCGCCGGCATCACCACCCCCCAACCCTTGAAGGAGGCTGTCATGGCCGACCCCGAGTACGAGCTGACCGACGACGGCGAGGACTACGCCGCCGGCGACACCGAAGATGTGGAGGGCTGATGGGCTCGATCTGGCTGCGTGAACTCGACGTGTGGCTCAAGGATGCCGGGCTGGACTGTGAGGGCTGGCCGGGATGGCAGACCCGCTCCCGGTCGTCCGGCGGGTTCAACGGGGTGCGGGGGATCGTGATCCACCACACCGCCGGGTCGTCAAGGACCCCTGATCGGGACACCTGCCGGTACCTGTACGAGCGCGCTGATACCCGTCCGATCGGCAACGTGTTCCTGGCCCGCGATGGCAAGGTGTGGATCGGTGCCGCGGGCGCGGCGAACTGTCAAGGCAAGGGCGGGCCGGTCATGACATCGACGGGCACCGTGCCGCGCGATGACGGGAACCGGTGGATGTTCGCGGTCGAGGCTGGCAACAACGGTGTCGGCGAGGTGTGGCCGAAGGCCCAGTTGGACGCCTACGTGACCCTGGTGTCCACCTTGTGCCGCCGGCTCGGCCTCGATCCGATGCGGGACATTTTCACCCACAACTCGTGGTGCCAGCCGTCGTGCCCTGGCCGCAAGATCGACCCGGCCGGCCCCACCCCGTCGCATCCGACGCTTGGCACGGCCGGGCTGGACAGGTACGGGCGGCCGGTGATTTGGCGGCATGACGCGTTCCGGGCGCTGGTGGTGGCCGAGATGGCCCGTACCGAGGTTGTCCCGGAGGCGACGTTGCAGCTTGGGTCGCAGGGCCCGTCAGCGTGGCGTCTGATCGAGATCATGGACGCCTGGGGATGGCGCAAGCAGGCCCGCCCGAACGACGGCAAGTTCTTGGCCGCCGAGATCGACGCGGTGAAGGTGATGCAGGCGGCGTTGGGCGCGCCGGTGACCGGCGTGTACGACGATCCCACCGAGGCCGCCTACCGGGCGTTCGGTGACTTCCTCGCCTCGCTCGGCGCGCCGCAGCCGGAGGCGGCGTGATGCTGGCGATTGCGTCGGCGGACTGGCCGGGTGTGCTGCTAGGTGTCGCCGCGATCCTGCTGACGATCATGGTCGGCTGGGGTGTGTGGTCGGTGCGCGGCAAGCTGACAGCGATCTCGGCCAAGGCTGGCCCGCTGGAGATGACCGTCGACCTTGAACGGAAGATGTCGGAGGTTCACGAGCAGATCACCGACTCGAATGGTGGGTCGACGGTGCGTGGGGCGATCGAGGAGATCCGGGCGGCGGTGCACGCCAACCATGACCGGTTGCGGGGCGAGATGCTCCGCGGGTTCGCCTCGTCCGTGGAGGACCGCCGCAACATCCACGCTGAGATCGGCGACATCAAGCATCGGGTGACCCGCATCGAGCGGCACCTGCACCTGGAAGGAGACCAGCTATGACCCGCTTCACCGGATTTCAGCGCGCCGCCCGCCGCGCTCTGGCCACGTTCGTGTTCGCGACGACCGGCCAGTTGATCGGGCTCCCGCTGCTCGACATGGACGTCGAAGCGTGGAAGCCGGTCGCCGCGGCCGGGCTCGGCGCGCTCGTCAACCTCGCCTACCGGTGGGCTGAGCCGATCGTGCGCGCCGACAACCCTGTCGACGTCAAGGGCTGACCGGTGACGACGGGCCCGTACCTCGATCAGTCATCGCAGACGTTGAACCTGCGGTGGACGCAGGGCGATCCCGTGTCTCTCGCCGCGGTGATCGTCGGTGGCGCAGACTGGGCCGGGACCTACACCGTCGAGTCGGAGACCGCCGGCGTCGCCGCCCTCGTCGCGGCGGTGACCGCCGGAACGATCACCGATCAGACCAGCGGAGCGTTCACCGCCGGGCCCGGGCCCGACGCCAAGCTCACGCTCACCCTCGGCGACTCGACCGGGGTCCTGGCCGGCGTGTACGGGTGGCGGCTCCAGCAGACGGGCGGGCCAACGCGTCTGTCCGGCTCCGTGCATGTGGTGGCGTCATGAGCTGCCCGGTGACACTGGTCAACCAGCAGCCGCCGGTGGTGGTCCAGGTGCGCCGGCAGCCGATCCTGGTCACCCAGGTGCCTGGTGTCGGCCCGCCCGGCCCGCCGGCGTCGGACATGACCGTGACGGCCGCCACCGCGCTCGGCGGGCATCGGGTTGTCACCCCGTCCGCTGGCGGCTGGGTGCACGCCGACACCGGTATCCCCGCCCATGCTCACGGCGCTGTCGCTGTCACGACCGGCGCGATCTCGGCCGGGCAGACCGGCCCTGTCCGCCAGTCCGGTGAGATCGTCGAGCCGTCCTGGTCGTGGACTCCTGGCGCGCCGGTGTTCTGCGGCCCGGCCGGTGTGCCGACACAGACCCCGCCGGCGGTCGGCTGGGTGCGAGTGATCGGTGTCGCGACATCGGCGACGTCGCTCGTCGTCGCACCCGAATCCCCCATCTCCCTCATCTAACCAAGGAGCATCTCATGGCCAAGTACATCGCCAACGTGTCCGGCACCCTCACCGAGGTGTCCGGGCTTGCGTCGTCGGCTGGCGCCGGTGACGCCGGCAAGATCCCCCAGCTGGATGCGGCCGGGAGGATCGATGCGTCGATGATGCCGGTCGGGATCGGCGCGGACACGGCCGCCATCACCGCCTCAGAGGCGTTGTCGGCTGGGGATCTGGTGAACGTGTGGAACTCGGGCGGGCCGAAGGTCCGCAAGGCTGACGCGACGACCGCCGGCAAACGCGCCCACGGGTTCGTGCTCTCCGCGGTCGCCAACGGCGCGACCGCGACCGTCTACTTCGAGGGCTCGAACACCGCCGTCACCGGGCTCACGGCCGGCGAACTGTTCCTGGCGACGACCGCTGGCGGGGTGGCGTCGGCCGCGCCGTCGGCAGCCGGGCAGGTGGTCCAGCGTGTCGGATGGGCAACCTCGGCGACGTCGCTGAACTTCCAGGCCGGCGAACCGATCACCCTCGCCTGATGCCGAAGGTTCTCGCGCTCGCCTCTGGTGTCGTCACCGAGGTCACCGTTGGCGGTGGGCCGGTATCGGTCCCGTTCGCGTTCGGCCGGACCAGGTTGGGTAGTGGTTTGCCGGGGCGGCTGTTGGGCGGGCTTGTGTCGGTCACCCCGACCTTGGAGTGGGTGTACGGCTGGCCGGTCGCCTGCGCCGAGGCGGTCACGTGGGATGCGTGGAAGTTGACGGTGTCGGCCGGGCAGGCGGGTGCGGTCGCGGCGTGCGCCCTGTACAGCATCACCGACTTCCAGACGGGGACGGTCGGGACCAGGGTGGCGGGGTCGGACACGTCGGGGACGAGCCTGGCCACGGTCGGCTCGAAGGTGGCGACGCTCGCCGCGCCGCTCACCACCCCGCCCGGCTTGTACATCGCCGCCGCTGTCGTGTCCGGGTCGGCGTCAGCGCCGACCGTGTACGGTCTCCAGTTCGAGGACGACGGCTGCAACGGGATTGACCTGGACGGCTACAACCGGTTCGCGGCCTGGGCGCTCGTCACAGGCGGCGCAACCACCTGCCCGGCCACGGTCACCGTCAACCACGTCAACGCGACGAACACGTACACGTTCGCGACGATGCGGAGATCCTGATGACGACCTTGACGCAGACGACGACCGGCCCCACCGGGCTGGTGCTGTACACCGAGACGTGGGACGACACGACCGGCATCTACACCCGCACCGGGCAGGGGGCCACCAGTCGTGCGCGCACCGGGCAGGGGGCCACCAGTCGTGCGCTCACCCCGGCCGAGAGGGCGGCGCTCGCCACCCGCGCCATCGGAGAGGCCCGCGCCGCCCGCCAGACAGCGCTCGTCAACGCCATCGCCTGGCTCCACGCCCACGCCGACACCTACCGCAACGCCCCGCCCGCCACCACCGGCAACGCCGTCTCGTACGTCGAGACACTCCGCCAGGACATGCCGGTGTTCATGGACGGACTCGCGGACCTGCTCGCACATCTGCTCACGGAAGGAGCACCAGCGAGTTCTCCGCGGCGAACGGCGGCGACATCCGCATCTCGGCCACAGGAGTGATCACCGTCGCCGGCACCGTCAACGCCAACCCGTACCGTGAGATGTCGCTCACCCACATGGGCGCGGCGGGCGCGTACCGCGATGCCGTGTGGGAGTTCGCGGCAGGCGCGGAGTCGCAGCCGATCCAGCTTGACCCCGGCCAGGCGCTCCTGATCCGCAACCCGCAAGCCATGGACGCCGCAGGCACCTTCCAGTTGGCGGTGGCAGTGGACTGGTACGAGGCCCCCGCCATGGACTACACCGGGTGATCCGCCGCTGCCTGCTGTGCGCTGTGGTGGTCGTCGCCGCCTGGTGCGCCGGCCCCGTCCTCGCCATCCACACACTCGACCGGCGGATGGCCCGACGATGAGCCGCTACCCGCGCACGCCGATCGCCACCAAGCCCACCCGTCGCAGATCGAGCTACCTGCTCCACCACGACTTCGTGCGCCTCGACGACTGGTGCCACAAGGTCAGCGAACTCGTCGGTGACACCCCCTACCACGTTGGATCATCCACCCAGCGAGACGGTTGGCGCGACGTTGACCTGCGCGTCATCATGGCCGACGACGACTTCGACCGCCAGTACGCCGGGCAGCCCGCCAAGCTCCACTACACGAACCAGGCGATCAGCGCATGGGGCCGCGAGCAGACCGGGCTACCGATCGACTTCCAGATCCAGCGCCGCAGCACCGCCAACGCCAAGTACGGCGGCCACTTCCGTAACCCGATGGGTCTGCGGACTTCGGCGAGCTACGTGACCTGCTAGCCACACACTCGACCGGCAGATGCGGAGGCAACGATGAGCGGCGACCGAGTACTACGCCGAGACGACGGCACCATGATCGACCTCACCCCGGAAGGGGAACGCGTCGACCTCGACGCCGACCGGGCCATCATCTTCACCGCCGACGGCAAGGTCCTGTTCTCCCACCTGTGCGACCGTCACGAGCGAGGTATCCTGCGATGCGCCCCCGAGCTACAGATCGGCCGCGGGCACACCGTCGTCACCCGCACCCCGCTCACCATCGTCGCGTCGATCCTGTGCCCCGACTGCGGAGCGCACGGGTTCGTCACCGACGGCACATGGAGGGGCGCGTGAGCACCCGGGCACTACACTGAGCAAACACCCCCGCGGCGAGTAGCCGATGGGCCAGCCCGGCAGCCCTCACCCCGGACACGGTCATGTGAACAGCACCTCCTGGGCGCACCGCCTGGCGGCCTTCTCGCAGTACTCCTCGTTGAGCTCGACGCCGATCGCCTTCAACCCAAGATCCTTTGCGGCGCGCAGCGTCGACCCAGAACCCATGAATGGGTCGACGATCACAGCGTCTGGCGCACACGAGTACCGGAGGATCGGCGTGAGCACCTCAAGCGGCTTCTGTGTCGGATGCAGCGTGGTCCTGGCGTCGCCGGGGTCGCCAGGGATGACGGTCAGCATGAGCCGTGTCCCGTCGTCCTGGTAGGACCCGCCTGCCATCGGGCGGACCTTGCTGCCGTCGTCGACGCTGCCGTTGCGGGTTGCTTTCACCGTCCACGGGACCGTCTTCGGCACGCGCGGTGGCGTCAGTGGGAGGTCGCCCCACGCACCTCGGTACCAGTGGGTCACCAGCTCGTGGGATCGGTTGAACCTGTCGTTCATCACCCCGCGGCCTCGCGGCTTCGACCAGACGATGTCCTGGGCGAGCTTCCACGCTGCGAAGTCGTCGCGGCGGTCGAGGAACATGCGGGTCGATCCGAAGCACCAGAGCTGCTGGATCGTGCTGCTCAACTCGGCGACCATCTGTGGCCACCCGACGGGCCACCGGTCCCAAGCGAGCGACGTCTCGCCGTACGGCGGATCCGTCACCATCACGTCGGCGGAGGTCCACAGGTCGGCGAGCTCGAGGCAGTTCCCGTGGTAGATCGTCACGTGGTCATCCGAGTAATACGGCTCGATCATGGTAGAGATTCTTCCATCTGCTGACCGGGAGCGCAAAGAGATCCCCCCGTCACCCTCACCCGGTGGCGGGGGGATCTTCGCGTTCAGGCCTTGGTTGCGAGCCAGTTGGCGACCGCAACCCGATCCCACACCGGCGCGTTGCCGATCGTCCGGATCGGCTCGGGGAGCCCGTCGATGCTGCGGTGCCGGATCGGTTGCGCCCGCATCGCCCGCAAGCTCGACGGGGCCACCCCGAGCAGCCCGGCCAACTCGTCGCTGTCCAGGAGGTCACCGGCGATCACCTTGGCGAGCGGGCGGATGGTCCCGGTGACCTCGTCGCCCGCCGAGATCTGATGCTGGCCGCCGCAGGAGTCGCAGCGGCCCCACCAGTCGAATGTGCCGCTGAACTTGACCCGGGAGACTTCGAGCGTGCTGTCACACCGTGCCCACTGGCAGTCGATCGCGACCTTGGGCTCGGTGGTGTCGGTGAAGGTGGATGTGGTGGCCATCACCGGCTCGCGAACTGGCAGTGGTCGCGCAGGGCGAAGGTCAGCGTGGACAGCTGCTGGCGGCGGGCCATGGTGGCCGACCCGACCTCGATCTCCCACCGGTTCCGGGTCTTGTTCCAGCGGCCGCCGGCGGCCCTGATGGCGTCGCGGTGCGGGTAGGTGTTGCCGGTGATGTGCAGGGTGTTGATGGAGCGGAGTTCGCTTCCGGTGATGTGTCCTGTGTGCTCTGTCATACCCCTATGTTAGCGGACCGCTGCACAGATGTCAAGCGGAATGTTAACAATTCATCCGACCGCGCCCGCCACCAGCTCCGCCCGTCGTCGATACCCCGACCCCGACAGATGCACACCATCACCAGCCCACCCACCAGCCACCGCCATCAGCCCCGCATGATCCACCACCGGCACCTCGGTGGCCGAGAGCGCCGCGTTGAAGTCGGCGAACGACCTGGCCAGACCCGCCCGCCTCGTCGCCACATTCACCCACCACACCCGATGCTCTGGCCCGATCTCATCCAGCATCGCCCGCACCCGCCACCCGAACGCCGACCGACGCCACCCCGCACCCGCACCCGCCGACCCCCACGCGTCATTCGTCCCCAACGCCACCACCCAGCACTCGCTGTCGCCGTGCTCGGCCCGGATCGCCGCCACACGACGCCGGCCAGCATTCACGCTCCGGCCAACCCGCGCATCCACCAGCACCGGCACCCCGGCCTCGGCGAACCGGGCCCGCAACGCCTCACCACCAACCCACGTCTCCAGCGAGTCACCCACGATCGTCACCCGATCACACGACCCACCCTCAGCCGACACCCGCCCCGACGGCACGACGAGACCCGCCACCACCATCGCCAACGCCACCACTAGCCGCCTCATCGCTCGCCCTCCTTGGTGCCGGGGGTGGGACTCGAACCCACACCTGAATCATTATGAGTGATCTCCTGCTGCCTTTGAGGTACCCCGGCCGAGCCGAGAATACTCAACGGTGCGATCAGCCGCTCCACCGCGTCGAGCGCGGCGAAGTCGGCCGAGCCGAGCACGTGCATGTACCCGGCCGTCGTCGTCATCTGCGCGTGCCCGGCCCGCGCCTGGAGCACCGTCATCGGCACCCGCTCGTCGTCGAGCCCGGACACGTGCATGTGCCGGATCCCGTGCAGCGTTAACCCTTCGGCGCCAGCGGCCTTGCAGGCCCGCTTCCACTCCTGGGTGAGCCAGCCGGGCCCGTAGCCGGTCGCACCGGTCAGGTCGGCGCGCAGGTTGGCCAGGATCGGGCCGTCGTCGACCAGGGTCCCGCCGAGCTTCGCCGCCCACTCCCGTCGCCCCTGCCGGTACTCGGCCAGCGCGGCGATCACCCCGTCGGGGACGGGCACTCGTCGGGCTCGCCGGCCCTTCGGCTCCTTGCGGACCGCCGCCGCGTGGGGGACCTTGGCGATGCTGGCGGTGATGTGCACGACCCACGCCGACCGCTCGGCACCGTCGACTCGGACGGCGACCTGCTGGAGGTCGGACCAGCGGAGAGCGACGACCTCGCCGCGTCGTGCCCCGGTGGCGGCGGTGAGCAGGATCGCCATCCTGGCCGACAGCGAGGCCTTGGCGGCGACCAGGGCGAGCGCGTCGGGTGTCGGCATCCGCGGTGACACGTCGACGTGGGCATGGCGGGGTGGGCTGGTGCGGTCGGCGACGTTCGCCGGCACCCTCCCCCACTTGTACCCCTGGTGCAGGATCGCCTTCACCACCCGGTGGTAGTGGAGGGCGGTGTTCGCGGTGATCGGCCGTGCGCCCTTGGCGGCCGGGGTGCGGGCCATCAGGTCGACGTACCAGCGGTCGAGGTGCTCGGCGGTGAGGTCTGCGAGGGGGATCGGGCCGAGGTCGCGGCGGATTGCGGCGAGGATCGACCGGTTGCGGTACTCGGTGGTGACGGACTGGCCACGCTTGGTCTGGAAGCTGGCCCAGTCGTCGACGAGCCCGGCGACGGTGAGCCGAGTCTGGACGGCGCGGGTGTCGGCCTCGTCCCACTGGCGGGCGAGCCGGGTCGCTTCCTTGATGGCGTCGGTCTGCCGTGCGGCGGCGAAGGTCTTGGAGTGGTACGTCCAGACCCCGGCGGGGGTCTTGTGGGATGGGAGGCGGTAGCGCCACACCCCTGGCCGGATCTGTTTGAGGTTCCCGCGCTGCACCTGTATGTCCTCCCGTATGTCCCGTCTCAGGCCACGCTAGCGGTGACCTGCTGCACCATGATTCAATACTAGGGGCCTCATAATCCGTACGCAACCCCACCAGGATCGCACCACATCTGCCCTGCAAGTGCTGTGACCTGCACCTTTGCAGAACGGCTCTTCGACGAAACCCCTGGTAGGGGCCCTGGATCTATGTCCTGGCGTATGTCCTGAGAGCGGCGGGTGCCTCGTGGGCCGGCGACCCCGCAACCCTCGCGCGCCCTTCTGCCACGATGCATGACAGCGGGAAGGGAGACCAGCGGTGGACGAGATCGAGCGGACGAGGGTGGAGCGGATCGACTGGCTCATCGCAGTGCTCGAACAACGTCTTGAACGTCAGCGGGCAGCTGAGCGCCACCCCGCACGGCTATCTCAGCGAGGCACTCCACGGCTCGCTCCAGTCGTCGCACTCGATCCAGGAGTTCGCCGTCAGCGCCACCGGGCTGGGTAGTCCCACGAGCGAAGGTCATCCCGAGTTCCGCCTCGATCCGAACGAGGACCTCCTCGGGTGGTTCGGCTCCCGGCTTGTAGCGGGTGATGTTCGCAGGCCACAGATCGAGCGCGGTCGCGAGGCGCTGGGCTGCCCCTCTCGGTCTCATGGCCTTCCTGAACTCTGCGGCTCCGGCCCACTCGCTCACGCCGGACATCTTGCCAGACCGAGCGTTACGTTTCCCGAAGCGGCGTAATTACACCTTGCGTATGTAGCGTTTGTGCGCTACATTGCGCACATGAGCGAAATTCAGGAGCCCTACTTCGACCTTGAAGACGTGCGGCGCATGGTCGCCAAGTGGTCCGTCGACTGCGGACGAAGGGTCCAAGAGCGCCGGCAGGCACTCAACATCGACCGCAAGGTGTTCGCCCAGTTGGTCGGGTCCACCGAGCCCACCATCATCCGCATCGAGGCCGGGACCCTGAACCCCCGCGACTACCTCAAGCTCGCGATCGCGTCCGCGCTGGTGTGCGAGGTCGAAACGCTCTGGCCGTTCCCTCGCCGGGCAGATGTTTTCAGTGGAGCCGGAATCGCCCAGCAGGTGGCGTGATGCTGCCCGACGACATCCGGCCCCTCACCACCAGCGACCTCGCCACCATCTTCGACGTCCACCGCAACACCATCGCCCGCTGGATGCGCAACGGCCGACTCCCCTACATCATCGACGAACACGGCCAACGCGTCGCCACCATGACCATGCTCGCCGCCCACCAAGACGAGCTTGGCCGCGTCGCCGCCCGCAACCGGAGCGCAGCGTGATGAACGGCCATCTCACCTTCGGGGTCCGTACCACCGACCCCGACACCAGCCGCGACGCCGCCATCCTCGCGTTGGAGACCGCCGAAACCCTCCGCGGCCGCTGCCTCCAAGCACTCCGCGCCGCCGGCGAGCACGGCCTGACCGACTTCGAGACAGCCGAGATCGTCGGCCGTCAACA
>OFSE01000114.1_pt1 | contig 27205 bp, 40 predicted proteins | sample 1543261 | NCBI WGS metagenome assembly OFSE01 (sample SAMN07774225, study PRJEB24372) | wastewater metagenome | isolation source: Exp Tend VB 50WW | collected 2016-02 | reverse complement strand
CCAACCGCGACCATCGCGGCCTTCGCTTGCTCCATGGTCAGTCCGTCGAGCGATTGGAAGTGGACCGACTCTTTGAAGATCCGCCACCGTCCCGCCCACTCGAGCCCGGCCTTCTCTGCCTCTTCGACCAGTGCGCGCCACTCAGGATCTTTGGCGCTGTAGGTCCAGAGCGGCTTACCTCCGCGCATCGGCACGCAGTCAATGGCGCGCCGGTATTGGTGCCAGGACTGCCACGGCTTCGCGTTGGTGACGATTGGCCCCTTGGTCGTGCGGCCCTGAGCGTAGAGCACGGCCTGTTCGGCGGCGCTGCGGTGAGTGCAGTAGACAAGCACGTCAACCCCGCGCGACTTGCAAGCATTGACCATCGCGACAACCTTCGCGCGAACGTCTGGCATCAGGTCGATTAGATCGCGGCTCACGCGAACCTCTCTTTGGCCCACTCTTCGTGCGCTTCGTGCGTGAGCCAGTGCTCGACGCGCGTGGTCGTGCGGAATAGGAGGTATTCATCCGCGTGGAACTCAGCCGCGAGCGCCTTGCGGATCGTCTCGCGCGCCTTGGTTTCTACACCATGCAGCCGAAACAGTTCGAGCGCGCGCACGTCAATCGGCTCGGTCAGCGGCGTGGAGATCGGCCGCGACTCGCCTTGCTCCGGGACTAGGCGGCGGCAGCGCGGACACAGATCGCCGGTCGATAGCGGGATCATCAGTCCGGCTCCACGACAAGCGAGTCCGCATGGACGCTGCGGTTGCGCTGCGCCCGCTCGATCTCACGCTCGTAGAGGTATTTTATCTGCGACTTGACCTCGGCAAAGACCACCGCCTGTTGGTTCTGGTCGTGTATGTATTGCTCTTTGAGTAGGTACGTCGCGGCCATTTCCGAGCGTAAGTCACTCACCACCGAGGCGCGCCCGATATTGAACGACAGGAACGAGACGACCACTCCGACCACTGAGAATGTCCCCACGATCATCTTTAGCGACACGTCAAAGCTCTTGTTCGCCCCCACCATACCGACCTCAGTTCCCACTGCCGAGCGTCTTGACATGCTCGTCACACACTCGCACAAGTTCGTCGAAGCGTCTGGCAATGTCGCTGCGCCTACCGTTCCAATCCTGCGTGTAGGCCAGTCGCGTCTTGAAGTCCGCTTCCGTGGGTATCACCGGATCACGGAGGAACGGCTGGGCCTCTTTCAGCAGTGGCAACGCTGCGAAGATCGAACAGTCGATAGAATCGACCTTCTCGGGCGGCTTGGCGGCGTATGAATAGACCCCCCACAACAGGGCAAAGCCACAGACGTAGTAGCACAATGATGCGACGACATCTTGAACGCTGTAATCTCCGACTCGCGTCATGGCTTACTCCGGTATCGGCTCCGGCTCCACCGGGCCGGGGAACTCGGGCGCTCCATCGGTCGGAATCGGCTCGACATCGAACGCGATCCACGCATCCACCTTGGTGTGGAATGCAGCGATGCAAGCGTCAGCGGTGATGCCGCTGTAGGCGGCAAGATACGGGATCGCGCACAGCCTCCCGCGCCACGTCGCTCCGTCGTAGTAGAGCGTGCCGGTGATGCCTCTGTAGCGAATGGCGTACATCAGCTAGTCGCTAAGGCCAGGATCAACGCCAGGAAGATCGGCCATGGGCCACTCGCATCGTCGCCACCAGTCAACAGGTACCAGAGATACAGGTTCATCGTCGTAACCCCCAACAAAGCGAAGAAGTGAATCGGTCAACATGGCCCACACCCCGCCGGAGTGCAGCAACGGATATCAGTGGCAGCAACGCCGATCACGGTGATGGGCGCCGACCAGTTCTGCGAACAGATGCCGGTTGATATCCAGCACGCGCGCACGCGGTAGGTCTTGGTTTGGCCCGCTGCTGGAAAGCACGCGCCGTCGAATGCGTAGGGATTCCAAGAGAGCCCCGCTGCTTTCGGTGGCCACCCCGCTCGATACGCCGCAGTCGGAGTACGCACCCCGCAGAACGTGTCGGCAGGCAGTCCCGCCTCGCGCCACTCGTAGCGGATGTCGGCCGTGGATTCCGGGTTGCGGTCGTGCGCCATGATGCACGCCACGTCCTTCGGCTCCGCGACATCACACGGCGGAACCGCCATCGCTGGCAGCGAGAAGGCGAGCAGTGCGAGAGCGAGGCGCATCACTTCCTCGTGCAGCAGTAGTCGACGGACACGGAGCCACCATCAACAGCTCCGCCGGTCGGGTTGTAGAAATCCACGTTGAGCGTGTTCAGCGTCGAATAGCAGCGCTTCGGAAGCAACGCGGTTGCCCAATCCGTTCGCGGCGAACACCGGCACGCTAGGTTCGTCGTCAGACCCGCCTGCGTCGCATCCGATCCCGTGCCCGCGCTTACAGTCGCGATACTCGCGGGGTCTATCGCTGCTGTGCCACAAATATCTTGGCCCCCCCGTGGCGACGATGGGCCGGGAAACCAATTCATCAGCACGCGTCTGGTTGCGTCCTTGAAGTCGCGCGAAGTTGTGATAAGCGCATTGCCGGTAGGACCAACAGGCTCCGGCCCGATAAAGATTGGAATCGCGCCGATCTGCATGATGCGAGAGGCCAACAAACGCAGACGCAAGCGCCACTGCGCGAGCGTGGTCGTGCCGTTGTAGATGTCATTGATTCCGATGTGTACGATGACGTAGAGCGGGTGGTACTTCTCGATGCGGTCGTAGAAGTTGTTCAGCGTGTCGTCGATCTCATCGCCACTATGCCCGACAGCCTTTACTTGAGCCGTCAGATCGCGGCCGAATCGAGCGTTCAGCCCGCGCACCAGGCCCGCGATGAAATATTGCCCACCAGTCAGCGCTGGATCTGACCACGAGTCGCCGGTGTAGATGATGAGCCGAGAGCCCGGATCGTTAATCAGCATCGAACTGTAGGACGTTGGATCAAGTCGATCCGATTCCCACTGCCAGACCGTCGCACGACGCAACGCGGCGTAATCGACTGACGGATAAGAAGCGCTCGTGCCGCCCCGCGTGTATCGCACCTTCACGGCATGCACACCCGCCGGGATCTCCCAACAGCCGAGATAGAACTGGTGATGCCATTGATACCGAGACTCGCGCCACGCGGAATCAATCAGGTTAGAGATGTCCGTGGAATCACCCCATGTCCCGTTCTGATCTCGGTCATCGACCAGGCCGATGCGGAAGTTATCGTCCTTGAGCTTTACCGCAGTCTGTAGGCAGTAAACCTCGCCCGGTGTTACCTGGACCGGAGCGATGCTTTCGATGTAGTCGCCGCTGGTCACCGTCGTGCCGAGCCACATGCATTGATTGGAGCCTGTACCCTCAAAACAGGCGAACGCTTGAGTCGCGGGCGCTAGCGTCGTGTCATTCGTGTTCATCACCGGCAGACCACTGCCGACTGCGCGCGCCGGTCCGAAAGTCCAGTTTTCAAACGGTGCCGTCGCCTTCGTGTCCATCGAACTATTCTCAAGAAGATTCGGACCCTGCTGCCCCCACAGCAAGCGAGACGCATACGCGATCTTCATTCCGAGGTAGTCATACCCTCCAGCCGTGAGGTGCGAGTCGTTGCGCCACATGCGCCCTAGCCGCGCGCCGACATCCATCACGTTGTCATTGTTTACGTCCGGCCCCTCGGTCGTGTCCTGGTCGATGTATGTCTGTAGCGTGATCTGGTTGTCTTTCGATCCGCTCGGGCAGTAAGTTCCGTCGCCGTCCGCGATTGCTGATACAACGTGCGTGCGGATGCCTGTCGAGACGCGGTTCGCTGATTCGATGAACACCACGTCACCGACAGCGAGGTCCGCCGTGCTGTCATTGTTCCAGTCGGTGACTCCGTTGCTGGTCGGATCTGAAGACGTAACGCAGGCGTACGGGAGATTGTTGTTGCAGTTGTTCTGCGCGCACTGACTCAGCACGACCGACTGTTCGTCGAATCCCAACGTGCATTGACCGCCAGAGTTTCCGCCAGCGGTGCCGTCGCCGTTGCAGTCGGCGTACAGAGGATGCCCCTGCATCGCGTCGATGAAGTCGTCATACCAGGACGGGGCCAGATAGAAGGCAGGCTCACCGTAGAGCCGTGCGTGGTTGTATGCTTCCATGACAGCGGAGAGGCTGCTCGCGCCCGGAGTGAATGCAGCGCCGCCTCCCGTGGTCGTGTCAAGGTCGATAGATCCCGACAGCGCGGCACCAAACAGACGGTCCACGCGCAGCGTGTTGGTCCATAGCAACCCTCTTTCGTCCGTCGTCCCGTCCCCATCGAAGTCGGCACTAGAAGCGGTCCCGTTTCCGTCTAGATCCACTCCAGCGGTAGTCTTGGAATCCAAAGTCCCGTCATTGTTCGTGTCCCAATCGAAGTACGTTCCGGCCCATTTGACCGCATTCCCGCTCGCCGCGCGTTGCAGCGCTGGCGTCGATACCAGGCCGCCGGTTCCATCAGAGGCCATCATCGCGTCGGTCGTGCCATCCGTGGTCACGTCAGGCGGGCACAACGCCCAAGTTCCAGAGGGGCAGCAATAGAAGTCCTTCGTAGACGGAACCCATACCGTCATGTTCGTGGTACAGGCCGCGCCGATACTTGGAGCCGTGCGAACCTGAATATATGTCGTTGGTCCAGGTGTCGTTTGAGCTAGCACCACCGAAGAGAAGAGCCCTAGAAGTATCGCGAGTCGTTTCATGGTCAGCTCGTGTAGAGGAATTGGAGGAAACAGTCAGCACCACGACCTACCGAGCGCTGAACGTAGAAAGGATCACCACCAGCATCGGCAAACGTCAATGTCGTTAGTCCAGTAGGAAACGGAGGGGACCAAGTACGAGAGAAGTATTTCCAGGTGAATGTAGAACCGACAACCGTCTGCGTCTGGTCACCGCCGGTTATCGTGATAACCGCCGTATCGGCCAGAAGCTGCGCCCTCATCTCCATGTACAGGTTTAGCCTGACCCGTAGATTTGACACGCCTTCGTTACTGGGCCAATTCGTCGGGAACACAACCCAGAAACTAGTTCCGCCGGTGGAACTGTTCTCCATATCAAAGTCAAACGGCATCGTCCACAACGCGAGATCCCTGTCTATGAGATCGAGCGAAAATTCAGGCGACCATAACCGCCCTGAAGCGTAGCGGTCGGAGGTGATCACCGAAAACAGCGCGGTATCTTCAGCCATCGGTGTAGATAACTCCCTTCGCGATGCCCCGTGATTTTATCCCGACAGCGACGCCAGAAGTGCTCTTGAGCTGGAATTCTATTGACTTTTCCGCACCGGCCCACGAGTCCGAAGGCACGGTCAACGTGAGTGCCTTCTGGTCGTAAGTCGCACCTACAACCGCAGCGGATGTCCCCGTAACCGGAGTCGCCGCCTCGTAGAGTTGCGCCGTTCCGGTGTTTGCCGCACTGCCGCGTAACTGAATCCAAATCGTGAGGACGTGCCCGCTCTTGATCCACGGCGGAAATAGAATCGTCTGCGTCCACTTGGTCACATAAGACGTGCTGACCTCGGTCTGTTCCCCGAAGTAGATCGCAGTACCAGAGGCAAACAAACACTGGTCGCGGTCGTACAACTGCTGGCCGACCGTCTTGGCTCCGTCGCCAGACAGCACCACGCCCTGCTGATTCGCTGGCCATGTAGTCGCGGCCATTAGTCCGTATACCTCCAGATCGTGAGCGTGTCCGACTTCGCGTAGCACGTCCCCGCGCTGGTCTTGGCCTGAATGTTGATCGTGCGATAGGTGCCGCCCCAACCCGACCCAATGACCAGCGAGAGCACGCCGAGCCGTTCATAGGCTGCATTCGTGGTCGTGTCCTCCGAGCTATTGGTAGTGGTCGCGTTGTCTTGGATGCGGTACGTTGCGGTGCCCGCCGTGGTCTTGACGAAGAAGTCAGCGCGCAACGTCAACGCCAGTAATTCAGCCCACGTCGGCACATACAAATTGATGGAGCGAAGCGAGACGTAGGCAGCGGAAGCCGTACTCAACTCGGACATGTAGAACGTAAATGGTTGCTGAGCCAGCACGAGATCTCGCGTCGTCAGTTGAGCCACACGCCCTGTGCGGACGCCCTTGTCGGCGTTCCAGTCGGCTCGTACTGTCGAAGGCCAGGCGGTTGCCATTAGTAGAAGATATACCCCACGTCTTTGATCGTTCCGACTCGGTTGTAGGTGCTGTCGCCCCAATATCCGTAACTATTTCGCTCTTCCAGCGTCGCCGTCGTGTAGTCGTCTGTTAGCGTGTCCGGCCCGATGCGGAGGAACCGGCCACCGAAAGCCAAGTCCACAGCCTCGAATTCCACCGTTGTCTCTGTTCTGTCGCGCCGAGCCGTGACGATACACGGCCTGGAATCGGAGTTCCCGCGTGCGTCTAGGATCTGCGCCGAAGTGACGGTCACCCCATCCCCGACGTTGATTGAAGCCGATTTCAACTCAAGCTGAAACTTGACCGTCCGGATTCCAGCGCGGCGACGGTTGATGATGCGACGCGAGAAGTTCCTGATCCGCGACGTTGAAGCCGATGGATCTACCCAGAAGTCTTGGAACGTCTCCTCGCGCACGTCTCCGTAATTGTTGACCGTCTCAAGATCGGTGTTGACCACGATCACGGCATTCTGATAGTCGGCCAGCGTCGAAGCGCCTTGTGCGCGCTCGCTGCTCGGGTTGTACCAGACTGCCGCGCGTGTCAGCCGCTCCTCTTCGTTCTCGTCATTCTCGACCGAGCCTAAGACAAAATTATCATCGGTGAACGTGGTCAACGAAAGATCGGGGGACATGACCTTTGCCGCGTACTTGCTGGACGTGTTGTAGTAGATCAGGATGCCGCGCGGATCTCTCAGGCTAGCCATATGCTGCGCGATGGTTCGCGGCTTACGCACGGTAGCCAATACGTCGAGGTCTGGCCAGAGTTGCGACACCGTGTCGAACGTAGTCGTATCAACCGAGGCCGCTGCGACCCCACCCCACTCCATGAGGTCTTGTAGGACATCCGCCACTCTACGGCCTGTCGCTGCCGATCCTCCGTTGTTTGTACCGACGCACAGAACATGTGAAACCTTCTTTCCAACTGCGTGACTGGCCGCCGTGGTTCCCCACTGGCCCCGCGTGATCGTCAGGACGTTGGTTCCGGTGTTGCGGTTTGTGACCTTGCAGATTTCCGACTCAATCTCGACGAATACACTGTTTCGAGTGTATGCCGCCGGGTCTGGGTACTCGGAGGCATCGCGCACGGTGACCGTCGCGTCTCCCGCAGCGATGGCCGTCTGGACTGTGTTGTCTTGTCCGATAGAGAACGGAGCGTTCCGCGTTCCGAGTTGCGCGAGCGGAGATTCCGCTGTGATTGAACAACCCTCTTGATCTATCTGCCAAGAAGTGATTCGGTAGTCTGGGCCGAGTTGCTCGAAGTCGGACAGCACGAACCCGGAGGCGTTAAACCCGCGCTTGATCCTGAGCGTTCTGCCAGTGTAGTTCTGATTGCGCGCCTTCAGCACACGCCAGAACTCACCCGTCCGCTGCGTGTTGTGCAGCGTCGCGCTCTTGTCGTGGTCGAGGGGCGGCGGTGAGAAGTCGAGAGCGAAATCACAAGTAATGCGCTCCGGGTCGGTGTATAACTTCGTCGCGTCAATCTTCTGGCTGTATGGAACGAATCGCTGCAACAGTGGAAACACCTGAGTAGTCGAGTCCGGCCAGGGAACATGATTCAGGCAGAATCGGTAGGTCTTGCTGCCGCGCGAGTAGTTGGCTACGTCTTGGCATGTCTGGTACGAGTAGAAACAGCGGTTGCCATCACCTAGATCCGCAGCGGTACATGGCGCGGTGGTGTAAACGTTGTTGCAGCGGTCAAGCACGATCTCTACAAGCCATTGCACCTGTCGGCCAAAGGCGTCTCTCTCTGCAATGTAGGATGCACTTGGCATCAGTAGTCAGCCTGCGCGACAAAGCGCACGTTGAGCCCGCTGCGCGCTGTCGATCCGATGAACGGCATTCCGTGGCCACCGTCAACGCGGCAGAGGTAAAGTTCCGACGCAGACGAGGAGTAGTTCCACGCGAACCAGAACGGCTTTGAGCGCGAATGCGGGATAAACCCGGTTCGGTAGTTGACGCCAGACTTGGTAAAGAAGTCGGTATCTGCCATGCCCGGTGCATCGTAAGAAATCCCGAACGACTTGCGGCGGAAACGGTAGTTCGCTCCAATCAGCGCGCCACCTTCGTTCTCGGTCCATTGTGTTTCGGCCGTCTCGTCATAGGGTGCCAGTCCGGGCAGCGCCCCGAGTGTGAAGTCGAGCCGACGACCAAGAGTCAGAACGCCGATCTGTGGCGCAACCGTAAACGATGCGCTCGCACTGTCAAGGTAGATGCGCCAATAGCGGTACGACGCTGCGACCCACGTCGCGATCTGTGGCGCGTTGCTGGTCGGAGTCGCAGACGAAAACATGTCCACGATGGACGCTCCGAAGTTGTCGGTGCTGCCCTGGATCTTCCATCGCCCCGCAGCAGAGAACAGATTATGACCGCCGATGCACGCGGTATCGGGAGACACGCCAGAGCCGTAGTCAATCGTGATCGTCGCCGGCTTCGTGGTCGCGTTCGACTTCCACCGATACGCGGTGCTGGCGCGCCAGTCGCGGATATTCTCCTTCGGGTATCCAGCCGCATCGCCGGGCGAGCTTGTGAGCGTGCCAGTCTCGAAGAAGTTCTCATAGAGGATCATCGGGTTAGCCACGGCCGCGCCTCTTGTTCACCTTGTCGAGTGAGTCCTGCAACGTCGCAGCGAAGGCCATCGGGTCTTGAATGAACCCCTGACCGTCGAGGTAAATGGTCACTGATTGTTGCATCGCGGCCGGTGAAGTGGTCGTGCTTGTCGGAGTGCCGCTGCCCCTTCTTCCGCCGCCACGACCTCCTCCACCCCCGCCACCATTGCCGCCGTCTGTCAGGCCCGCATAGAGTGCACCGGCACCAGCGACAGCAGCACCGATACCGGCGGCGCGAGCCGTGTTCAGGAACGACACAGACGCGGCAGTGTGCAGCGCTGAGCCGTGGTAGTCGCCAACCGCAAACGATGCAACCGCCAGCGCCTGTTCCATCTGCGCGCGCGTGAGCGCTTCGATTGCCAGCTTCCCGAGCACGCCCGCGACTTGTAGCCCAACCGACTTCACGAACGAGCGCGCGCTGAAGTTCCCCGTCATCACGAGCTGTTCAAACGCGCCAATCATGTTGTCGGTAACGGCCGTCCCGATGGACATGCTGATTGCGGACTGTTCGATAGCTGGAACAAAGTCGTAGAACATCTGGGAATTAGAGTTGACGTTCTCCGCCATCTCTTTCAATTCCTGATTCATCAGCGTGATTTGTGTTCCGAGCGGAGCCATGACCTCGCTCACGCTGAGAATGCTCGACTTGATTGCCTCGCCAGCAGTCTGGAATCCGACAGGATCAATACCAAAGAATCCCATGCCGGTACCAGGACCCAGACCGCCCGCATAGCCAGGCTTTTTACCCGGCTTGTCTTTGCCACCACCCGCGAGCGAGGAGTCAGGACCGTACTGAGCGAAGTTGAGAGCGCCGCCGTTCTGTAGGAACGCCCCGGCAGCTGCGGCGCCAGCCTGTACTAGCGCCTCCTTGATCCCAACTAAGCTCGCCTTGATCGCGTCCAGAGCCTTTACCGAGTCGGCTCCAATATCGCCTGCCGCACCAGGCATGAGCGACCAGAACTGAGCTGCGGCCCGAGCGTTGTCAACGAGAGTCTCGCCAATCGCGACAAGCACCAACCCCATCTCTTGAAGCAACAGGATGTATGGAAGCATCATGTCGCTTGAACTACTCAGGTTGAGTGTCCATCGCTCGAAACTGTCGGCGATGCTTCCTATCGCGGCGTTCAGCGAAGGAGACAAGACAAAGAAGTCTCCAACCTGTTTCTGGAACCCCCCCCATGCGTTATTGAATCGGTCGAGTGTGTTAGTCCATGCGGTGTCGAACTTTCCGGCCAGCGCAATCGAGTCGGTCACGAACTCGAAAAGAGCAACAGCCGCCTGCCTGACCGCGTAGCTAAACGCCTGGACTCCGACTAGCGCAACACCCGCAAGCACGCCACCGAGTGCAACCGAGGACGCGCCCATCGAAGTCATGCCCTGCTCGACATTGGTAATCGAGCCGCCTAGATCCTGTTCCAGCTTCGTTCCGGTCTTACTCGCGGAATCCTCTAGCCCCTTGAGGTCGCGCTTGGCCTGAGCCGTCTCAACGCGCGCCAGCATCTCCAGGTCGGCCTGAGAGAGTCCACCAAGAGAGCGCAGCGCGTCGAAGTTCACAGATCACCAGGAGGAACAACCTCGACCAGATCAAACGCAGGCGTCGAGAACGCCTCTTGCATGTCCTCGCGCGCGCGACCCTGGACGGCCTCGAAGATGTTCCGCGCGATCTCGACCATATCCATCTGCTCCCCTTCTGGCACGCGGTACAAACGGCACGCTGACTCTAGAGCCTCTAGTCTCAGCACGAGGAGAGACTTACCCTGAGCGTCTCCCATCGGCGTTATGTTCACGATCTGATCCTTCACTAGGTGGTAGAACTTGATACAATCCCAATCTCCATCGGCCAGGTGCTTATTCGCCTCGCAGTTTACGCACTCGCAGCCGGTCCCGTGCTCCTCTGGTATCTGTGTAGGCTTGGCCGAGAGCATCGGCACGCCCCACTTGAGGAGCCTTAACCGGCGACGGCGTTTCCCTCGGCCCTCCATTCACCGCTATCGTTGAGAGCTTTCGCCACCAGATCGAATACCGCCTTGTTCTCCAGCAGCATCACGCGATTCTCAAGCGTGTTTGGCATTGCTGAGCCGTCGTCACACTCGCACCCGCGAAACTCCACAAACCAGCGCTTCGCGATCTCTCGCGCGTATTGCGAGAAGTCCGGCTGTGCCGTGTTGAGTCCATAGCGAGCCTGCACGCGAAGGAGTTCCGTGAGCGCCGGAATCTTGACCAGCGCCGCGAAGTCCGGTGATCCGTCCGTTGACTTGATCGTGTACCAAAGTGCCGGGTCCGATGGTGTCTGAAATCTCATGCAGTCCTCACGTCAAAACGATGGAGAAGTCGTCGCCGTCAACCGCCGCAACGGCAGTCACAATCGAGAACGGAGCCTCGAGCGAGCGGAAGCCGTTCCGGTCGCCCGGCTTGAGCGTGTCGTATTGGCAGCGGCCAGCGGTGATCTGGATTGCGTTGCCCGCGCTTCCGATGGTCGTAGACATGCTCATAGCGCCCGTGGTCCCGGAGCGCCACTGATTGAAAAAGTCGTTCGTCGCGACGCGCACGAAAGACGGATCAATAGAGCCCGAGGGTCTGCGGTTCGTGATCGTCGTGCCCTTGAACCCGTTCGTGGTCGAGTAGTTGGCGTCCACGATGTCACCAAGTTCGTTGCCCATGTCGTAACTGATCTGAGTGAACTCGCTGTTGTAGGTTCCGAGTGCAGACAAGAAGTTCGTCCCAAGGAACCGAGGCGGAACCGAAGTGCTGACACCGCTCGGCGTGATCGAAGCAACGTCGGTAACCGTGACATAGGAACCCTTGAAGCTCACCTCGGCCACAACCGGCTTGCCGTACTCGCATGTGAACTTGATCGTGCCCATGGCACCGGACAGCGCGTAGCGCACGCATGGGGTGCCCCCGCTGTTGTTCACGTCGCGCTCTAGAACGGACACGCTGTACGCCTGCGAAGGTCTGCCGGATGTTCCATCGTAAGTGCTGGACAGTTTGTAGGTGACATTCGTGGCAATATTGATTGTCTCAGAGAATCCGCACGCCTTGATCGTGTCATCCCAATGTGGTGCAACACCGGCTGTGCCCGAGCCTACGAGTAAGAACTTCCAACCGATCTCGCACGACACCGACCCGCTAGGAATGTTGTCAAACTTCCCGAAGTGATCGCGAGTTTCTGGCCGCTGGTAGTTGTCACCCGAATACGAGATCGAGATATCGAAGGCCGGGTAACAGTCGGCAGCGACTGGAGCGCCGAACGTGTATGCGCTGGCCTCTGGCTTGATGCCCACCACTGCACGCGACAGAGCAATATTAGCCATTGGTCACCTCTTCTTGCGCCGTGTGCTTCTTTTCCACGATCTCGGCGTATCCACACTGGACACACAACTCGGCCAAATCCTTCGTCATCGTGACCGTGCTCCACTGCTCGCAAGTAGCGTCAGGGAGCGCGGCAAACGGACCAGTGGTCGGCCGCAACACCTGCTTGATGAATCGAACAGTGGGCATATCTACCTCACGCTCTGATCTGAATTGTCAGAGTTGGAATGTTTCCACCACCTGCCACGCCGGAATTAATCGAGTCCTCGGAGAGATCCACCACGACCGACAGTGCCACGGAATGAATCAGGCGCTTTGTCTCGCCATCCTCCGATGCCCCGTACTGGATACCAGTCACCTGCACATATCCCACGCCAGTCAACCCTAGATCCTGCACCGCCAGCAGTACTCGCAGTATTGCCGCCGCGTAGCGCTGCGATTTTGCTTCCATCTGATAACCAGTCAGCGCGGATCGGTTCGCGTGGCGCAGCAAAACGATACACTCGTGCCGCCCATTGACTGTGTTTGTCAGAGATGAGTTCCATCCCGAGGCATTGGAATCCCATTGACCGAAGGAGCTTGACTCGCACCACCCGTTGATCTGTGTTTCGTCGCCGAACATCTTGCCCGGTCGTCCAGGCTCGAACGCCTCGACATAGGGCAGCGTGTTGGCGTCGTTGCGCTCTGCGTTGATCAGCGCAATCTCGGCTGGCGTGTAGCTCTGTAGTGTAGAGAGCAACGCAGACACTGCCTTCTCTGCACCCGCGATGGCCATTAGTCCATACTCGCTAGAGCGCGAAAGCGCTGCTTGACGAACGGAATCAGAGTGTTTGAAATGCCCGACCGGATAGCTGCGATTTGGTGTGGCATGAATTGCATCGGCTTTCGCTCGACTTTGGGCGCAACAAAAGTCTGATGTTTGATCCCCTTGGGGTCGCGAGACCCACTGCGCAGAATCCAACCACCACTAGAACTCCGCGACCATGTCTTAACATGGAATGGACTCGAAGTAGTGGTTAGAGATGCTCTTAATATCCCGTCAAAAACTAGGATCTTGCGACCGGGCCTTACCTGCATCTTCCAGATTTTGTATCCAGGAGAGAGCTGTGACCATCCCTTCCCTCCACTTCTACCCTCGGTCGCAAACTGTTCAACTTCATACGCCCTTACCATGTCGTCTAGGGTGTCAAGCGCCGCGTCGGCTTCGCGCGGAGTGAAGTCAAAGAGCGTGTCGAGGTTACGCACGCGGTGAGAAAGCCTGACCGTGAGCGGCATTAGAACACCGTACCATCTATGGTGTAGAGCAAGGCGCTATCACGGACATCACTCGACGACGTGACGAAGGAGCGTGTAGTAATCACGTTCTGGATGTAGTTGATGATGCGACCTTGCATGTCAATGAAACTCTCTAGGTAGTGGCCAGCGATGCGAGCCGCTATGTCAGCGTCGCGCACTTCAAAGCTCAAGATGGCATCGGCCGCCGCTGCCTGCGCGTTCGCGATCCGAAGCATGTTCCCGAGCACCCGCCCCGTCGTAGTAGACGAGGATGGCAGCGGGCTAGAACCTGTCGAAACTGAGTAGGGAGCACCAGCAGCCGCCATCACTGCCTCTAGTTCCGAGGCGCGCTGAGCCATGAAGTTGATGATGTGCGCCGAAGTCGGAACGCTTGTAGCACTGAACGACCCGCGCTGAACCCACGACTGGACATCTGCCAAGGAGCAGAACGCGTCAGACTCGGTGTAGACCTGAGATTCACTACTGACGGATCGGAAGTTGTCGTGAGTTCTCTGCGCTGACAATGGGAACGTGTTCTGTTCCGTCATCGTCAACCAGTAGATGTACCCATCAGAGTCAGACGCGAGGACCCAACTGAATTCGTAGACCCCCAGCGTCCTCTCAGTAGTGGTAATGACCTCACTCGCAGCCGCGTAGGCACCCGTGCCCGTCCTGCGCCGAAGAACCGGAACTAGATCCGCGTTCGTCAGTCCAGTGACGGCAGTTCCGTCCAGGTTGAGTACCCGGATCGGAACAACGGCAGTTGTGCCTACGATCAAGTCGGCCATTTACCGGCGGCTCCGTCGCGGAAACATCGGGGGTGTTTTCTCCGCGACTTGCAACGTGTCGCTGACAACCGGCTCCGGCAAAGGGCGACCAATCTGCGGCGGTGGTGTATCGTCGATCATTTGGAGCTTCGGGCTCTCGCAGACCTCGAAGCCGTTGGCAAGTAACCAGTGCAGTTCGTGCTCCAGAACGTCGGCTTCGTGCGTCTGACCATGCAGCCACGTCTTGCCGTGCGTCGAGAACTTGCGCCGTTGTCCCTGGTATCTCAGAAGCATTAGAACCTCTGTGGATGGGGACCCATGAGGCCCCCATCCGAGTAGAGATTAGATGAACGTCACTTGAACAGCGGAACGCCAGTCGCCGTAGGTCGCGTTGTAGCAACCGAACGAACCGAACGAACGATCCTTCGTGTTGAACTCTTCGTCACCACCGAAGTCGTCCTCCATCCGCACATCTTCTGCAACCTGAAGAATGAACGGCTTGCGACTTGTGCCAGTGTTGAACACATGGAGATACTGACCTGTAGTCAGGAACGGGTTGAACACCGGCTTAAACAGACCCTTGACCTGGTTTGTGTTGCCGCTGGTCAAGTAGTCCGCGTATGCAACCTTCATCAACAATGACGCTTGGTCCGCGCCAGTTCCTGCGCTGGAGTGAACTTCAATTCCGCCTGGCTGCACCGCGCCGTAGGTAACCGGATCTCCCGCGCCGTCCCTGAACGACATCAACCGCGTGATTGCCGCTCCGATTGCACCCGCCAACTCAACGTCATTCGGGGCTGTGCCGCTCGCGGCAGCGTAGCTCAACATATTCGTTTGGTTTGTCATGTAGATCGAACCTGGATCAGAGTGATCCGTGTCGTAGAAGTATTGTCCATCGTAGCAAGTCGTGCTCGCTCCAACGTCCATCAGGCTTAGACTGATGAGTTTGTCGCGGTGTGCGCGAGCCTTTTTGCCAGTCTCTTCAGCCAGACGCGCGATAGCCCCGTTCTTGTTGAACTTCCACGTCAGGTAGGGGACCGATGTGGTTGCTTCCCAGATTTTGTTCTTAACGGTAAACGAGATTTCAGGAACGCTCTGCTTCAACTTGCTGCCGCCCGCCATCTCACGAACACCAGGGGCATAGGCGAGCCAAGCGTAAGTCTCCTGGTCGCTGTTGCTGTCCATGGTGTACGCGATGGATTCGGTAATACTCGGGAAGTTGTCCCAGCCCTGCCAGAAAGCAGCGCGGGCCGTATCCCGGAGGATCTGGATACCTTGTGTGCCTGCCATGCTGCCTCCTTACACCCAACCGATGAGGGCGTCGTAGATTGCGCCTGGTTTGAGATCGATTACTACCTGGCCGTTTTCAATTCTCAGAATTCTACCGACCATCACGTCGTTAGCTGCGACAGTTGCGTCGACACCAGCAACGCAGTCCGCCGGGTTATCCGTCTGTGTCGCGCTGATGTCGTGGATCAGATAATCACCGACATCGGCAGCCGTTGTGCCTGCCGCCTTCGGAAGTGAGAACACGCCATCGACATAGACCGACACCGGGTCACCGATGGCAGTAGTGGTGACAGCCTCGGCACAGATACCAAGGATTCGATCACCTGCCGCAATCGACGTGTTCTGCACATACCCGACAGTGGCACCACCACTCGTGCGGTCAACCCAAACCAGAGAACCCTTACGGAACGTGTACGCAGCGGCCGCGTACATGGTTGTTTTCTTGGGCGTCCCCTCGAAATTTACGTTGGCATCTCCTGTGAGAGCGGCCATGGTTTACTCCTTCGCTTTGTTGCGGAGAGCCAACAAATCAGACTCTTCGCGAACACCGAAATACTTCGGATTGATCCCGAGCTTGGCTAGGCGCTTTGCATCCGCCTCGCTCGGCGTGTTGTCGTCATCGAACTGCACTTGCTGATTGTTGCCAGAGATCACGCGCCCCTTGTGACCAGGAATCGCACCCGCAAACGCCTTGAATGCGTCCAGGCTGGCAAACTTGCTGGACAGCCAAGCAACGGGATCGGACTCGCAGCCATCGAACAGCGCCGGATCGACCCCGCGCCGAGTAGCCTCGAGCACGATGCGTTTCACTTGGTCGCCGACCTGAGAATCGGAAACCTTCTTGAGCTCCGATGTCAGGCGCACGTTCTCTGCTTTGGTCGCGTCCAGGCTCTTTTCCAAATCCTTCACGCGAGTTTGTGCGGCCCCAGCATCCGCCGAGATCGAAGCGAACTTTACGCGTAGTTCGTTGATCTCCTGACTGAGTGCAACCTTGTCTGCGGCCGTTGCCTCGCCGTGCTTTTGCGCTGCTTCGAGCGCCTTATCGCGCTGCGCTACTTCCGCCTCCAGTCGGATCTTGTCCGCCTGGAGAGCGGTCAGACTGAGCTGATCGCTCATACTGTCGTTCTCCTTCTGTGGCGCGTCGAACGCCACCGTTAGGCGGACGCTCTCGGATTCCGAAAGCACCGCTTGAGTTGCTGCAATCGAATATTCGACCGGCAATGCCGGGTTGTTCGTGATCGCGAGGCCAAAGAGCGCCCATCCGCCCAACTCTTCAGTCGGAGTCTTGGCGTCCTTGCGCATCTCGACTGAAGCGCTGCGATATCCGCGTTGTTCAACCACGGCTGCAAACGCACTCGGGCCGAGATCCACGTCGCCCCAGAGGTCTGTACCGTCGAAGGAAACGGCCTCGACGAAACCGGCAGCAGGCGTCGTATCGCGCACGGCATCTTCGATGTGGCCGAAGTAGACCGGCACCGGCTTCTTGCGGCGCTTGAAGTTGGCGACCACTTGCTCCCACTCGGCCTTACCAAGTGACAGCACGCCTTCGCCTCCGCCAGCGGTCATCGACCTGTCGAGCTTGGCTACGCATCCAATGGGCATACGCACGCGGCCCGAGCCATCCTTGCGACGCTCCAGAACTTCGAGCCTGCGAACTGAGAGTTCAATTTGCATCAGACACCCCTTGCGCGGCCAACACGAAATAGAAGCCTCGGCATCTGTCGCGGCCAAGACAACGCGCTGGTGGCATTAATCGGAAATACTGATCGCTACCGATTCTTATTTTAAGCGCGTGAAGTCGTAGGCAGTTTTCACAGATGGCATTATCTAGAACCTCCACCCGGACGACCCAATCTGCTTTGTCCTCCATAAGTGCTGTCCGAGCGCCCAGATCCCTCCCGGCACTGTAGGCAACCGTAGACACTTCCCTGGCTGCTGTTTTTATTGGTCCGTCGCTCAGATCGTCAAGGAACGACTCCAGCTGCTGCCACAGCGCATCACCGCGCAAGCCCTGACGACGCAACCGCTCCCATTCACCAATACCCTCACTGACTAGCCGGGACCATATTTCATCAACAGACACAGAAGCCGAGACAGTGGACTGTTCGGCAACATCACTAATCAAGACTTCCACAAAACCGGATACCGGGAGATTCTTTGGTTTGGGTGTTTTCCCCTTCGGAAGTGCTGCGTCCGCTGGCACAGCTTCCAGTGCAACCTTGTGATTCATCTGCCGTGCTAGTTCATCCTCTACGTGCTTGCGCCCGTCGTAGGCTGTGGAGATAAACGCAGCGCGCAAAGCGCTCTTGATTTCGTCCGACTTCTTCGGCTTGCCGCGACGGAACTTCTCCATCGTCTCTGCACTCAACCGTCCAGACTTACCAGCGGCAACGATCTCAGCCACGAACGCGGACCACGCCTTGCGGTAGATACCGAGCATCCGTGCTTCACCATCGGCAAATGACGCACTGACCTGCGCGAGTACGATGTATTCAGACTCAAACGTAAGCGGTTCGCGGGCAGGTGCTTCTGCATACGCGGCGGCCTTGACACTCGGCAACCGGATCGCATCGACCAGGCGCATCTGTAGCTCTACCTGTCGCGCATCCTTCTTCGCTGTCGGATCTTCGGCCTGGGGATCTTCGGCCTGGGGATCTTTGCTGTCATCGGATGGAGTATCGGCGGCCGGTGTACCGGGCTTCGCAGTGTTGACCACAACGGGTTGCGGCGGCCATTCCATCGACTCAAACACCTCATCGGGAATCACAAGCCCGAACCGCTCCGTGATCTGGCGTTGAATCTCCGGGTGTTTCGGAATCAGGCCCGCATTCACGCCGGCAACCAATTCGTCGAAGTTCTGAAACGCCTCACCCGGAGCGACGTTGCTCACCCTTAGTTCCGGCATGGAGCGCACGTTGGCGAAGTTGCGCGCGACTAGCTCTTCGATCAATCCAGGCAGCGGACCGACGCCGTGAGTTTCCCACTCGCACACGACATCAGCGGCGGCCTTGACTGTCATCATCTCGCGGTCTTGCTGCGTGCCACCGACAGCGCGAGAGCCCGAAGATGTCTCGCCCAACAGTTGAGATTTACTCGCGCCCGCGTGTGCGATCTCGGCATTCTCGCCGTCGATCAAGCCGCGCATGCGATCCACTTCGCCCGAGTCCGCACCGACGTACTTCATCACCGGCTCTTGCCCATCGTCGCCGAGCGGACCAGCGAAAAACGCATGATCAGGAGACGTGCCGCGCATCATTTGCACGGCCTGCTCGAATAAAGCGATGTCTCTATCGTTGTACCCGGTCTTGGGATAGAAGCCGACCGGGATAGGGTTGCCTGCCTTCTGCGCCCAGATCAATGCTTGGCGTAGCACGAAGTCCTTGCGCATCCATGGACCGTACATCGCGCGCACAAACGGAGTGCCCGCGTATCGCGCACCGCGCATGTCCCAGACATAGAGTGCGAGATCCGCAGCGGCTATCGGCTCTTGAAGTACGGCGTTACTGTCCGGCTTGCGGAAGGTTCGTTGAACCGAGACGAGGTTGTCGGAGTTGTCGAGAATCCAGCCACGCGGATCAACACTCGACGGCTCAAGCCATTGGATGCGGTCATAGACGAGTTTGCCGTTGACCTCGCGCCACGACTTCGCAAACAGGGAGAAGCCGTGCCACAGCATCTGAAGGATCTCGGGCAGCCGTTGCGCTCTCCAGCTCGACGCGCACCAATACTCGCGGCCGTACTTCTCGCCGTTGGTGCGCAACAGGTTCGCTGACACAAACTCTGCAATCTCGAGGTCTTTCGGCTTGTCGGTCGCGGGCTTAATCTCCCACTTCGCACCCTTGAGCGGATCGACGATTCCCGACACGCTGCCAGCGACGTGTGCGTCCGTCTCCATCTTGGCGAACGTCGTCCAGCGCTCCTTGCCGCGCAGTGCTTCGGCCACGTCGTACTGGAACTGCCCGTTCGTGATGGCCACGCCTGACGCCATCTTCGCCTTCTCGCGTGCAGCGGCGAGCCGTAGACTCAGCGCGTCAACATCGGCACGCGCGCTGCCTACGATCTGAGAAACCTCGGACGCGGGCACTCCGCCGAGAAACCGAGTCACGCGCTCACGCCATCCCATCACCACACCCCATGCACGACGGGATCGACGTGCCTTGGCAATGGTGCAGGAACGATCTGGCGGACAGTGACCGCGGGTCTGGCAAGGTTGAACACGGCGTAGCCGAAAGCGTCGGCGGCGTGAGTCCGAGCATTGTCGGACTTGTCTATGTCGCTCATGCCCTCTTTCCAGACGTTGCGCTCAAGGTCCAGGATCAACTCCTTGCACCGAGGATGAATGAACACCGAGCGCCCGCGCCCGGAGAGGTGGTAATTCACAGATTCGACGCGCTCACGTTGGCGCGGATTTGCAGCCGAGACGTTGAGCACTGGCGCAAGGTGCGCGGCGCGAAGCGTTTCGACGATGACTTGATAATCCACCTTGCTCGCGCTGGTCTTGCGCGCTTGCCCGGCAGAATCGCCAGTGACGACGAGTTCGCCGCGATGCGATCCATATCGATCAACAAACTCACGCGCCGCCTGTTCGGTGGTACAGTTCTTACCTGGTGCGATCTCGTCTACGACGCGGATCTCGTCGAACGTGAACTGACAAACCTCCCATCGCATATGGTCTACGTTGAAGTCGCAGGCCAGCACCAGCGGAAGATTGCGGTTGTATTCCACGCGCTCGGTGACGTGTTTGGTGTAGTTGAATTGCTTGTAACACCCGCCACCAAACAGCGACGTAAAGCGGCCCTTGCCGTAGGTGTCAAGCAGCGCCTGGTCATAGCCATAGATGCGCTTCAGTTGTGCGGGATAATGCGACTGCGATTGATGCCAGCCCGTCGCCCACACGGTGCGTCGGTGCTTGCCGTCAGGGTTACCGAACAGATCAGCAAACCAGTTGATTCCCTCGGGTGTACCGCCGAGCGCAACCTGCCGACATGTCGCCTTTGGTGCGCGCACGCGAGAGCAAAGCACGTCGAAGGCCTCGCGTTCGATCTGACCTGGTTCATCGAGCAGCGCATGACCAGCGTTGATCGATTTCATGCGGTCCGGCTTCTCGGCGCTGACGATCCACGTCTTGTCGCCCCACGGCCAAACGAAACACGGATTGTCGCCCTCTTGGATCTTGACCACATGATCGAACCGCGCCCAAAGATCAGGCCACTCCCGCTTGTGCACTCGAGCCGCCATGGCGTGAGTTGGAACCAGCAAGATCGAATCGGTGCCGGCGTTCGCACGTTGCAGAATCAGCGCCTTGATTCCGAGCGCCCATGTCTTACCACACCCGAGTGGGCCGATGAACGCGACCTCGCCTGACGCCATGTCCGACCAGAACGCCACCTGAGATTTCGTGCCCTCGGGCGAGAGCCGGAACGACTGCGGTGCCGCCTGTAGCGCGACGCTCACTCGACGGCCGCTTCGATCTCTTCGAGTGAGACCTCAGTAGCGGCAACGGGGGCGAGCACGGTAACGCCACCGATGGGCCGGTCTGGCGTCGTGATGTCGAGGGCTTGGGGTGGTCGGCCGTAGGCATGCTCGCAAACCTTCAACGCGAACTCAGGGTTCTCTCGAGCTGTGTCGTGCATGAGTTTCTGGACTTCCGGATCGGCCGCGACTTTACGGCACCACTTCCGAAACTCTCCACGGAAGCCAGGAGCCTCTGCGTTGTTCCGGCCTGATTGGAAGTTACCCATCCGGATCTACCCCGCGAAACGAAAAGGCCCGCCCCTGTCCTGCGCAGGAGCGAGCCACCGGGGAGAGGGCCCGAACGGGGATCAGCCGTTGGCTACGGTATACCGGACCGATCTTGTTCGGTCAAGTGGTCTTATCCACTTTTTTGAATCGCCAAGCGAGCAGCCTTAGGCTGACCGAGATCAAGGCGCTAAGGATCATACCGGCGACTAGGCCAACGACGACGCCGACGAAGAAGTAGCTGGTAATGACCGATTGGATGATGTGGTCGTTCATGAGGCTCCTTTTTGAGCGTGCCTGACGGTGCGCCATTCCGCCGCGTCGGCGTAGGACATACCTGCCGGCCCGGTGTAGCGCCAGTTGGCGGGAACCGAGTCACCGGGGGATGCACCACAGAAGCCGCACTGGCCTGCTGCTTTGTCGGCCCAGTTGCATGCTTTGCCTGGGAGTCCGTGTTTGGCGAGCCCGGCTGAGCAGTCGAAGCAGGGTCGGACTTCAAGTGTGGTGTAGCCGATGCGTTTGTCGGTGACGGGGACGTAGACGATGGCGGCATCGAGGCAAGTGGCGCAGTCGTAGACCTGTTCGCCGTGTGGCATTTCGTTGGCGGCGCGTTGTCCGATTTTGATGCCGATGGTGTTGAGTCTGGCTCTGATGTTGGCTTCGGTGCTCATGGGTTGACTCCGAGTTTTCGCAGCGCTTCTTCGGCCTGTTTGATCGCGGTTGGAACGCCCATGGCGCGAAAGCCGTCGAGGTCTTCGCGGAGTTTGGCGATGCGGATTTCGCGTTCGCGTTGTGGCGTGAGTGGTGTTGGGTCGTTGGGGTTGAAGCCGTTGGGCTTAGCGCCGCCTTTGTCGGTCGAGCGGTTGAGCCAACCGACGAGGAATCGTTTCATGCCTGCGGCTGTCTTGCGTCTACCGGCGTCGGTCCAGGCACGGGCTCTGTGGCATTCGGCGGTGACATCGAGGTTGGGGTAGATGTTTTGCCAGGTTTTGATCTGGGTTTGGGTCAGGTGCCAGCGGTCGGGTGAGCCTTGGCAGTCGAAAACGATCACGGAGTCAGGCGGCGGGGTGATATCGCTTGGCGATGTCACCGCGCAAACGTTCTTAGTTTTTTGTCTGTCTGTTTGTATGTATGTCTGTCTGTCTGTCTGTGGATGCCCGCCACGTGCACGCCTGGTAGTCGTGACGTGCACGTCAGAACTACGTGACGTGGAGCGGTCGCGTTCGGTTTGGGAGCGCCATTCACGGCGTTTGAGGAGTGGTTGACGTTCGACCCAACCGTGGATAGTCCTTTGCCCGTCTGGGTTTTCGTCGACCAGCTTGCATTTGACTAGGGCATCTAGCCAGGCGTCTGCGTCGCCTTCCCAGTCGGATATCTCAGCGATCTCGTCAGCGTCAAGCCCGTCCAGGTTGCCGTCCTCGCGGTTGCGCGCGGCCCAACTCCACAGGACTACCAGCGACCACCCGACGTGCACGCGGGGACTACCGAGCGTGCGCGCCAGTCGTCCGAGTTTGTGATGTTGCGGGAGGCCGGAGTCGACTCGGAACCAGTCCATCGTTCACTCTGCCTTTTGCTGTTCGAATTTCAGCGCCCATCGCAGCAGATAGTTGACCTGTCCAGCGAAGGATCGGCGTTCACTTTCTGCGAGCTGTTCGATGGCTGTTCGGATGTCCGCGTCGATGCTGGTAGGTCGTCGTTCTTGCTTTTTCTCGTTCATGTAGAAATTTTATCACGAGCATGGGGTAAACACCCCATTGACCCGACCGAATTTCTTTGACCTAGCGCAAGTGCGGACAAAAAGAAAGCCCGGTTTCCCGGGCCTCCGTGGTTGCCTTGCCTTGCCCCTCCCGGCCTGGCCGCGCCTAGCCTCGCCGCGCCGGGCCCATCCTTGCCCTGCCTGGCCGCGCCTTTCCGAGCCACGCCCTGCCACTCCCGGCCGCGTGTCATCTTTTCTTCGGCCTACCCATCGGCCACGGTTTGAATCCATCCGCCAGCATCCGTTCTAGGACGCTGCGGCGGAAGGCGAGTCCATACGGAGTCTGGCGGCACGGCAAATGGCCGCTGAGCGCACGCCGGCGAACGGTCGCCCGGTGGACTCCGAGTAGCCTCGCGGCCTGTCCTACGGTGATTTCGTCCTGTCCTGGATTGGTTTCCATGGCCTCAGAATGGCACGACTTATACTGTCACGCTAGACGCAAAATAATTATCTCTAGGCGCTTGACTATCTGAAACCGCTGGCGCATATTCCTCGGCGTACCACCCCGGTAGGAGCTGGGGCACACGAAAGGGGAAAGACAATGGCACAACGAACAGCACAGAGCCCTCGAGGGATCATCTTCGCGGAGGGACGCCCGTGAGACTCGCAGACGAGCACGACTTGATGACGAGTCAGGAGCGCGAGAGATATCACTGGCTCACTTATCACAGTAGCCAGTTGAAGCAAACAGCTAAGAAGGTTGAATGGGCGCGCCGCAGACTAAACACCGCTTGTCCGGCCGCAGTACCGAGCCTGGAGCGTGCCGAGGCGCAGATCGTGGCAGCCGTTGAAGAGATCCGGCGCGATCTGGCGTTGCTGATGGGAGACGAGACATGAGCCGCTTTCCCGACTACGACCCCCGCGCGTCCGAGGTGCTGGGTCACCGCGAGCGCATGGCCGAACTGCGGCAGATCCGCGAGCGCGTTGACTACATCGCCCTGGCCACGCCCGTATTCATGTCAGAGGCGGACATGGCGTGCCAGCGGGCGTCGATAGAGATATCGCGAGCAATCGCGAACTACGAGCGCGGCATCGAGGCCGCCTACAAAGCAGGCGCACCGCGGGAGGAGAAATGAACGAACTGCAACTGCGCGATAGTTTCCAGCCTCAGACCTTGGCCGACGCGCTGGTTCTGGCTGATGTCGTGTCGAAGTCCGAACTAGTACCAGCAGCCTATCGTGGCAAGCCCGCCAACGTGGTCGTGGCGATCATGGCGGGTCGTGAACTCGGCCTTGGTGCGATGCAATCGCTCCGCATGATCTACGTCATCGAAGGCAAGCCGGTAATGTCGGCAGACGGTGCGGTCGCGCTGGCCGTGTCGTCACCGCACTGCCGCCGGTGGGACTACATCGAGAGCACGGATACCGTCTGCACCATCGAGACGCAGCGCGGAGAAAGCGCCCCGGCGCGGTTCTCGTTCACGATCGCGCAAGCTCAACAGGCCGGAATTGCCGGAAAGTCAACGTGGAAACAATACCCACAGGCGATGCTCCGTGCGCGCTGCGCGATGATTACAGCCCGCGCGGTCTATCCCGACTTGCTGGCCGGTGTGTACGACCAGGACGAGGCAGAAGGGTTCGCGCCGAAGTCGCCGCCGGTTACCGCGAGTGTCGATCCGCCGCCCGTCTACCAGGATAACGGCGACCCCGCCCCGTTCCGCGTGGTGCTCGGCGCACACAAGGGCAAAACGCTTGCCGAGCTCACCGATGCCGAACTGTCGGCACTGCTGGACGGCATGCACAACGCACCAGACCAGATGCGGACAGGCGTCCACTTTCTCAACCAATTGAAGCACGCTGAAACCGAGGTGAAGAAGCGCACGCGGCTGGCCGTCGATGCGGAGGTGCAACCGTGAGCAACCTCCATGAACTCACCGTTCAATTCCGCACGCTGGCCGACGAACTCGAACGCGCGACCGATGACGAGGCTAGCGCGATCATGCTCGCGCAGATCGAAAGCCTCGGCGCTGAAATCCAATACAAGGGCGAGGACTATGCCCTGATCGCTGACGAGTTCGACCGGCGTGCCGAGGTAAAGTCGGAGATTGCCAAGCGGTACCACGAGAGCGCGCGAGTCGAAGCCAACCGCGCGGAACTGATCCGCACGCGGATGCGTGACGCAATGCTGGCCCTGGGGCTGAAACAGATCAAGGGCGACCGGGCCACGCTGACGGTTGTATTCGGTCCGCATCGCGTAGAGCTGGCAAAGGACTTCGCGCCGGAACTGGAGTTCGTCCGCGTGAAGGAAGAGATCGACAAGAGCGCCATCCGCGACGCGCTGAAAGCTGGTCGCGACATTCCAGGGGCCAGCCTCGTGCAGGAGCCCTACCTGAAAGTGAGCCTCTGATGCCGCATTACTCGAGCGCAACGATCATCGGTCACCTAGGCCGCGATGCCGAACTGAAATACACGCAGGGCGGTGATGCGGTGTGCGAGTTCTCGGTCGCCGTCGCGCAAGGCAAGAAGGACCAAGAGACAACGGCCTGGTACAAGTGTGCGCTGTTCGGCAAGCGCGGCGAGTCGCTCAAGCAATACCTAACCAAAGGCAAAGCCGTACTCGTGACCGGCACCTTGCTTGTGCGCGAGTGGGCCGACAAGGAAGGCGCGAAGCGAACCAGTGTTGAGATCCGCGCGAGCGAGATCGTGTTGATGGGCGACGGCAAGGCGCAAGATCCGAAGCCGTCTAAAGCGATGGAGAACTCTGACGAGTTGCCCTTCTGAGCCCCTTTCCCCCGTGTGCCGGTGCTGGCTCCTCCTAGACTCCTCCGGCTGGCATCGGCACACACTTTACGAGGTGACGCATGCGCGACGTTAGAACCATGGTCCGCACGACTCAAGCCGCTCGGCGTTGGCGGCATTACGCACTGTGCCTTGCCGCTGGCCTGATCGTCGGTCTGTTCTGGTCGGTGTTTCTGCTGCTGGTTTGGGGTGCGGTATGAATCGCCTGACCGAACGACTCCGCACCGCGCTGCAAGACCCGCGCACTGGCGGCACCAGCGTGTTGAACGAACTGCGCGCCGAGGTCGCTGCACTGCGCCGCGACAACCTGGCGTTGCGTGCCGAGGCTCAGTTCCGAGAGCGATTGGTGCGAGAGCAACGCGAACTGCTGCGACAGGCCAAGCCTTGCCCGGCGTGCGTGGCGAAGGGGACGACATGAACGCGATCTCTGCTTGGGATGTCTACTGGATAACGAGGCTGGACAATCTGTCCGTTGCGTTTGTTTCAATGGCCGCCCTGTGTGGTGTTGTCGTTTTGTTCGGGCTGCTGTTCTCGTTCTTAGAACTTGACGATGAAGATCGTCGCGGACCGCTGCGAAAGATTTTCTGGGTTGCGATCTTCGGGGCCGCAATGGTCGCGGGCGTCATCCTTACTCCGAGCACGAAGGAAATGTGCGCGATCATCGTCTTGCCGCGCGTCATCAACAATCAAGACGTGCAGGCCCTCGGCGCTGACTTACCGAAGCTCGCGCGATCATGGCTAGAAGAGTTGATGCCGAAGCCAGCGGACAAGGCGAAGGGGGAGTGATGGCAGATCTGAAAGTCGCACCGAACGGCACGAAGGTCGAAGTCAAGATCGTGACCGACTACCCGGCACACTTCTTCTACACGTTCACCGCCGATGCGTGCCGCGACGATCTCGCCATCCTGCTAGCGAAGCACATCAACGAATCACTCGGCGCCGAACTGCGCTGTGCTTACTCGGCCTGCTACGCGAACGGCTACAAAGACGGCCGAGCCAAGCGCAAGAAACGCGAGTGGATCGGCAATACGTTCGGATGGAGGCCGTGATGGCACGCACCGAAAAAATAGTGGTGGACGGAAAGCACATCGAAATGATGGCAGCGGTGATTGCGGCGGGGATGCTCAATCATCCGGATTTTTCGGTGACCAACGAAACCGACATCGCTAGGTACTCGCTACTTATGGCCCGCGAGATCGTGCGGCAGAACCGGGAGCCAAAGCCATGATGAAGCTGAGTGAGCTTATCCAGATCGCCATTGAAGCGCTGGACGAGGACGCGCAGCAAGAGCTTTCGTTTATCGCGTACCCGCGCCACGAGACACGCTATGACGAACTGAGGCAGTCGGCTGCGGCGTTGCGCGCCATCGCGCCTGCGTTGGTGGCAGTGTCGGAGTTCGTCACTCGGCCGCATAGCCCGCCAAGAGGGGTCGATTTTTGCGACTGTGCTGGCTGCGAACTCCTAGACGTGCTGAAAGCAGCGGGGGTGACTTGTGAGTGAGCCGAGCGAGAGAATGCAACAGTTAATCGCGGCCCTAGAGGCTTCTACGATTGCTGGGCACGACATGCACGTCAACGCTCTCAAAGCCGCCATCGCTGCGATTGAGCAGC
>OFSE01000113.1_pt1 | contig 27296 bp, 25 predicted proteins | sample 1543261 | NCBI WGS metagenome assembly OFSE01 (sample SAMN07774225, study PRJEB24372) | wastewater metagenome | isolation source: Exp Tend VB 50WW | collected 2016-02 | reverse complement strand
CGTTTAGAACACGACATTGATGATTCAAAACAAGATCTTATTAGTAAATTTTAGCGGTCAACTGCCGTTTCTAGGTTAAAATAAATGTTTGAATTTATATCGTTGCTTATTTATTCTTATCGCGCTTGGCCGGTGCCCGCAGGATAAATTGCTCACGCGCCTCATTCATGGTTTCGATCACGCTGGCGGTATTAAATGGCTTAACGATATAACCATTCGCACCAGCCTGCATTGCCTGATTCACAACCTCTTCGTCGCCCAACCGGCTCACCATAATCACCAGCACTTCAGGATTATCTGCGCGAATCTCAGCCAATGCCTCCAGTCCGTTCAGATTCGGCATGATGATATCGAGTAAGACAATATCGGGCTTTAATTTTTTGCACATAGCCACTCCACTCTGACCATCAATCGCTTCACCCACGACATCAAACTCCTCTCCACGCAAAATGATGCGCAAGAGGCTGCGGGTCATGTGGTAATCCTCGATGATCACAACGCGGATTTTCTGATTCGGCTTCATTTTAGATCCTGTTCTACTATTTCTATACATTAATAAAAATACAAAAACAGTGCTACAACAGTGTTATATCACAACAAAAACCGCTTCGCTTCTATCATAGCAAGATAGAGTAAACTAAAAAAACACAGCGACTAATCCTCCTAAATTTCACTTATAAAATAGAAAATAAGATAATGCTTTTTTGAATTAAAGCATAGCTGACGAGTTTAAAAAACCACAATGTCAGTACTTCATTTACATTCACGCGTTTATATTATGTAATATGCATGAAAATTTGTTATCCTCATTTTCGTATAGATTCGACAGTTATTCGATCTGGCTCGAATTAGACAAACGGAAAAATACTTGTTTTTCCCTCCCTAGGTCTTAACGCACTTCGGCTAACAGGGAATTGCAAATGCTTATGCATTGAAAATGAAATATTAGTAATAAATATACTGGCAAAGATAATACAGATGTTACGAAAGTAGGCAGCGCACGACCATAATGCGCATGGCTTACTTAGGACTCACGCAAAATTGCGTTGGCTAGGCGCGAAGCCGCAGACAGTACAAGTGGTACGGCAAGGCGAAGCAACAACGCCAACGTCTGTTTTGCGTAAGTCCTATTACTATGTATAGATGTTGACTTCGCAAGGATATCAGATGCAGATCGTTCATCTTTCAACACACGGAAAGCGACCCGGTGACCAGAATGGATTGATTCATATCGCCTATCTTTTGCCCCTAGTCGTCATTGCATTGGCCAGTTTGCCGCTCTTTTCTCATTTCTCTGCATTAGCCCTGACCTCTTTTCTCGGCATTCTGATCATTATGTTGATCTGGATGCGCTTGAGAACACCTAAAGACTTTATAACGGCACCATCCAGCTTTGCGGAAAATAATGAACGAATTAATGAACAAATAAATGACGAGCCGAACAAGCACGCTGCGTCATCTCAATTGTCGCCTCCAATAACAGGCGACCCCAGCAATAAAAAATTATTGGTCTCAGTATTACCCGTCTGGTTAAGCCATGTTGCCCAAGTAAAAGTGCAAACCGAAAAGGCGGTCTCTGATTTAATAGATAGCTTCAACTCCATGGTGCAACAATTCGATGCCGCTGGCTTTGGTGCCAGTGTCGGTGCCAGCGAATCGGCGCAACATGCCATTACGATCAACCTTCTCAACATCTGTCGTGAGGAATTACAACCAGTCATCCAGCATCTGGAGAATATGCTGGAAAGTAAAAATATTCTGCTCGACTCCATTGGTGAACTCGCCACATCCACTGCTGATCTGCGCGATATGGCACACAGCGTCGGTGTGATCGCTGCACAGACTAATCTATTGGCGCTCAACGCCGCGATTGAAGCTGCCAGAGTGGGCGCGCATGGTAAAGGGTTCGCCGTCGTGGCTGGGGAAGTACGCCGCCTGTCCCAGATATCTGCAGAAACCGGCAAGACCATCGACGCACGGGTACACCAGATCACCAATGTCGTCAAAACCACACTGCAAACAGCGCAGCGCGCCAATGAAAAAGACCGCACTGTGCTGAATAAATCGCGTGCGGTTGTGCAGTCGGTACTTGGGCATGTACAGGATCTGGGCGATGCGGCAGTTGAAATGCGCAATCAGGGTTCGGTCATTCGGGCGGATGTCGAAAATCTGCTAATTACATTGCAATATCAAGATCGCGTTAGCCAGATGCTCGATGTGCTGAACCGGGACATCTCAAAATTACTGCAAACCCTTGAAGCAAATGAAACCCTGCCCGCCACCGATGAATGGATGCGCGAGCTGGAAACCTATTACACGATGGACGACCAGCGCGCAGAAGCCCGAAGCGGGCGTCCAGACAATGCCGTGGGCAAACAAGAAGACGACATCACCTTTTTTTAAATTTTATTAGCGTTACATCTGCATTACCTATTCACTACGTTAGACGCCTTTATTTTTGTTTTGCGTTGTTGCTTTTCACCGAGGTACAGCATGTCAAAAACAATCTTAGTCGTTGATGATTCCGCTTCAGTTCGCCAGGTAGTCGGCCTGGCATTACGCGGCGCCGGTTATGCCGTGATAGAAGCTTGCGATGGCGCAGACGGCCTCGCCAAATTAACCGGGCAACGCGTCCACCTGATCATTTCTGACGTCAACATGCCGAATATGGATGGCATTACTTTCGTGCAGGAAGTCAAAAAAATGTCGATGTATAAATTCACGCCCATCATCATGCTGACCACAGAAGCGCAGGAAGCCAAAAAATTACAAGGTCAGGCTGCTGGTGCGAAAGCTTGGGTGGTTAAACCATTTCAGCCAGCCCAAATGTTAGCCGCCGTATCGAAACTGATTTTGCCTTGAGTGAGTGCAAAATGAAAACCCACACCATCAGCGGCGAACTCACCATTTATACAGTGGCGACTGAAAAACAGGCGTTACAGAAACTGCTGGACGACAGCCAAGCTCTCGAAGTCAATCTGGCACAAGTCACCGAAATGGACAGCGCTGGCTTACAGGTTTTAATTGCACTGAAATCAGAGGCCGCAAAAAATCACAAGCAGCTTGGTTACGTCATGCATAGTAAGGCCGTGCTGGATATTCTGGAAATGACCAATCTGGTCACAAAATTTGGCGATCAAATTATTTTAACCTGATTCATTTTCAACGGAATCAGCAAGACGATCAAGAAGATACTTGAGGAGGCATGAAGTCAGATCTGCCGAAGCAAATAAATTTTTATAACGCTCAGTAATGCAGTAAAAACGCAAAAAAATTTCACGATCACGATCACGAACAACGTACATGGACACCCGCACAGCATGACCTGAATTAACTTAATCAAGCCGTGAAGCTGACCAGCTTTATTTACAAGGGGAAAGCATGAATTTCGAAGATGAAATGAAAGCTGCACTTGAAACTTTCATGATTGAAAGCAGAGAGCTCCTGCAAGACATGGAAGACCGACTATTAAGTCTGGAACAAACCGACAACAAAAGCGAAGCCATCGGTGCCATCTTTCGTGCTGCGCACACCATCAAAGGCTCGGCTGGCCTGTTCGGGCTAGATCATATTGTCAAATTCACCCATGTCATTGAAAGCGTGCTGGATATGGTACGCAATGATGAAATTCCCGTTTCCGCCGAGCTGATTGCAGTGCTTCTTCCCTGCCGTGACCACATCAGCACACTGATTGATGGCGTTGCAGAAGGACAGCTTGGCGAAACACCAGTACAGGCAAACGCTGGCGCGGAACTGCACCGACAACTACAAGTATTTCTCAAGCCCAAAAGTGCGCTCACCACCGCCACCCAAACTGAATTCAACACACGCGCAAGCGGCGGCCGCGCGGTAGATTCGGGCAATTGGTATCTGTCCTTGCGCTTCGGTGCCGATTGCATGCGCAATGGGATGGATCCACTCTCATTTATCCGCTATTTAAGCACGCTGGGTGATGTCATTCATCTCATCACCATCACCGATGACATCCCAGAGCTGCACGACATGGATGCGGAAACCTGCTATCTGGGATTTGAAATTGTACTCAAGAGCACCGCCGATAAAAAAGCTATCGAAAACGTCTTTGAATTTGTGCGCGAAGACAGTCGGATTCGGATTGTACCTCCGCATGGCATGATTGATGACTACATCGACATCATCAATCAATTGCCAGACGATATTGATCTGTTAGGTGAGATTCTCATCAAAAGTGGCGTGCTCACCAAAACAGAACTTGATGAATGCCTGCGTCTGCAAGCAGAACAATTGAATATGACCGAAGGCAATCAAAAAGAAGCACCAATTGGTGAAATTTTAGTGCGTCAGGAAATGTTGCAACAACCGTTACTGAACGCCGCACTTGAAAAACAGCAACAAGGGCGCGACAACAAGGCGCGCGAAAAACAAAATATCCGGGTCGATGCCGAACGTTTGGATCACCTCATCGATCTGGTGGGCGAACTGGTCATCGCCGGTGCTGGTGCCAGCCTGCGTGCCAGTCTCTTCAAAGACGTCAGTTTGTCAGAAGCCGCCAGCGAAGTCATGCGGCTGGTGGAAGAAGTGCGTGACAGTGCGCTGCAATTACGCATGGTACCGATCGGCACCACGTTTAGCCGGTTCCAGCGGGTGGTGCGCGATGTCAGTATCGAACTGGGCAAAGATATCGCACTCGAAATTTCGGGAGGTGATACCGAAGTCGATAAATCAATTGTCGAAAAAATTGGCGACCCGCTCATGCATCTGGTGCGCAATTCCATGGATCACGGTATCGAATCAGCCGCAATACGTGCCTTTCATGGCAAGCCCGCGCAAGGCACACTGAAATTACATGCCTACCACGAGTCGGGCAGCATCGTGATCGCTGTCAGTGACGATGGCGGTGGCTTGAATCGGGAAAAAATTCTCGCCAAAGCGATTGAACGAGGCCTGGTCGCAGAAGGTGCTCAGCTAAGTGTCAAAGAAATTTACGCACTCATTTTTGAAGCGGGCTTCTCTACCGCAGAACAGGTTTCCAACCTGTCTGGGCGCGGGGTCGGCATGGATGTTGTGAAACGCAACGTCAGTGCTTTACGCGGCAACATTGACATCGAAAGCACACCCGGCGTAGGCACCACCATGCGAATTCGATTGCCTCTAACACTGGCAATCATCGACGGCTTCCTGGTGGAAGTGAATAACGCCTCTTTCGTGATTCCACTCGATCAAGTGATTGAATGTCTGGAGATACCCGCCACCAGCAATCAGCAAGATTTTATGGATCTGCGTGGCGATGTACTGCCATTCATTCGATTGCGTGATTTTTTTGAAATCGAAGGCAATTTACCGCGTCGGCAAAACATCGTCGTAGTCGGTGATCAGGCCAACAAAATCGGCTTGGTAGTTGACCGCCTGATGGGTGAATTCCAGACCGTGATTAAACCATTGGGCAAATTATTTGGCCATGTGCAAGGTATCAGCGGATCGACGATTTTAGGCAACGGGGGCGTCGCCCTGATTTTGAACGTACCGGCAATGATGAAGCATTACGCAGGCCGCGAACAGAAAAAAGAAACTAATGCATCTCTCTATTTAAGCAAATAACTAAAAAGACTTCCTATCGATTGACATTCATTTTTTCGAACACTTTACGCTCCCGAAGAGAGGAAATAATAATGAAATCCCTTATCGAAGCTTCAAAGATGTGGCAAAAATTTGCTTTTATTGGCCTGATATTTTTAGCACTTAGCGGCATGCTGTTTTATCTGTATCTGGACAATATCAATGTAGATATCAAGGCAGCTAATTCAGAACGAGAAGGTGCATTCAGCATCCCGGATGTCATCAAGTCAATACAGATCGTGCAAAAACATCGTGGTTTAAATAATGCCGTCTTAACCGGCAATAACGCGTTACAGTCCCAACGGGATAGCACCGCATTAGAAGTCAGTGCCGCACTGGACACGATGCAAACCAATATCAAACAGCATAGCAACTGGAAACTGGACAGTGAGATTGAAAAAATAAAACAAGGCTGGCTTACCGTTAACGCACAACGTGACAGCTTCAATGCCGAACAAAGTCTGGCCAAACACAATGAACTGATCAATGATCTGCAACAATTATCTGATGCTGTAGCCGATCGCAGCGGTTTGTCTTTAAGCCCTGATGGCCCCAGTTATTTTTTAATGAAACTGGCAACCGACTCGGTGCTTCACTGGAATCTTGATTTTGGCCTGACACGCGGTCTCGCGGTACCAATTTTTAACAAAAAAAATGCCACTCCAGTTGACAGAGCAATCATCGCAGCGCGCATCGATATCACTTCAGATCGATTTGATGATGTGAAGCAAGATGTAGATCGCTTGCTCGAAGTCAGCTCCATATACACATCAACGGTAGCTGCAAAATATAGAGAGCAGGCGACAGTCTATGAGGATTCAGTCAAAATTTTGAGAGAACAGATCCTCAATAGCGACAAAATCAGTATGGATCCACAAGTTTTTTTCCAAAAATTAAGCACCGCCATCGATGGCAATTACGCGCTGATTCATACCATTGTCAAAGAACTTGAAAATCGAACAGAACAACGTTCCCTTGAAGCAAAGCAACATAGGCTGTATGTAGCCGTTACCAGTTGTATATTAATCTTAATTGTCATTGCATTGTCGTGGTTTATCGTGAATGCAATGATTCGACAAATCGGACTAGAGCCAAATGTTGTTATGCAGTTTGCAGATCAAATCGCTGCTGGCAATCTAGATGCAAACATCGAGTTACGTCAAGGTGATAACGGCAGTATTGCCGCCAATCTAAAAACCATGGTGCAAAAAATTAGACTGAATATTGAGGAGAATGCCAAAACCGCCAATGAAAACCAGCGTATCCGCATTGCGCTCGATAATGTATCGGCCAATGTCATGATGGCAGACAACGACAGAAATATTATTTATGCCAATACTGCCGTACTAGATATGTTGCGCAACGCTGAAAGAGATATAAAAAAGGTCTTACCCACTTTTAATGTTGCCAATTTAATCGGCTCTAACATTGATCAATTTCATAAAAATCCTTCACATCAAAAATCATTATTGGCAACCTTCACATCAACTTACCGCACCCAGATTGTAGTTGGACCACGTACATTCTCCTTAATTGCCAGCCCAGTCTTTAACGACAAAGGTGAGCGACTTGGTAGTGTCGTCGAATGGGCTGATCGCACCATAGAAGTATCCATCGAAAATGAAATTAGTAATATTGTTGAACACGCCGTAAATGGTGATTTTTCAACGCGATTAATCGAAGAAGGAAAAATCGGCTTCTTCAAAAAACTGACGATTGACATGAATCGCCTGCTGGAAACCAGCGAAGTCGGCCTTAACGAAGTCTTGCGCGTGCTGGCAGCGATTGCACGTGGCGATCTGACAGAAAAAATCGAGCGCGAATATTTTGGCACTTTTGGCGCACTCAAAGATGCCTGCAACGAAACCAGCGCCAAGCTCTCCCAGATCGTCAACGATGTAATCAACTCTACCGATTCCTTATCCAATGCCGCCAGCCAGGTCAGTTCAACGTCCCAATCGCTGTCACAAGCGGCCAGTGAACAGGCAGCCAGCGTAGAGGAAACCAGCGCCAGCATTGAGCAAATGGCCGCCGGTATCAATCAAAACGCAGAAAATGCAAAAATCACCGATGGCATCGCAGGCAAGGCGGCCAAAGAGGCCACCGAAGGCGGCGAAGCAGTGAAGCACACTGTCTCGGCAATGAAAGAGATTGCCTCCAAGATTGGTATCATTGATGACATCGCTTACCAAACCAATATGCTGGCACTCAACGCTGCGATTGAAGCCGCACGTGCGGGGGATCACGGCAAGGGCTTTGCGGTGGTTGCGACGGAAGTGCGCAAGCTGGCTGAGCGTAGTCAGGTAGCGGCTCGTGAAATTGGTGATCTGGCCAGCGGCAGCGTGCAAACAGCGGAACGCGCTGGCGTGTTGATTGACGAGATTGTGCCAGGAATTGGGCGCACCTCTGATCTGGTACAGGAGATTGCAGCCGCATCGCAAGAGCAGTCGGCCGGCGTCGGGCAAATCAACACCGCCATGAACCAGATGAATCAGATCACGCAGCAAAATGCCTCCTCCAGTGAAGAGTTGGCAGCAACGGCAGAAGAAATGACCAGTCAGGCCGATCAACTATTGGATCTGATCAGTTTCTTTAATGTCGGCCAGAAGTCAGGTCAATCTTCCCATCATCCGGCTGATGAGAAAGCGGGCAAATCGAGCGGCAAAGGCACAAAACGTGGGCGCGCGGTGGTACAGGCTAATCATCCTGATGAAGCCAAGTTTGAGCGATTCTAGGAGTAGCCTGATGGCTTCTATTGTGGAAAGCAAAAAAAAATCGCCCGGAGCAACCGCGCCTGCGCACCCCAACGAAGGACAGTATCTGACTTTTGTGTTGGGCGGCGAGGTGTATGCACTGAGCATCGTTCATATCAAAGAGATCATCCAGTTTGGTGATCTGACCGAGGTGCCGATGATGCCAAAATTTGTACGCGGGGTAATCAATCTGCGTGGCAAAGTGGTGCCAGTGGTTGATGTTTCGGTACGCTTTGGGCGTGAACTGACAGCGGTGGCGCGTCGCACCAGCATCGTATTGGTGGAAATCGAGCAGCCAGAAGACAACGAAACCCAGAGTATCGGCATCATGGTCGATGCGGTCAATGAAGTCATCGCTATCAGTACCCTCGACATCGAACCGACACCCGCATTTGGTGCACATATCCGGCCAGATTTTATCAGTGGCATGGCGAAACACAATGATCGCTTCATTGTGGTACTGAAACTGGAAATGGTGTTGTCGATGGACGAAATGAGCGCACTCGGTGCACAGATTATCGATACTGCTCTGCATTCCAATTTTTCTGACAACATGACGCCCAGATCCACGCCCCTCGAACAACGCAAAATTGGCCTGGATGCGCCATCATGAAACATCATCTGTCGCACCAGGATATCGATAAAAAGCGCTCGACTAACAGGCAAACACCCCCTGCCATGAGCGCGCAAGATTTCGATTGGATTGCCCGCTTTCTATATCAGCGCACCGGAATTACTTTAGCCAACAAGCAAGCGCTGGTCATGGGGCGGCTAGATAAGCGTCTGCGCGCACTTGAGCTGGGCAGTTATGCCGACTATTTTGCCTTATTGGGGCGACCTGGTTATGAAACAGAAACCACCACGGCGCTCGACTTGCTGACCACCAATGAAACCTACTTCTTCCGTGAACCCAAACATTTTGAATTTCTGCAAAAAGTGATCTTACCGGGTTTGATGAAAACCAAACCCTGCCGCTTCTGGAGCGCCGCCAGTTCGAGTGGCGAAGAAGCCTACACCATCGCAATGACCGTGGCGCACTATCTGAAGCACGATTATTGGGAAGTGCTCGGCACCGATATTTCGAGCCGGGTTCTGGAGAGTGCAAAAAAAGCGCTGTATCCGATGGCAGCCGCCGAAAAAATTCCAGCGCCACTATTGCGCCAGTATTGTTTAAAAGGGCGTGATGAATATGCCGATTATTTTCTGATTGACCCGGCGCTGCGTGCCAGAGTCACTTTTGAACTTGCCAATTTAAATGAAGCGTTGCCGGATCTCGGCCTGTTTGAAGTCATTTTTTTGCGCAATGTGATGATTTATTTTGACCAGGAAACCAAGAAAAAGCTGGTGCAACGCCTGTGCGACAAATTACGCCCGAACGGCTATTTGATTGTCAGCCATTCAGAGACATTGAACGGCCTGAACGCACCGTTACAAATGATCAGCCCTTCGATTTATCAACGTATGACTTAAATCATACCTAGAGTCTGTTGCCAAATGAATTGGCACCGAGTTAATAATGAATGAGCCAGGTTTTTATATCGATATTTTTTTGCAACCGGGTGATTTTTATTTCGGTGATCGTGACACGCGCATTCGCACCATTCTTGGTTCCTGCGTTGCTATCACCATCTGGCATCCAAAAAAACATATTGGTGGCATGTGTCACTATATGCTGCCCAGTCATACCAAACATTCCAGACATACCAGGCATAATCATCATGGTCACCACGATCACAATCCGCACGAACTGGATGGCCGTTATGCTGAAGATGTGATTCACATGTTTTTACGTGAAATCAAAAAGGCAGGAACCAAGGTGAGCGATTTTCAGGTCAAGATTTTTGGCGGCGGCAATCAGTTTCCCGATCAAGATAAAAAAGTCTTTTCTGTGCCGGACAAAAATATGGAAATTGGTCGTCGTCTTTTACATCAGCACGGCTTCGTCATCAGCACCGAACATATGGGCGGCAATGGGCGGCGTAATATTATGTTTGATTTATGGTCGGGCGATGTCTGGGTTCAACACGTGGAAACAGTGATCTCATCATGACAAAAAAAATCAAGGTTATGTTAGTCGATGATTCGGCAGTGGTGCGCCAGATATTGGCTAGTGTACTGAATAAGGAAAACGATATTGAGGTCATCGCCACCGCCACCGACCCGCTGTATGCAATGGATAAAATGAATCAGCAATGGCCGGACGTGCTGGTACTTGATGTCGAAATGCCGCGCATGGATGGCATTACCTTCTTAAAAAAAATCATGTCGGTGCGCCCGACGCCGGTGGTGATTTGCTCGACCTTGACTGAAAAAGGGTGTGCGACGTCGATGCAAGCGCTGGCCGCGGGTGCCATTGCCATCATCGCCAAACCGCGTAGCGGACTGCGCAGTTTTTTTGAGCAAGATGCATCGGAGATTATTCAGGCCATCCGTGCAGCGGCGGCAGCCGACATGCGGCGCGTCAAAGCGATGACGGTCAGCAATATGGTGCCGCTCAAACATTCGATTGATCAAGTCTTGCCTGGCTCCAAAACAGCGCAGGCAACCGCCTCCAATCTGCATGTGACGACCGACAAGCTAGTCGCGATTGGCACCTCAACTGGCGGCACGCAAGCGCTGGAAGTGGTGTTAACCCAGCTCTCGCGCACCGTGCCGGGCATTGTGGTGGTACAGCACATGCCAGAAAAATTTACCGCTGCCTTTGCGGAACGGTTAAATCAGCTATGCCAGATCGAGGTGATGGAAGCGCAAAACGGTGATCGGGTGATACCGGGGCGCGCCTTGATTGCACCCGGCGGCCGCCACATGGTGGTGAAGCAAAAAGGCGCGCAATATCATGTGGAAATTCTGGACGCACCACCCGTCAACCGGCATCGCCCTTCGGTCGATGTCCTGTTTCGCACGGTAGCAAAATGTGCTGGTGCCAATGCGCTCGGCATCATCATGACTGGCATGGGCGACGATGGCGCGCTGGGCTTAAAGGAAATGCATGATGCGGGTGCCGAAACTATCGCTCAGGATGAGAAGAGCTGCGTGGTGTACGGCATGCCGAAAGAAGCAGTGAAACTGGGGGCGACCGATAAGATCATTCCACTGTCGCAGATCGCCGATGCAATCGAATCGTATGGGCGGCGGCATCGATAATCTTGCGCCAGTCAACAAGCGTTGTTTCACTTGATATACATATACTGCCGATTTATTGAAATTTTTTATGCCATTCCCGCACGATTGACGGGTGATCTTGAAAAATACTGATGCCAGTATCTGCAATGTCTATGATTCTTACTATGTTTCCTAGCTTTGCGCCCGCACCTTGCGCAACAACTGGCTGGTGGAGCGTTCAAATTCAAAAGCAATCGCCACCGCTTGTCCGCCATACGCCAATACCGCTTGCCCTTCGGCGATGGCATCCATTTGATAATCGCCGCCCTTCACGTAAATCTCAGGGCGCACTTGCAACACCGCTTGCAAGGCGGTGTCTTCATCAAACGCTAAAACCAGATCGACCGCACGCAAAGCCGCCAGCACGGCCATGCGATCTTCACAGGTATTGATGGGACGATCATCGCCTTTGCCCAGCCGCTTGACCGAGGCATCGGTATTCACCGCCACCACCAAGGACGCACCCATGCGCCGTGCTTGCTCCAGATAAGTGACGTGGCCGCGATGCAAGATATCGAACACGCCATTCGTCATTACTACCGGCTTGGGCAAAGCGGCCAAACGCTTGGCGAATTGCGCAGCCAATTGCTGGCGTTCCTGTTCGTGCTCAGAGATATTGCTTGTCATGGTTGCTTATTATGGTTGCTCATCATGGCTGCTTGTATAGTTTTATCGCAATGCCGTTAGAGAAAATAGCTGTCTTTAGGTAAAAAAAGAGGTAGAGCCGTCTTTGCTCTACCTCACTACTCTAGCGCTTACCTGAATTTTGCCCAACGTCGCTGTTTTATTTATGCGGCGTTCGGTGTCAGCGCAGGTGCGTTCGCGGCCAGAATGCGCTGGCTGACTTCTTTGCGGTAGCGATTCAAATCCTGCACGGTGTCAAATTTGCGATCAAACAGTAGCGAGAGATTATGCAAAATCCGCTCGACGACTTTTTGCTCCCAGCTACCATCGAATTTGATTTGCCCATCTAACCAGCGCTCCAGCCATTCAGGATCGGGCAAACGACTTTGCACCGTATCGTTCGGAAACAGGCTGGTATTCACATGCAAATTGGTGGGGTGCAGCGGCTTTTCTGTGCGGCGGGCAGAGGCCATCAAGACGCCGATCTTGGCAAACGCGGCATGCGCGGCATCGCCCACTTCGACCAAGGCTTTTTTCATGTACCGCAAATAAGCGCCACCGTGGCGTGCTTCATCCTGGCTGATGATTTTGTAAATATGTTTGATGACGGGTTCGGTATGCCAATCGGCCGCACAGCGATACCAGTGATTCAGGCGAATTTCACCGCAAAAATGCAGCATCAGGGTTTCCAGCGGCGGCGCTGGATCAAACTCAAACCGAACCTTGTCCAATTCAGCTTCCGTTGGCACTAACTCTGGATGAAAACGGCGTAAATACTCCATCAATACCAATGAATGCTTCTGCTCTTCAAAGAACCAAACCGACATAAACGCCGAGAAATCGCTGTCGCCACGATTATCGCGCAAAAACATTTCGGTGGCAGGCAGTGCCGACCATTCGGTGATGGCATTCATCTTGATGGTCTGCGCCTGCTCCAGCGTTAGTTTGGAGGCGTCATAGGTATCCCAGGGAATATCGGTTTCCATATTCCAGCGGACTTGTTCGAGTGATTTAAATAATTCGGGATAAAGCATGCGTGCCTTTGATTGGATTTCAATTAACTCCGCCAATTTTAACAGGAACAAGCCCCCACTTCACAGTCGCGCCGCTTTCTTATTGCAACGCAATAGCGGTTTTTATAGTCAAAATAATCATCAAATCTCAGGAATACTTGAACCAGCTCACGATTTTGCAAAAAAGTAAGTCGGCAGAATCAGTTAAGATGTTGTTTTATTTGATCAAAAAAGTGCCACAGGCAATAGAAATGGGCTGTTTCCGGGAACATTTCCCGATCACGCTTGGTGCTTTGGCTGTCCGGCTTTTTTTGCACGATGAGGAAACTTGATGTCCCCCGTTAAAATTGCCATTGTCGTCGCCTTCATTCTGGCCACGGTTTACATTCATTATCGTGGCCGGGTGCGGCTTGGGTTTTGGCGGCAACTGACCGACCACTCGACCTTCATGGCACCGATCAATTGCTTCATGTACCTGTTTTCCAAAGTACCTGCCAAGCCGTATTTGCCCTTGAAGGATTTCCCTGAACTCGACAGGCTGAGCGCCAATTGGGAAAAAATCCGCGCCGAGGCTGAGCGCATGTACGACACTGGTGACATCAAGGCCTCAGACCGTTACGATGATTTAGGTTTCAATTCGTTTTTCAAAACCGGCTGGAAACGCTTTTACCTGAAATGGTATGACGATGCCCATCCTTCCGCCGCCGCGCTATGCCCTTATACCACGGCGCTGCTGAAAGAATTTCCAAGTATCAAAGCCGCCATGTTCGCCGCCTTGCCGCCCGGCAGCCGCTTGGTGCGTCACCGTGATCCGTTTGCTGGTTCGGTACGCTATCACCTCGGTTTGCTCACGCCGAACGATGACCGCTGCTACATCAATGTCGATGGCGAAAACTATAGCTGGCGCGATGGCGAAGCGGTGATTTTTGATGAAACCTATTTGCATTACGCAGAAAACACCACTGACCGGAATCGCATCATTTTATTTTGCGACATCCAGCGCCCAATGTGGTTTGCACCAGCCACCTGGATCAATAATTTCATCAGCCGCTACCTGATCGGTGCTGCCGCTGCGCCGAACAAGGAAGGCGACCGCACTGGCGGTTTGAACCGGGTTTTTCGTTACGTGCAAGCGGTGCGGCTGGCGGGCAAACGCATCAAGGCGAAGAGCCGTTTTGTATATTACCTGCTGAAATGGCTACTGTTTGGTGGTTTGCTGGCGTGGTTTTTATTGAGCTAAAATTCTAAAAAAGTGGCAGTATGCTTAAAAATACTGCCATTCCCGCATAATTGACGTCGTTCTTTGTAAATACCACACCCAGTATCTATAATCAACTTGCATTCATCACTAGATGCTTGCCGCCAAACGCGCCCCCTGATCAATCGCTCGCTTGGCATCTAATTCCGCCGCGATATCGGCACCACCAATCAAATGCACCGCCTGCCCTGCGGCCTGCAAAGCCTCTAACAAATCACGTTGTGGGTCTTGCCCGGCACACAGAATCACGTTATCCGCCGGAATTAATTTCGGCTGCCCGTCCACCGTGATATGCAAACCTGCGTCGTCAATCTTGTCGTAAGTCACGCCGGAAATCATTTGCACGCGCCGATTTTTTAGACCCGCGCGATGAATCCAGCCAGTGGTTTTGCCCAAGCCATCGCCGACTTTGGAGGTTTTTCTCTGCAATAAAAAAATCTGCCGTGGCGATGCTTCAATCTCCACCTCACCCAAGCCACCAGCATGCGCGTAAGTCGTATCCACACCCCATTCGGCATAGAATTTTTTCGGTGCCAAGCTGTTGCTGATACCGCTGTGGCTCAGATATTCAGCCACATCAAAACCAATGCCGCCAGCGCCGATAATCGCGACTGTCTTGCCAACCGTTTTTTTATCGCGCAATACTTCCAGATAACTCAGCACTTTGGGGTGGTGTATGCCGTCAATCGGCGGCACGCGTGGCGTGATGCCGGTCGCCAGAATCACTTCATCAAAGCCTGCCAGATCGCTGGCGCTGACCTTGGTGTTGAGCTTTAAAGTGACGCCCGTTAAGCTGATCTGTTTGCCGAAATAGCGCAAGGTTTCGTAAAACTCTTCCTTGCCGGGAATCTGTTTGGCGACATTGAATTGCCCGCCGATTTCACTGGCCGCATCGAACAAGGTGACATGATGGCCGCGTGTGGCGGCAACGGTCGCAAAACTTAAACCAGCCGGACCAGCACCTACCACGGCGATTTTTTTCGCCTGTGTTACTGCCTCATACACCAGTTCGGTTTCATGGCAAGCACGCGGATTGACCAAGCACGAGGTAATCTTGCCGCCAAAGGTGTGATCTAGGCAGGCTTGATTGCAACCGATACAGGTATTGATCTCATCGCCCCGCCCTTGCTCGGCTTTGCGCATGAACATCGGGTCAGCCAGCAGCGGGCGCGCCATCGAGATCAGATCACAAAAACCATCTGCCAATAATTGCTCAGCCACTTCCGGCGTATTAATCCGGTTAGTGGCGACCAGCGGAATCTTGACATGACCTTTTAATTTTTGCGTGACCCAGGCAAACGCGGCGCGTGGCACTTTGGTGGCAATCGTCGGAATCCGCGCTTCATGCCAGCCGATGCCGGTGCTGATGATGCTGGCACCGGCCGCTTCAATCGCCTGCGCGAGCTGAATCACTTCCTCCAAGCTTGAGCCACCTTCGACCAGATCAAGCATCGACAGACGATACATGATGATGAAATCTGAGCCAACTTGTTGCCGCACCCGGCGCACGATTTCAATCGGAAAGCGAATCCGGTTGGCATAGCTGCCGCCCCATTCATCTTCACGCTGATTGGTGCGGGCGACGATGAATTCGTTAATCAGATAGCCTTCCGAACCCATGATTTCAACGCCGTCATAGCCGGCGCTTTTGGCGAGGGCGGCACATTGCACGTAATCTTCTACCGTTTGTTCCACTTCGGCGCTGCTCAGAGCTTGTGGCATAAACGGATTAATCGCCGCCTTCAGCGCGCTCGGCGCTACCAAAGCAGGTTGATATGCATAGCGGCCGGCGTGCAATATTTGTAAAGCAATGCGGCCACCGGCTTCATGCACTGCTTGTGTGACGATGCGATGCTGTTCAACATCGTGCTCGCTGGCCAGCATAGCAGCACCGGGCATCAGGCGGCCGCGCTCATTCGGTGCAATCCCACCCGTCACCATCAAGGCCACACCACCCTTGGCGCGCTCGGCGTAAAACGCTGCCATGCGCTGAAAGCCGTTTTTGACTTCCTCCAGACCGATATGCATCGACCCCATGATTAAACGATTCGGCAAGGTGGTAAAGCCAAGATCTAATGGCTGACTTAAATGCGGATAAGCGGACATCAAGATTCCTTCAAATTGAAAAAAATGAGAGATAAACATCGAACGAGACTAGCTGCGCCTTATCAACACCTTCTCAGCGCAGGCTCAGCTCTTCAACTCTTTTTGCGCACGATGTTTTTTTTCGGCGCTGTAGTTTTTTTAGTGCTCGTGCCGTTCGGTTTGGCGGGCACTTTTTTGCTGGCTTGCGCCTTTGTTGCGGGTGCCGTTTTTTTCACCGGACTAGCACGACCTGATGTTTTACTGGCAGATTTAGCCGTGCCAGGCGCTGATGTTTTAGCAGGAGTTTTAGCGGAAGTTTTAACGGGACGGGACGATTTGACCGCACTGGCAGGCTGCTCTGATTGCATCGCTTGGCTAACCGCTTGCTTGAATTGATCTTGCAGCAAACCCCACCAGGCAGCCGGGCTACCAAATGGTGTTTCGCTATTTGATGCCGCCGCACTGGCTGTCGCTCGCGCGGTTGCCGTATTTGCGGCAGCATCGCCTGCAACCTCGACAACATCGGCAACCTCGGCATCTGGCTCTGCCTCTTCTTCTTCGGCGACTCCACTTGCTTCCGGTTCGTTTGAGGTTGATGATTCTGGCATCGGCCAATCGGGTCGAATATGGCCTTCGTGCTGCGGCGTCGTGCGCTGATCAAAACTGTCGCTGCTGGCCTGCATCTGCTGGGCGAAACTTTCACCCATCGATTTTAAAGTGGCAATCGTTGCTCGTTGCACTTCGAGCGCCTGAATCGTGCCTTTCAGCATATTCATGTTGACGTTCAGCCACGACTCAACGGTTTTCAAATCCTGAATTTTTTTATCCAGCTCATCAATCGACACTGTCGGCGTCACCATGCCCGGCAATTGCATATCGCCCCACAATTTTTTAACAAAACAGAGTGGATCATTCATGCCAGAAAAATCAGGTTGTTGAAATTGAGCGCTCATGGTGGGCTTTCCTGTCCGGGTAAAATCAATTTGCGGCAACTGTGGATTGTGGATACAGCGGATAAAATCTGCACAGCTAATACACTAACTGGCACTATTCAATGCTGGTCGTTCATCTTGCATCAGTGCGCTGCGCCCGTCAATCGCTACGACCCCGATTGGAAAACCTGCTCTAGCTAGATATACACAGAGGTAGACAACTTGCCATCGGGAAATTTCACCGTTCATGGTAAAATTTTCGTCCAGCCTGTGCATTTCGCTGGTCAGTGCTAACTTAACTGCATTTCCCGGACACACTCCCTCAGCCTTCACATTCCACTTATTCACTGATCATGCGACGCCTCGGTCTGTTTTTTTTATTGTCGCTGATTTTGCACAGCATTGCCATGCTCTGGCTACAGTTGCCCGACCCCGATTTTAAATTGCTTAAACCACAGAGCCAGCCGATTGAAATCAACATCGTGCAGAGCACACCGGTATTGAAGCTTGATCCATTTTCCGCGACGCCACAAAAGACTGCCATACCGAAACCCGTATCAGACTCAGTCCTAAAAAATAACCAGACCCGTGCGGCCAAAACGATTCCGAACAAAACCACCGCCACGGCAACCGCAATTCTTGAAAGCGAAGCGCAAAGTAACCCCAAGTTGCAAGACCCGCCCGACCGGGCACATTTCGATGTGGCGGTGTCAGAGGCAAGCAATACCGATGTGAGCGCTAGCCAATCAAGCGATAGCCTTCCCACCACACCCGCAAACAAATTACAAACACCGCTACAAACAGCCACGAACGGCCTTGAAACCAATACCAAACCAGATAATCTGGCACCACCCGCAGCATTTAGCGTGAAGGCCTTGGCCTCAGCCAAATTAAACATGACCGTGATACGCACCGAAGCCGATGGCAAAGAATATCGCGGCAGCGCCAGCCTGCAATGGCAGCGTCAGGCTGAGCGCTATCAGCTTGATATTGAAGCAGGCATCCGCATCGTCTTTGCCAGAATTAATCTGTATCAGTTGCATAGTCGTGGCCGCCTTGGTGCACTTGGCATTACACCGGAAACCTGCGAAGAAAACCGCTTACGGCGCGCGCCAACCGCCACCCACTTTCTGTATGATGAACAACAGATCAGCTTTTCTGCTACTGATAAAAAAATCGCGCTGGAAGCCGGTGCGCAAGACAAAGCCAGTGTGATCCTGCAACTGGCTGCGATTGGCAATGCCGACGAAAGCCAGTTTTATCCAAACCGGCAAATTACCATTCAGGTGGCGGAAGAAAAAGAAGCCAACTTGTTTACTTTTATTGTGCTTGGTAAAGAAGATATCGAAACCGGCTTGGGCTATCAAACCGCATGGCATGTAGTGCGGCCACCAAAGCCGGGCACGTATAATTCCAGATTAGACATCTGGTTCGCGCCACAATTGGGCTGGTATCCGATCCAGATCACCAGTACCGAAAGCAATGGCACGGTTACAGTACAAAATGTCACCAAAATTACGCCGCTGCCCGATACTTTATAAATGACACGCCCTGCCTGTTGGGGCGATTGTATTGATACCTGATTATGTTTGCTCTATCTCATATCCGCTTGCATCAGCCTAAGTTCTTCTGCGCTATTGCTCTCCTGTTTGCGCAAGCAAGTACGCTCGCGCAAACCCAGACCTGGCCGCCTGCGGCAGAGTTGCGCTATCAGCTCAAGGCGCTGCAACACGGCTTTCCTTTAAAAGGTGAAGCGGTACTTAAATGGACGCTGCAAAACGAGACAACATCAACCTCAGCGTCATCAAGCGCGGGTTGGCGCTATCAGATTCAATCGACCACCAAAGTCATGCTATTAGGGAAAATTCTGGAAGCCAACAGTCAAGGGCATATCGATAAAAATGGCCTAGTTCCAGAAAAATTTACTGAAAAACGCTTGAATAAAGCCGAAGTTCAAACCCAATTTAATGATGCCAGCGGCTTGATCCATTTTGGTGACGGTATTGACGATGCGCGTATGCAAGCGGGTGTGCAGGATCGCACCAGCGTCACCTGGCAACTGGCGCTGCTAGCGCGCAATGCCAAACAACCGTGGCAGGCGGGCGATGAGATCAGTCTGCCCGTCAGCAGTCGGCGCGACGTTGAAGTCTGGCGTTTTAAAGTGCTAGCAATAGAAATCCTGCCCAGCGCATTAGGCGAATTACCAGTGCTGCATTTGAGCAAAATTGCCAGCAAAATCGTCAGCAACACCGAGAGCGATGGCAACAATACTAAAGAGCAACAAATTGATCTGTGGTTCGCCCCCAGTTTAGAATGGTACCCTGTCAAAATCAGCTTTACCGATGCCGATGGTGGCCACGTCGAGCAAACCATTACACAAATAACCAAAATAGAAGCAAGCATTCATGATGATCGCAAATAACAAGAATAACGATAGCGCCCTAGTTCTGTTTAGTGGCGGCCAGGATTCCACCACTTGTCTGGCTTGGGCATTAGAGCGCTACCAGCGGGTAGAAACCATCGGTTTTGATTATGGCCAGCGCCATGCGATTGAGCTAAGCATGCGCCCCACTTTGCTGAGCAAATTACGTCATCTATCGGCTGACTGGTCACAACGACTGGGCGACGATCACATGATCGATCTGGGCATCATCTCACAACTGTCGCACACGGCAATGACCAATGACATTGCCATTACCATGCAGGAAAATGGTTTGCCAAATACCTTTGTCCCCGGCCGCAACCTCATGTTCATGCTGGTGGCGGCGACGCTGGCTTATCGGCGCGGGCTAACGGTGCTGGTTGGCGGCATGTGCGAAACCGATTTCTCTGGTTACCCGGATTGCCGCGACGACACCATGAAAGCCCTGCAAGTGGCATTAAATCTAGGCATGGCAAGCCGTTTAAAACTGGAAACGCCGCTGATGTGGATCAACAAGGCGGCGACCTGGCAGCTAGCCAATCAACTAGGTGGCACGGCGCTAGTCGATCTGATTCGCACCGATACCCACACCTGCTACTTGGGTGAACGTGGTAACTTGCATACTTGGGGTTATGGCTGCGGCAGTTGCCCGGCATGTGAATTGCGGGCACGTGGTTATACTGACTACGCAAATACAAAGCCTTGATCTGCCACAAGCAAAATCATAAAAACAGGTTTGTCGAGAAAAAATCCGGCAAAATAGTTTAGATTGGTAGAGCTGAACCATCGGCTCAAAAAAAATAATGAGTCCAATTTTAAGGATGTCTGCAAAACCTTTGTTTTGCACGCCTGATTGATCACACAGAGACACTTTCACCTATGCGACTCGCTATCCTCACCGATCTCCACGCCAACCGCGAAGCACTCAGTGCTTGCCTTGAACACGCCGATGCGCAAGGGGTGGAGCAATTTGCTTTTTTGGGTGATCTGGTTGGTTATGGTGCTGATCCGGTCTGGGTGATGGATACGGTGATGCGCTATGCGCAACAAGGCGCGTATGTTTTGCTCGGCAACCATGACGAGGCTTTGTTGCTGGACAATAAGCAGGGCATGAATCCGGTTGCCCTGCAGGTGGTGCAATGGACCCTGGCGCAATTAAGCCCCGCGCATCTGGATTTCATTCGCGCCCTGCCGTTCACGATTCAACTTCAAGATATTTTACTGGTACATGCAAATGCATGGGCACCCGGTCAGTGGGAATATGTCGAGGGTGTGATGGAAGCGACGCGCAGTCTGCATTCCTGCAAACAGCACGTCACCTTTTGCGGTCATGTCCACATGCCGGGCTTGTACCACATGACCCTGACTGGCAAAACCGGTGAATTCACCCCCAGCACAGACACCGCGATTCCGCTCAGCCGACAACGGCGCTGGCTGGTGATTCCCGGCTCGGTGGGGCAGCCACGGGATGGTAATCCGGCGGCTTGCTATGCCACCTTTAATACAGAAACCTTAGAACTGCGCTATTTTCGGGTGCCTTACGATACCGAATCAGCGGCGCAAAAAATTATCACCGCCGGTTTGCCTGCGATGCTCGGTGAACGCTTGCTAGCTGGAGAATAAAGGTGAACCAGCAAACCCAAATCTCGACCCAACAACGTTTGCAAGTCGGTATGGAGTTTGATGGTTACCGACTGGAAGAAAAACTCCACACTGGTGGCATGGCGGCACTCTGGCGCGTCACCGATTTACGCAACCGCCATGCCACAGCACCGGACGCCACGCTGCCGCCATTGATCATGAAAGTACCGCTGCTGTTTGCCAGCGATGATCCAACCGCGATCGTCGCCTTTGAGGTTGAGCAGATGATCATGCCGAAACTAAAAGGGCCGCATGTGCCACGCTACTTCGGTTCCGGTGATTTCGATGCACAAGCGTATATCGTGATGGAGCAAATCGCCGGTACCTCATTACGTGCGCGCTTTGATGCCGCGCCCTTGCCGATTGAAGAAGTGGTACAAACCGGCATCAGAATTGCGCAGGCACTGCAAGATTTGCATCGGCAGCATGTGATTCATCTCGATATCAAACCCAGCAATATCATGTTTCGGCCAGACGGCACTGCGGTGCTGATCGACTTTGGCTTATCGCGCCACGATCAGTTACCCGATTTACTCGATGAAGAATTCCGCCTGCCATTGGGTACCGGCCCTTACATCTCGCCCGAGCAAGTGCTGGGTGTGCGCAATGAGCCGCGCAGTGATTTGTTTGCGCTCGGCGTTTTGCTGTATCACCTGGCGACTGGCGAGCGCCCGTTTGGCAACCCGACTGCGATATCTGGTTTGCGCAAGCGTTTATATCGCGACCCTTTACCGCCACGCAGCCATAACCCGGCGATTCCATCCTGGTTGCAGGAAGTGATTTTGCGCTGTCTAGAGGTTGATCCGGCGGCGCGCTTTGACACCGCTGCGCAATTAGCCTTCGCACTACAAGACCCGAGCCAAATCAAACTCACAGGTCGCGCCGAAAAAGCCCAGCAAGATGGCTACATGGCGGTTTTAAAGCGGCGTTTCCACTCTGCTGGCAATGAGCCATCGATGCAGCAAAGCGTCAGCCAGCAATTATCACAAGCGCCGATTGTGGTGGCGGCACTGGATTTAACCAATAGCACCACCGCGCTCACCGAGCAATTACGACAAATCGTGCGACGGGTGTTGATGACCGACCCGGGTGCGCGCTTAGCCTGTGTCACGGTGCGCAAAACCAGCCGCATCGGGCTGGATGAAAGTCTGGTCAAAGGCGGCGAAAATATCCACGTCAAACAACTGGTGGCTCTCAAGCATTGGGCGCGCCCTTTGAATTTAAACCCGGAAAAACTCACCTTCCACGTACTAGAAGCGCCGGATGCGGCGACTGCCTTAATTGAATTTGCCCACAACAATAGCGTTGATCACATCATCATCGGCTCACGCGGTAGCTCCAGCATTCGCCGTTATTTGGGTAGCGTTTCGGCGCAAGTGGTGGCACTGGCGGAATGCACGGTGACGGTGGTGAAGGCAAATCAGGTGTGAGCGTTGGCGCTGCAAGGCAGTCTATTGAAATACTATAACCAGTATTATTTGAAGAATGCCTATTGACTAGCGGGAATGGCATTACTTTTAATAAAAATAGGGGAGTATATAGAAAATCAATGTCACTGACCATGCATTGCCTTCCACTCCCCTGCATCAAGCACGATGCCTAGTTAAAACTCGCGCTAGTCAAACTTTGAACCAGATCATCACATGCAGTGATTAGAAGCGATAACCGAATCCAGCACCAAACAAGATTGGATCCAGCTTCAAGGTACTGACCTTGGCACCGCTCACACTTAAATCAGCACGGATTTGCACTTTTTTGATATCCAGATTAAACGTCCAGTTTTTATCGAGTTTAAAATCCAGACCGGCTTGCAAGGCATAACCAAAACTACTCTTTTCAAGACCACCTGCACCATTCAACAATTTCACGTTAGAAATACGGGTGTAATTCACACCAGCACCCAGATACGGATTAATCGTTGCTTCAGGTGCAAAATGGTATTGCACAGTCAAGGTGGGTGGTAAATGCTTGAGTGTACCGATCTTGGCACCATCCAATGTCACATCATGTTTTTGTGGGTAAGTCAAAATCAGTTCTGCTGCCCAGTTAGGTGCAAATGCATAAGAAAAATCGACTTCAGGAATGGTCTTGTTCAGTACATGCACACGATCCGCCGCGCCAACACCACCAAGCGGACTAGAGCCGTTCACAGGGTCAATATTCACTGCGCGCACCCGTACCAACCAAGGCTCAGTCGTAGTTTGTGCCATCGCAGCACCTGCGAAAAGTCCTGATGCAATACCAAGAGTCGCCAAACGCAGAATTAATTTTTTCATTTTGCTTTCCTTTTGTTCTCATTGATGATGAAGACAGTGTAGGCCAGCACAACAAAGTACAATTTGCGCCACATCAAAGATGATGCGCGGCACAAATACTTGCTAAAAAACATCCGTCTGGCATGCTTTTGCACTCCCGTGCAGAGCGTGTTAATAAAAAAATTGACAGAAAACCGATGCCAGCCTGAATCTCACGGGTTGCCGTATTAAAATAGCGGCAAATTAAACGCAGCAAACGCTTGCAGCAAACTACGCTCTTGCTTTTCTGTTGCAAACCACCAGTTTCTTTACTCCATTACCTACGAAAAAATATGGCAAATTACGTCTATACCATGAACCGCGTCGGCAAAATCGTGCCGCCCAAACGACAGATTTTGAAAGACATTTCACTGTCCTTTTTCCCCGGCGCAAAAATCGGCGTGCTCGGTCTGAATGGTTCTGGTAAATCATCGCTATTGAAAATCATGGCGGGCATCGATAAGGACATTCAAGGTGAAGCAGTACCGATGCCAAATCTGAACATCGGCTATCTACCCCAAGAACCGCAACTTGATCCTGAACAAACCGTGCGCCAAGCAGTTGAAAGTGCCTTGGGTGAAGTCTTCGAGGCCAAAGCCAAGCTGGAACAAGTGTATGCCGCCTACGCCGAAGAAGATGCCGATTTCGATGCACTTGCCAATGAGCAGGCGCGTCTAGAAGCGATCATTTCCGCCTCGTCTGGTGATAATGTCGAACTACAACTCGAAATGGCGGCCGACGCGCTGCGCTTACCAGCGTGGGATGCCAAAATTGGGGTCTTGTCAGGCGGTGAAAAGCGCCGTGTCGCGCTATGCCGTCTGCTGCTTTCCAAACCCGACATGCTATTACTCGATGAACCAACCAACCATCTGGATGCTGAATCGGTCGATTGGCTAGAACAGTTTTTATTGCGCTTCCCCGGCACTGTGGTAGCGATTACGCATGACCGCTATTTCCTCGACAATGCTGCCGAGTGGATCTTAGAACTTGATCGTGGTCACGGCATTCCATGGAAAGGCAATTACAGCTCTTGGCTTGATCAAAAGCAAGCACGTTTAAAACAAGAAGAAGCCACCGAATCAGCACGCCAAAAGGCGCTGCAAAAAGAATTGGAATGGTCACGCCAAAATCCGAAAGCACGTCAGGCCAAGAGCAAGGCGCGTTTGGCACGCTTTAATGAAATGAGTGAACACGAATACCAAAAGCGCAATGAAACCCAAGAGATTTTTATTCCGGTAGCAGAGCGTTTGGGCAACGAAGTCATCGAATTCAAAAATGTCAGCAAAGCCTTTGGTGACCGGCTGTTGATCGATAATCTGAGTTTTAAAATTCCACCGGGCGCGATTGTCGGCATCATCGGGCCAAACGGTGCCGGTAAATCGACTCTGTTTAAAATGATTAAAGGCATAGAGCAACCAGACAGCGGCGAAGTCGTGCTCGGGCAAACTGCAAAAATTTCTCTGGTTGATCAATCCAGAGAAGATTTGAGTAATACCAAAACTGTGTTTGAAGATGTTGCCAACGGCGCTGATATTTTGACGGTAGGCCGTTTTGAAATGCCATCGCGCGCGTATCTGGGTCGCTTCAACTTTAAAGGCGGTGACCAGCAAAAGATCGTTGGCAATCTATCTGGTGGTGAGCGCGGTCGGCTGCATTTGGCCAAGACCTTGCTACAAGGCGGCAATGTCTTACTGCTTGATGAACCATCCAACGATCTCGATGTGGAGACCTTGCGTGCATTGGAAGATGCCTTGCTCGAATTTGCTGGCAGTGTGATGGTGATCTCGCATGATCGTTGGTTTTTGGATCGTATTGCTACCCATATTTTGGCCTTTGAAGGCAACTCGCAAGTGCAATTTTTTGATGGCAATTATCAAGAATATGAAGCCGATAAAAAGAAACGCCTGGGCGAAGAAGGTGCCAAACCCAAACGCATACGCTACAAGCCACTCACCACCTAATCCTGATGCCTCGCCGTGCCAACCACGGCGAGGCTTTAGGTGCGGTCAGGAAAACTACCTTATTTCGCCCCAATACAGGGGCTTCCCTCTTTATCCGCATTTTACGAATTTTACGAATTTTAGTATACGGCGTTTGAGAAAGCGTTTTTATTAGATTCAAGCGTCAACAAATTTCTTTGTCATTATCGATCATGAAAAAAATTATTTTTCGCCAATCAGCGCATTTTTATTTTTTACAGCTCGCGATTTTACTGTTTAGTTGCGTTTTTCTCCTGCCCAACACCGCGCAAGCAGAATCAAAAAAAGAAGGCGATGCTGGTGCCGATGCGATTAGCCGACTAGAACCCTTCACGGTGAATTTGGCACGCTTTGATCGCTATCTGCAAGTGATGGTCTCACTACAAGTAGCCAGCCCAGAAGTGGCTGAAAAGGTGAAACAATACATGCCCAAGGTAAGGCACCACATCATTGTGCTACTGAGCAGCAAAGAATCAGATGAGGTGCAATCTACGCAGGGCAAACACGAATTGATTGAAAATATCAAACACCGTTTAAATCAGGCACTGGAATTAAAAGAACACGATGGCATCACCGACATTTATTTTGAAAACTTTGTCATCCAATAAGCGTTATTGCCCAGCGCCCGCTTCATCTTCGCGCTCACTCTCGGCATTTGGTGCAACCATGATCACAGCGCAAACGGCGAGCGTTTAATGTATCAATTAAATGCCGTCGCGCGAGCGGAAATCGACATCAAAAAAAGCCGCTTCCTGTGCGAGCTACACCCCGTTCAAGATAAAGCACAGGCGCGTCTTATCCTCAGCAATATTCGTCAACAACATCCTAATGCAGTACACGTTTGCTGGGCACTATTGTGTGCTGGCGACTCTGGCCTAGACGACGACGGCGAACCAGCCGGCACTGCGGCTCGACCAATCTACAATATTTTGGTACACAAACAATTAAGTAATGTGTTGGCGGTCGTGATTCGATATTGGGGTGGCACCAAATTGGGTGCTGGTGGGCTCAGTCGCGCCTACGGTCAAGCGGCTTCGGAGGCTTGCAAAGTCGCCAGCATGATTCAATTAGAAACCTACGAAGATCTAAGCTGTGTATTGCAGTTTGCCGATGAATCCAGCCTGCGCCGCCTTTGCGAGCAATATCAAGTCACTATCTTGAGCGTACACTACGAACAAGAAATTCATATGCACCTGCGCTTACGCAGCAAGCAATTGCCAGAGTTCAAACAAACCGCCCACGATTTATTGCGCGGTCATTTGCGTTGGGTGCATTCTTAGCTAACTTGGTGTCTATTGATCTATCAATTGGGAGATACGATCGATGCCATCGATAACAATAGAAACTAAGCTATTGACGCTGATTAATTTATTGCAATTAAACCTAGAAACGGCAGTTGACCGCTAAAATTTGCCAACAAGGTCTTGTTTTGAATCATCAATATCGTGTTCTAAACGTTCACCATGTTGGTGGCAGCGCTACGAGCGTGATTGCCCATTTTTGCGGCTCCCTGCCGTTGTTGCTCCTCCTAGCAGAAT
>OFSE01000112.1_pt1 | contig 27367 bp, 24 predicted proteins | sample 1543261 | NCBI WGS metagenome assembly OFSE01 (sample SAMN07774225, study PRJEB24372) | wastewater metagenome | isolation source: Exp Tend VB 50WW | collected 2016-02 | reverse complement strand
GGTCGTTAGCTCAGCTGGTAGAGCAGCGGACTTTTAATCCGTTGGTCGCAGGTTCGAATCCCGCACGGCCTACCAAAATATAAAGGATTCAGGAGTTCTCCTGAGTCCTTTTTTATTTTCTGGGCAATATCTCATCGTCATAATCAATTAAAATTCAGGCTAGGTCGTGCATTTCTCGCACGAACATCATTTATTGATCAATACTGTGCTTGCTCCAGTTGATGAATGAATTTGTACAGGATGTGGAAAATCAATGAAATCGAAGCCGAATAATAATGAAAAGCATGAGATTCGTGCTGGGCAATCTCTGGAATTGTTGAAAGAGTTGCATATCCTGACGCGCGATGGAAAATTGAATCAAGATAGTCGTCGTAAGCTGAAGCAGGTTTATCATCTTTATCAATTTATCGAGCCATTGTTAGTGCAATTACGGGATAAGCAAGATCATATTAGTTTGGTCGATCACGGTGCTGGTAAATCGTATTTGGGTTTTATTTTGTACGATCTCTTTTTTAAAGCGTTACCAGATTTGGCCAAGATGCAAATTTTTGGCATCGAGACCCGCGATGATCTAGTGAAAAAATCGGAAGAGCTTGCCGAGCGATTGGGGTTTGATGGCATGTCTTTTTTGAATTTATCGGTCGCTGATTCGATTCATTCAACCTCATTGCCAACGCAAATTGATATTGTTACGGCGCTACACGCCTGCAATACTGCAACCGATGATGCGATTCAATTCGCCTTGAAGAAGCAAGCGCAATTTATGGTGCTGGTGCCTTGTTGTCAGGCTGAAGTGGCGGCTGAATTGCGCAAAACTAAAGGCGATGCTGTGAAGAAAAATCCACTTTCTGAATTGTGGCGGCACCCTTTACATACACGTGAATTTGGTAGTCAAATCACGAACGTTTTACGTTGTCTTCAGCTTGAAGCACACGGCTATCAGGTGCGTGTGACCGAATTGGTCGGGTGGGAACATTCGATGAAAAATGAATTGATTATCGCTGAATATAAGGGCGTTCCTGTGAAGCGTGCCGCTCAGCGCTTACATGAGATTTTAGAAAACACGGGTTTGCAAAATTTGCAGGAACGATTTTTTACACCAGAAACCGTATGATTTTTTTAATCATTGCGTCATAAGTCAGTCACAAATAATGATTAATATCATTTAGCTTGGTCGAATGTAGATCGATTTTTATTTTTTCGGATTTCGATCCTCTCATCATTAAATTTTTTCTGCGTAGGAATTAGCAACATGCTTGCAGCCGTTGATCTTGGTTCTAATAGTTTTCGTATGCATATCGGCCGGCATGAGTGCGGGGCGATTCGCGTTGTGAAAAGTGCGCGTGATCCGATCCGGCTGGCTGCCAGCTTAGATGAAAACGGTTTTTTGTCGGCGGAGGCGATACAACGGGCAGTTGATTGTTTGGCGCGTTTTCGCGCAATATTGAACGAGTATCCGGTTGATTCCTTGCGTGTTGTCGCCACCAACACAGTGCGTATTGCGAAAAATGCGCAGGCGTTTTTGCCCGCCGCCGAAAAGGCTATTGGTTGCCCGATCGAGATCATTTCTGGCGAAGAAGAAGGGCGCTTGATTTATATGGGCGTATCTAATTCCATCGCGATGCCGGGTGAACGCCGTTTGGTGATCGATATTGGAGGCGGCTCCACTGAAGTGATTTTGGGGCGTGGGCATGAGGTCGTAAAAGTGGAGTCGTTTAGTATCGGCACAGTGCGTCAGAGCAATTTGTTTTTCCCGAACGGAAAAATTACTGAAACTGGATTTGAACAAGCTATTTTGTCGGCACGCTCGGTTTTTGAAGATGCAGCACCTCCATATCAACCCGAATTTTGGCGTAACGCTTATGGCTCATCAGGCACCATACGCGCCATTGCAGACGCAATCAGCAAAAACGGTTTTGGTGATGGCGCACTTACTCTGAAAAATTTGAGGCTTCTTAAACAATATTGTGTGCAAACGGGTCAAATCGATCAAATCGATTTAGTTGGTATTAAGCCGGAGCGTATTGCCATGGTGGTCGGTGGTTTGGCGATTTTAATGGGGTTGTTTGAAGAATTTCAGATTACCCAGCTTCAACCGATTGAGGCAGGATTGCGCATGGGCGTCATGTGGGATCTTTATTTGCGCTTCACCAAAAGAGATCGGCGTGAGCAAGCGGTTGAGAAAATGGGACTGTTGTTTCACGTCGATAGATTGCGGGCAAAGCATGTGGCTGATATGGCAGGTGCTTTGTATGGGCAGCTTAGGCCAAATTCTGAACTTATGCCAAAACAGTTATTTTGGAGTGCTTTAATGCATGAGATTGGCATGGTGATTTCTCATACCGATTATCATAAACATGGTGCATACATGGTCGAGAATGCCGATATGGCTGGTTTTACCACGCGTGAGCAAAGATTGATGAGTCGGCTGATTCTGAGCCAGAAAGGCAATCTTAGAAAGGTGGGCGATAATTTAGGCGATGTAGATTTCGCTAAAGCGGTGTTGTCGCTAAGGCTTTCAGTGATGTTTTTGCATAGTCGCGCTGAGTTTGATTTCGCCGATATTGCCGTGAAAATGAAAAATAAAATTGAGATGGAGATTCGTCAAAATTGGGTGGCTTTGCATCCGACAATTGCATTTGGCTTGCAAAAAGAGATTGATGCTTGGCGTGAAGTGGGGATTGATTTTATTGTGCGTACCTACGAGTGAAGATGGTCAATGATGTTGATTAACTCTAGCATGCTTTGAAAAAGCGACGACATTGAAAAATTTTAAAAATATTATTTCAAGACAATTTTTTTACAGTCTTTTACTGCTTGCTGTTACAGCCAATGCGAAAGATATACCGGACACTCTTGAACAAAGAGTGAAAGCTTGTACCGCATGCCATGGTCTTGAGGGGCGCGCCAGCACAGGTGATTACTATCCGCGCATTGCGGGAAAACCAGAAGGGTATTTGTTTAATCAGTTGAAAAATTTTCGTGATGGAAAAAGAACTTATCCTCTCATGAGTTATATGGTCGCCAATTTGTCGGACGACTACCTGAAAGAAATAGCCCATTATTTTTCTACACTACATCCACCTTATGCCGCTTCGCAAAATGCAGTGACATCTACGTCCAATTTGCAACGCGGAAAACAATTAGCTTTGACTGGTGACACGCAGATCGGGCTACCAGCTTGTATTGCTTGTCATGGTGAAAAATTGACAGGCGTTGCGCCATTTATTCCTGGCTTATTGGGCTTACCCAGAGATTATCTTGTGGCGCAATTGGGGGCGTGGCAAGTTGGCAGTAGAAATGCAATTCAACCAGATTGTATGCACACAGTTGCCATGAAATTGTCGGCGTTGGATATCGGCGCGGTTTCCACTTGGTTAGCCGCGCAAAACCTGCCATCTAATCCACTTCCTGCTGAAAAAATAATTCAATCGTTGCCACTCAATTGCGGCAGCGTATCTACCTTGAATGCGAAATAGTGTCATGAAGCGAATTACGATGTGGGCTTTGGTTGTAAGCGCGGTGTTGTTTCTCACGGTGCTGGCAATCGGTATTTATGGTGTGGTTCTGGGCGACGCGGAAATAACCCTGTCGAAATCAGCAAAATTCATTGATGCCACTACCGTTACTCGTGGCGAATATCTGGTCAGGGCGGGTAATTGTATTGGGTGTCATACCGCAAAAGGCGGGGCAGCGCTGGCTGGTGGTCGAATTCTGCAATCTGAGTTTGGAGAATTTGTTACGCCAAACATTACGCCAGATATGAAAACCGGTATCGGTAGTTGGAGCGCTGATGATTTTTGGCAGGCACTTCATAACGGGAAAGGAAAGGGCGGGCGCTTGCTGTATCCCGCATTTCCGTTTGTTAATTACACGCAAGTGACGAGAGAAGATGCAGATGCAATGTATGCGTTTTTAAAGAGTCGTGATGCAGTTGTCCAAGAAAATCAGTCGCATCGATTACATTTTCCTTATGATCAACGTGTTTTGCTTGCACTATGGCGTGCATTCTTTTTTAAACCCGAGGTCTTTACGCCAGATATGAAGCAAACAGGTGCTTGGAATCGAGGCGCCTATTTGGTCCGAGGTTTGGGACATTGCAGTGCTTGCCATAGCAGTCGAAATGTATTTGGTGCCAATCAGGGAAATCAAGATTTATCTGGTGGTGAGATGCCGTTAATTCACTGGTACGCACCATCTTTACAATCTAAAAGCGAGGCGAGCGTGCAGTCTTGGCAGGCGAGCGATGTGCAATCGTTATTAAGTACCGGAATTGCTTCTAAGGCGACTACTTTCGGACCCATGTCGGAAGTGATTGTCAATAGCCTGCAGTATTTAAGTGATACTGATATTCAATCGATGCAAGTGTATTTACAGGCATTACCGCAAGGAAAAGCAGTTTCTGAAGATGCTTTAGATTCGTTGCTCAAGACTTCCGCAGGTATTAACCGAGATGAAATGGCAGGGTGGATACGTCAAGGGAGTAATTTGTATATGACACACTGTGCAAGTTGTCATGCGAATGATGGTGAAGGTGTGCCTTTAATATATCCCGCGCTCAAAGGTAATCAGGCACTGTTAATGCCACAGTCTGGGAATACTATACGGATCATATTAGCAGGGGGATTTGCGCCCGCCACCTTAAAAAATCCGCGCCCATATAGCATGCCACCATTGTCACCTACATTGAGTGATGCAGAAGTTGCCCTGATTTTGACTTATGTGCGAAATGCATGGGGCAATCACGCATCGCCAATAACTACGGCAGAGGTGAATCAGTATCGCACAGCGCCATTAGATTAAATAAAAAAGTGACCAGAAATTAGGTTCGTCAATTATCAAGCACAATAAAGTAACACGACGGTCATATCTTCCGAGTAATCTATGACGAATTTCGGTTAATACGCGCGCTTGTCATTCCGAAATAAATTGTTTATATTATTTATACTAAAGTATGACTCATCACTCTTTAAGGGGCACACAATGGTCACAACTCAAGTGAAGAAAAGCGTTAACGGTAGTGCTGGTAACATTAAGTTGGTGAAAGATGCCAAAAAGCCTGTTAGCACAGTGAAGGCAATAAAACCAAAAACGACGGCTCCGCGATCTAGTGCTGTTAAAGAAGTGGAAAAAAAGTCTGAAAAAATTATTGCTACTGTAAATCGTAGCAAGTTGGCCGCGCCTCAGAGAAAATCAGTTAAAATACCGCCCGTTGTTGCCTCTTCTGAAAAATCAAGGAAGTTATCGCAAGTTCCTTTTCTTGATAAAGAGAAATTCAAAAAGCCAAAATTGGTTCGCGATAGTTTTACGATGCCTGAATTGGAGTATGCGGTTCTTGGCGCTGTAAAAAAAGTATGTTTGGGTGCGGGTATTGAAGTGAAAAAAAGCCAATTATTAAGAATTGGTTTGCTTTTATTGAGTCAAACCGACTTACCTAAATTAAAAACGCTGATTGCAGGACTGGCACCTTTGAAGGCAGGGCGGCCAAAAAAAGATAAATAAGCGAATTGATTTAATTAATTTTCATTATTTACCGCGACTTCCTTGACAATTAACGTTGAGGTTGTTATTTTTTTATCCGTCATAAAATCGACATAAAATTGTCATCGTCTTGAAGTATTCCTCATTTATTCTTCCTTTATAAAATTGGAAGAAGAGGAAAGTTAATGAGATTACTCACTATGCCGGCGGATGCCAATCCGAGTTTTTCTAAGTTAAGTTTAAGCCTTGCCAGTACTGAAAAAGAAGTCAAGGAAGTCCAACGTTTGCGATATAAGGTATTTATCGAAGCGATGGGTTTGACCGCCTTAGCGAATGCTGAGGGGTTGGATAAAGATGAGTTTGACGAGCACTGTGATCATCTCATTGTGCGTGATACTAAAACTTTGGAAGTGGTTGGAACCTATCGAATATTGGGGCCAAATGCTGCGCGTCAGTTAGGTCGCTTTTATTCCGAGACAGAATTCGATCTCTCTCGCTTACAAAATATTCGGGATAGTATTGCAGAAGCCGGACGTGCCTGCATTCACCCGGATTATCGCAGCGGCGCTGTAATCATGATGTTGTGGGCTGGGCTTGCTGCATTTATGCGGCGGGAGCGTTGCACTTATTTAATCGGCTGTGCCAGCATTAGTTTGACGGATGGTGGTCATAATGCCGCTGCCATTTATCGTAATTTTAAAGAATCGGATTTTTCACCGCTTGAATATCGGGTAAAACCGCACTTGGCATTTCCCTATGAAGAAATGGATCGTGGCCAGATTGCACGTATTCCGCCGCTATTAAAAGGATATTTGCGTGCTGGTGGATGGGTGTGTGGCGAGCCGGCCTGGGATCCTGATTTTCATTCTGCAGACCTATTTTTAATGTTGCCATTGGCAAATCTCGATAACCGTTACGCAAAACATTACGGTATTGAGGAGTAGGCATCGTGAAACCTGGAGATCAGTTCCTGCACCAGAAACTGTTTCCTAAGTTAACCGCTCAAAAACTAAAAGCAAACAAAAAAGATCCGGTTAAGTTTAGGACCATTTGGATTTCAGATTTACATTTAGGGACAACCGGCTGCCAAGCCAAACGCCTTTTAGAATTTTTACAAGCGACAGAATCAGAAACGCTCTATTTGGTCGGCGATATCATCGATGGCTGGCAATTGAAGCGGCGTTGGTATTGGGATCAGGTGCACAATAATGTTGTGCAGACAGTGCTGAAAAAAGCTAAAAAAGGCACCAACGTGATTTTCGTACCGGGGAACCATGACGAAGCGGTGCGGCAATTCATTGATTTGGATTTTGGTGGTATCAAGGTACGTGATGAGATGGTGCATGTCACCGCGAATGGCAAGCGCATGTTGGTCTTGCATGGTGATCGGTTTGATGGTGTGATTGCCTGTGCTAAATGGCTGGCGTATGTCGGCGACAGCCTGTATACCATGATCTTAAAGTTCAATCAGCTTTTTAACCATTGGCGCGCCAGAGCTGGTCTGCCTTACTGGTCGCTATCGCAATATTTAAAGCTGAAAGTAAAAAACGCAGTCAGCTACATTTCTTCATTTGAACATGCGCTTGCCGATGAAGCGCGTAAACGTGGGCTAGATGGTGTTATTTGTGGTCACATTCACAAGCCAGAAATCCGTGATATTGACGGTATCACTTATTGCAATGATGGTGACTGGGTAGAAAGTCTTTCCGCTTTGGTTGAAGATGCCACGGGTGAACTGAGGTTGGTCAGTTGGCACGATATTTTATTGCGCGAAAGTGAAAGTGAATTGGTGTTGGCAGATTCAATCGTTTTACCAATACATTCATAATATGGCGGGAGACATCGTCATAAGGCGACAGTTTATTGATGCAGCAAGCTTGGTGTCATGACGATTTTTAGATAATTTGTCGTTGTTTGATCATCGCAAATTTTTTGTGCTATCCACCAGATTGTTCCTTTACGAATTTCACACTCCTGCGCGCCAGGAAAAAGCAGTTTGGATGCAACCCAGCCGAGTGACGGCTGGTGGCCGACAATTAAAGCTGATTTTTTATGATATGGCCAGTTGCATGTAGCCAAGATACTTTCGGCCGTAGCACCAGGCGCCAATTCGTCCACGATCTTGAATTTACGTTTTAACGCAGCGACGGTCTCTCTAGTGCGGGTCGTCGGGCTGACAAGGATGCGGCAATTTTCTGGCAAATGCGCATCTAACCAGTTCGCCATTTTCGCTGCTTGCTTAATACCTTTGGGCGTGAGTTTGCGATCCTCATCTGCCAATAATGGCGTGGGCAATTCTGCTTCTGCATGTCGCCATAGAATTAAATCCATATTCTTTAATCATCCGACAGTGAGCCTAATTGCGCCATTAAATATTGCTGAGCGCTAAATGGTATTTGTTTGGCGCGCAATTTTTTCCGCTGATAGTGACCATCTGAATCCAGTGTCCACGCATTAATATTATCTTTCAGATAGGGTTCCAAGCCTTCGCTCATAATTCGCTTTTTCAGGGATTTTTCTAAAATCGGGAACGCAACTTCGATACGTCGAAATAAATTGCGACTCATCCAGTCCGCACTCGCCAGATAAATATCATGCTGCAAATCATTGCGAAAGTAGTAGATACGGCTGTGTTCCAGAAAGCGCCCGATGATAGAGCGAACACGAATATTTTCAGATAAACCAGGTACGCCGGGGCGTAATGCGCAAGCGCCGCGGATAATCAAATCAATCTTAACGCCGTCTGCCGAAGCCGCATAGAGGGCACGAATCACGGATTCGTCAAGTAAAGCATTCATTTTGGCGATGATACGTGCGGGTTTACCAGATTTCGCAATTTTGGCCTCGTTACGAATTGCCCTAATAATGTGGGGCTGTAAGGCAAATGGTGCTAACCAAAGGTGATCTAGTTTCTTTGGCTTGGTTAGTCCAGTCAGGTGAATAAAAATTTCATTCACTTCCGCAGCCAGTTGTGGATGTGCGGTCAATAGACCGAAGTCGGTATAAAATTTTGTGGTTGAAGGGTGGTAGTTTCCGGTGCCAAGGTGAGCATAATGGCGCAGTACGCCACCCTCTTCGCGCCGAATCACCAAGGCCAGCTTGGCGTGAGTTTTGAGACCGACAACGCCATACACAACTTGTGCACCGGCGCGCTGCAGGCGATCTGCCCAGTTGATATTGGCTTCTTCATCAAAGCGCGCCATTAGCTCTACGATGACGGTCACTTCTTTGCCCTGGCGTGCAGCAGTGATGAGCGACTCCATCAAATCTGAATTCATCCCGGTACGATAAATCGTTTGCTTGATCGCCAGCACATTGGGATCAGTAGACGCGGAGCGAATAAAATCAATGACAGTTTGAAACGGCTGAAACGGGTGATGTAAAAGAACATCCTGCTTGTTAAGCAAGGTAAAAATATCGGTGTGTGCGTACTTTGGATTTTCTTTGGCTGTGAACGGGGGAAAACGCAAATTGGTTTGATGAATATGCTCAATCAGTTCAGACAGCCGCACCATATTGACCGGGCCGTCAACTCGATATAGTCGATCTGGCGTTAGTGAAAATTGTTCCAATAGAAATTGCGACAATTCTTCCGAGCAGCCTTTGGCAACTTCAAGCCTGACAGCAGCACCAAATTGACGACTTTGCAATTCTCCTTGTAGCGCTTGCCGCAGATTTTTTACGTCATCTTCATCCACCCATAAATCGCTATCACGTGTAACGCGGAACTGTGAATATGACAATACTTCCCGACCATTAAACAAATCACCAATATGTGCGTGAATGACCGAAGAGAGCAAACAAAACGAAATCCCTCGATCCGAGAGTTCATCTGGTAACTTGATCACGCGTGGTAAGACTCTAGGTGCCTTCACAATAGCGATCGCATTACCACGGCCAAAAACATCTTTGCCTGCTAAGGAAACAATAAAATTAAGACTTTTGTTGACGACTTGCGGAAATGGGTGCGCCGGATCTAATCCAATTGGCGTCAACAGTGGGCGTACTTCACGATCAAAATAAGCTTTTACCCAAGCGCGTTGCGCATCATTGCGATCGGTGTGGCGCAGTAAATGAATGTGTTTTCTCGCCAATTGGGGCAAAATTTCTTGGTTCAAGACGGCGTACTGACGTTCCATTAATTGATGGCATTCGTTTGAAATGCGCTCCATCATGGCGACAAAACCGGCGTGTTGTGTGAGTTCACCGTCAATTGTATTTTGCGCTAGCAGGCTTGCAACTCTTACCTCGAAAAATTCATCGAGATTGCTGCCAACGATGCATAAATAACGCAGGCGCTCTAGTAATGGAATGGAACGATCTTCGGCTTGTGCTAAGACGCGCCGATTAAAGGCAATTTGTGAAGTTTCTCGATCGAGGAAAATCAGAGAGCGTGGCAGTTCGGTCAGCGCTTGTGTTTTACGCTCAAGTTTGGCGTGGGCAGATGGCGCATCGGCAGATTTACCACTGGTCGAACGTTGGGCTTTTTCAATATTCATTGATGTGTCGATCACCGAAGATTCTGGCTGGCCGTCATTTTCTACTGATTCCGGTAGATTCACTTTATCGCGAAGCGCTCTTGACATGTGACATTCCCAATTAATATTTTCAATTATTGTAAGAAGATGACATGACAGGTTTATGACACCGGCGTTTTTGAAGTTCTACAGCACAACTAAGCTAAGCCCAATGACTTTCTTTGAGGGTTTAGCCGGTTTTTACCTATTTACCTGATATAAATTTAAAATCGAGTATTTCAGGTATTTGTCACATAAGTCATAATAATGTCATATTCAGATTGTACAGTTCCACTCGTGTCAAATTTGTCGTATCTATTGTTGCTTAAATATACATCGAGGTGAATATGCAATTTAATCGTCTTCTTAAGTCGCTGGTAGTTGCAGCATCCAGTGCCATCGCATTTTCAGCAGTGCATGCAGCCGATATTACCGGTGCAGGCGCAACTTTCCCTTATCCAATTTATGCAAAATGGGCAGAAGCCTATAAAGCTGCAACAGGTACAGGATTAAATTATCAGTCTATCGGCTCAGGCGGTGGGATCAAACAAATCAAAGCAAAAACAGTTGATTTTGGTGCTTCAGACATGCCTTTGAAGCCAGAAGACTTGGAAGAAGCAGGTTTGATGCAGTTTCCAGCGATTATTGGTGGTGTGGTTCCTGTTGTGAATATCGAAGGTATCAAGCCAGGCCAGATTAAAATGACTGGTGAAGTGTTGGCAAATATTTATCTTGGTAAAATCACTAAGTGGAACGCGGCAGAAATCGTTGCTTTAAATCCTGGCGTTGCATTGCCAGCGGAAGAAATTACCGTTGTGCATCGTTCAGATGGATCTGGTACCACATTTTTGTGGGCCGATTACCTGTCAAAAGTGAATGCGGAATTCAAAACCACAGTGGGCGCATCAACAGCCGTTAAATGGCCAGTGGGTTTGGGCGGTAAAGGTAATGAAGGCGTTGCTGCAAATGTACAAAGAATTAAAAATTCAATCGGTTATGTTGAGTATGCTTATGTGAAGCGTAACAAAATGATTTACACCCAATTGAAAAATCTGGATGGTCAATATGTATCACCAGATGATGAAAATTTCAAAGCGGCTGCGGCTGGCGCTGAATGGGCAAAAGCACCGGGTATGGCAATTGTATTGACTAATCAAGCTGGTAAAGTGTCATGGCCAATTACTGGTGCTTCATACATTTTGATGTATAAAACCCAGGCAGATGCTGAAAAAGGTAAAGAAGTATTGAAGTTTTTTGATTGGGCATTTAAAAACGGTGGTGCGATGGCAGCGGAATTGGAATATGTATTCCTGCCACCTGCAGTAACTAAGGTCGTCCAAGACAATTGGAAAGCTAAAATCAAAGACGCTTCTGGTAAATCGGTTTGGTAAATTGCGATCAAATTACCTGTACTGATGTACTTCAAAGTGAGAAATACTTGCTACAAAATGTTTTAGTAATGTAGTGATTTATATTTAAATTGTACGCTGCCGACTTCCCGTTTTTGGGTAGTCGGCGGTTTGCTAACCAGGCGTTAACATTCCATGCAACCTTCACAAACTCCGCAAGCAATGGCCGTTCTAGATTCAGGCTTCACACCTGAACCGGATAGCCGGATGGATAAAGCAAGTAAAGACTCTGCGATGAATCCACCATCAACAGAGGTGGATATGAATGCTGTTATGCGTAGGCAGCAATGGCAGGATTTCTTCTTTCACAAACTCACTTTCGGATTCGCGCTTTTTGTTTTGTTGGTGCTTGTTGGCATCATTATTTCTCTGATTATTAATTCTCTTCCGGCAATGAAAGAGTTTGGCTTTGCTTTCATTACGACCATTGAATGGGATCCGGTAAATGACAAGTATGGTGGCCTGATCGCGATTGTCGGTACCTTGGTGACTTCTGCGATAGCGTTGTTGATTGCGTTTCCGATCAGTTTTGGGATCGCTTTGTTTTTAACGGAAATCTGTCCGGCGTGGTTAAAACGCCCTTTAGGTACGGCGATTGAATTACTGGCCGGTGTGCCCAGCATTATTTACGGTATGTGGGGTTTATTTGTGTTTGCGCCGATTTTTTCCGATTACGTACAACCTATACTCGCACATACGCTTGGTAAATTACCCGTAATCGGTATTCTCTTTTCTGGCGCCATGATCGGTGTCGGGATGTTATCTGCTGGAATCATCCTGTCGATCATGATTATTCCGTTCATCTCTTCGGTGATGCGTGATGTATTCGAAGTCGTGCCACCTATTTTAAAAGAGTCAGCATACGGTTTGGGCTGCACAAAATGGGAAGTGGTTCGCAAGATTGTATTGCCTTACACCAAAATTGGCGTGGTGGGAGGTGTCATGCTTGGCCTTGGCCGAGCCTTGGGCGAAACCATGGCAATTACCTTCATGATTGGCAATGCGCATAAATTGTCTTGGTCTTTATTCTCAGCAGGAAACAGTATTGCATCAACCTTGGCCAACGAATTTGCAGAAGCGGCAACAGTTTTACACACCTCTTCCTTATTTTTACTTGGTCTCATCTTATTCGGCATTACCTTTATTGTTTTGTCTGCGGCGAAACTGATGTTGCTTGGGCTGACAAGAAAAGAAGGGACTAAATAATGGAAAACAATCTCATCGCTGCTAATAATCCTATTTACAAAATGCGCCTGTTAAGGCACAGGATTGGGATTGCGTTGTCCGCGATTGCGATGGCAATCGGCATTTGTTTTCTATTGTGGATACTGTTTACTTTGTTATTTAAAGGCCTTTCTGCAGTCAACATTGCCATGTTTACTCAGACAACGCCGGCTCCCGGTGATGCTGGGGGCTTGTTGAATGCTATTGTGGGGAGTTTATTTCTGGTTGGTTCGGCCACATTGGTTAGTACGCCAATCGGTATTTTGGCGGGTATTTATCTGGCCGAATATGGTGACAAAAACTGGTTTGGTTTTGTGACTCGCTTTGTAACTGACATCATGTTGTCGGCACCATCGATCGTTATTGGTTTGTTTGTGTACGCGATCTATGTTTTTCATGTGAAACATTTTTCTGGCTGGGCAGGCAGTGTGGCGATCTCATTGATTGCCGTACCAGTGGTTGTGCGTACCACCGATAATATGCTTGGTTTGGTACCTACCAGCTTGCGTGAGGCTGCCTTCGCACTTGGTGCACCTCGTTGGAAAGTAGCTTTGCTGATCCGCTTGCGTGCGGTGAAAGCGGGTGTCGTGACTGGTGTTTTGTTGGCCGTTGCACGTATTTCTGGCGAAACCGCACCGCTATTGTTTACTGCGCTGAACAATCAGTTTTTCAGTACCAATATGAATCAACCAATGGCCAATTTACCGGTAGTGATTTTCCAATATGCGTTGAGTCCTTATGATAATTGGCGCAGTTTGGCGTGGGGCGGCGCGTTGTTGATTACTTTTAGTGTATTGGCGTTGAATATTTTATCGCGCACAGTATTTAGTCAAAAAATACGAAATTAATTCTATTGGAAAAAAGATGATGACTATGTCAAGTATGAACAATAGCGCAGAGAGCACTGAGAAAATGTCGATTGAAATCTCAGGCTTAAATTTTTATTACGGTGCGACGCGTAGTTTAAAAGATGTGAATTTAAATATTCGCGATAAAAAAGTAACGGCATTTATTGGTCCATCGGGTTGCGGAAAATCGACCTTGTTACGCACCCTGAATCGTATGTACGACTTATACCCTGGTCAGCGTGCTGAAGGCAGCATCATATACAAGGGCAAAAATATTCTGGATGCTAGTCAGGACATCAATTTGTTGCGTGCCAAGGTAGGTATGGTGTTTCAAAAGCCCACGCCTTTCCCGATGTCGGTGTATGACAATATCGCTTTTGGTGTGCGCTTGTATGAAAATTTACCCAAAGGGGAAATGGACGAGCGCGTTGAATGGGCGTTGAAAAAAGCGGCATTGTGGACTGAAGTAAAAGATAAACTGAATAAAAGTGGTTTAAGTTTGTCTGGTGGTCAGCAACAGCGCTTATGCATTGCCCGTGGTGTTTCAGTCAGGCCAGACGTACTATTGCTGGATGAGCCAACCTCTGCGCTGGATCCGATTTCTACTGTCAAAATTGAAGAACTGATTAACGAATTGAAGCAGGACTATACAATTGCCATTGTGACGCACAATATGCAACAGGCGGCGCGTTGTTCTGATTACACTGCCTATATGTATCTGGGCGAGCTAGTCGAGTTTGGTGCAACTGATTCGATCTTTATGAATCCAATCAAAAAGGAAACCCAGGATTACATCACTGGGCGTTTTGGTTGAACGGTAGCGAACACAATTTTTGTAAAAATTTGCATTCAGGAGAGCACAGATGACAGGCGAACATTCTTCAAAACAATACGATCAAGATTTGGAAACCATACGTTCAAAAGTCTTGTTGATGGGCGGCCTAGTCGAGAGCCATTTTCATGATGCGATGGCCTGTTTTCGGACAGGAAATGCGGCACAAGCCGAAGCCGTTATCAAGGCTGATGAAGAAGTGAATCGGCTTGAAGTCATGCTCGATGACATGTGCAGCCACATCATCTTGAAGCGGCAGCCAGCGGCCAATGATTTGCGCACTGTCATGGCGACCGGAAAAGTGATTACCGATCTGGAGCGGATTGGTGATGAATCGACCAAAATTGCGCGTATCGCCTTTGAAGCCCATGCAAAAAATAAAAACACATCGATGTTTAGCGGTTATGAAACTGTGCGCGTACTGGCTAGCAGTGTGGCGGAAATGTTGCACCAATCGTTGGATATTTTTGCGCGCTCCGATGACGCAAAGGCAGTGAAATTGATCGCTCAAGATGCGATTATTGATGGCGATTTTCGCTCTATCATGCGTAATCTGATCACTTACATGATGGAAGATCCGGCAACCATTTCACAATCACTTGATGCATTGTGGGTGGCCAAGGCCATTGAGCGAATTGGTGATCACGTGAAGAATATCGCCGAACACACGATTTATATTGTGGCTGGTAAAGACATTCGTCATTCTGATTATGTCGCAACCAAGCAAATACAAGCGGTCGAAGAAGAATAATGGCTATAGAGAAGACGACCATTTTGATCGTTGAAGATGAGCCAGCGATCGTTGAGCTAGTGACTTTTACATTACGTGCGGCAGGATGGGAAACCTGTGCGGTGCATAATACGACTGAAGCTTGGGAATTTTTGCAGCGTCGTACACCGCAACTGATCTTGCTCGATTGGATGTTGCCAGATCAAAGTGGTTTGCGTTTGTTGTCGAAAATTCGTGGGGATCGGCATTTCAATGAAATGCCGGTCATCATGCTGACGGCGAAAAGTATGGAAGAAGATAAAATTGCTGGCCTTGATCATGGTGCTGACGATTACATCACAAAACCTTTTTCGCCACGTGAATTAACTGCCAGAATCAAAGCGATGTTAAGGCGGCGTAGCCCAGAACATGCGCAAGGTACTTTGGTGGCTGGCGAAGTATCGCTTGATCCGATTAGTTGTAGCGTCAAAATCGCAGATCGAAAAATTGACATTGGGCATGCCGAATATAAATTATTGAAATTTTTTATGGCGCATCCAGAGCGTGTTTTTTCACGTAGTCAGTTACTTGATAAAGTGTGGGGTGATCACGTCGTGATCGAAGAGCGTACTGTGGATGTGCATGTCTTACGATTACGCAAAGTCTTAAAGGAAGCAGAGTCTTTGATCAAGACTGTGCGCAGCGTTGGTTATATGCTGTCTGAAAAATAGTGCCACCCGATTTTAAATTGTTCATGCATTGCACGCATTGCGGTAGAAAATTGTAATCACTCGAATCAAGCTGTTAATGTGTGAAGCGCGGGATTGTGCTTCATACTGGTTCAAGTGATGATGAACAGGAAAATACTTAAAAATAAGTGCAAGTAATTTCTTGTTGGTTTCTATGAACTAGGTCAACAGACCCTAAATCATTTCTTCATAAATTCTATGCGACCCCAAATTGTTTTCTGGATCTCCGCCATCGTGCGGATGTTTGTTGCATTGATTCTTGGTGCCATCAGTTGGTATTTCTGGGGCATTGTGACAGGTATGGTGGTGAGTTTGATTGGCATGATCACGCTGATCTGTATTCAACTGCATTATTTGATGAGTTTGGCCGAGTGGCTGGATCATCCAAGCAGCACCAGATTGCCGGACGGCTGGGGTGCCTGGACAGAAATTTTTTCACGGCTCTATAAGCTGCGGCGCGGTGACGAAAGAAATCAGGCCGAGCTGGCAGAATGGTTAGCGCGTTTTCGTCAGGCCATGACTTTATTGCCCGATGGTGTCGTGATCATGGACGACGTTTTATTTTTAGAATGGTGTAACCCGGTGGCCGAAAAACATCTTGGTCTGAGCTTGCAACAGGATAAAAGTATGCGTGTGACCAATCTGGTGCGCAGCCCAGAGTTTATGGATTATATTATTTTAGGTCGCTACGAAGTACCGCTTACGTTGTCGTTTCGTGACCGAAAACTGATTGTGCATATCATCCCGTTTGAAAATCGGCGTCAGATCTTGGTCACGCATGATGTGACCGAATCAGAGCGCATCGATATGATGCGGCGTGACTTCATTGCCAATGCCTCACATGAACTGCGCACGCCGTTGACGGTGATTAATGGCTTTCTGGAAATCGCTTCATTGCAACCTAATTTAGATGCCGCCACACGCGCATCCCATTTGAAACTGATGACCGAGCAGGGCGAGCGTATGCAGCGCCTGGTCGAAGACATGCTGACCTTAACGCGCTTGGAGTCGATGGATTATCCGGTGCGACCAGAACATATCAATATGCGCCCCATGCTCGAACAGATCTTGCAGGAAGCTGAGGCCTTGTCATCCGGGCGGCATGAAATTTCTTTGGTATTTGAAGGCCCTGATTTACAGGGCAGCACCGATGAAATTCGCAGTGCCTTAATCAATCTCGTCACCAATGCGATTCGCTATACAACGGATGATGGGAAGATCAAATTAATCTGGAAAAATTTTCCACAAGGCCCGCGCTTTATTGTGCAAGACAACGGCATCGGCATCAGCGCCGAGCATATTTCTAGACTCACAGAACGCTTTTATCGGGTCGATAAAAGCCGCTCACGTGAAACCCAAGGCACTGGCCTTGGGTTAGCGATTGTTAAGCACGTTTTGTTGCGGCACAACGCCAATCTGATTATCGAATCTACACCCGGCGTGGGTAGTAAGTTTTCGGCACAGTTTCCAGCCAATTCTGCGGTGGCAATGGCAGCGGATGTCGTCGCCGTCGAATCAGCGGCATCTGTCTGAAATAAGACGTAGTAGCACGCTGGCATCAAGCTTGGAATGGCCTAGATGACGGTGATAGGGATATACTGCCACTTTTTTATAAAAAGCATAGCCAATCCCGCACTATTTATATGTGTATTTAAAAAATACAGGGTGGAGTACTTTATCTTTGGAAGATTTCGTAATAAGGCTTATCAAAATTTTCCAGTAATCGTATTAATATTTTGGCGTTCATTTTATTGCGTATATCGAAGGAATTTTTTTCTAACTTTCCAAAATAAAAAGTCAGCGCATCTTTATCATGATCGACGTAGGCGAGGTATCCCAGTACGTAGTCGTTCCACTTAAATGGATTGTCGCTCAAGAGATCCGATCGAAGCGAAGCAAAAAGTAAAGGCCGTGCGTTTCCTCGATCTTCCATCGACAAGCGCAGTTGTGCCTCGTGAAAAGCGGTGCGGTATACACTACCGTTTTTCTCGCGATATTTTTTAATCAGTGCGATTGCTTCGGCAACACAGCCTTTATTTGCCAGAACCCGCCATCCAAGTTGATCATTTGCATCAAATACGTCAACCGTTTGGTTTAGTAAATTTAGCTGCTGTTCGTCGTTTAGCGCACATTGCTTATCTATTTCGGGTTTGGCAGGTTCTTCGGCCTGACAAGTGACAGCTAATGACAATAGCAATAGAAAAAATAAACGTTTCATGACAATAAATCTTCTTAATAGAGTTGAGCTGCATATTGATCATTGATTCATGTGCTTACTTCCCCCAGCTATCTTTCAAAGTCACTACCCGATTAAATACAGGTTTGCCAGCCCTAGAATCTACCGCATCGGCGACGAAATAACCGTGACGCTCGAATTGAAATACTTCAGCGGCCTGAGCAGAACGCATGCCGGTTTCCAGATAGGCGGTGACGATTTCTTTGGAGTGCGGATTTAGAAATTGTTTGAAATCCTTACCGCCGGAATCTGGATTCGGATCGGTGAAGAGGCGATCATATAAGCGTACTTCTGCTTCCAACGCGTGTGCGGCGCTGACCCAGTGGATATTGCCTTTCACTTTGTAATTGGCGCTGCCTTCTGTACCACTTTTGCTGTCTGCAAAATAAGTGCAATGCACGGCGATGATGTTACCTTCAGCGTCTTTATCACATCCAGTACATTCCACCACATAGCCGTAACGCAGCCGCACTTTGTTGCCCGGATACAGACGGAAATACCCTTTGCTTGGCACTTCCATAAAATCTTCGGCTTCTATCCAGAGTTCTTTGCTGATCGGAAATTCACGATTGCCCCGTTCAGGATGATGCGGGTGGTTTGGCGCGCTGCAAGCAACACTTTCATTGGCGGGGAAATTGTCAATGATGAGTTTCAGTGGGCGCAACACAGCCACCGCACGTGGTGCTTTGGGATCGAGATCTTCACGCAGACAGCCCTCCAGTACGCTGTAATCAATCCAGCCATCTGATTTGGTCACCCCGGTGCGTTCACACATGAGCTGAATCGCTTCTGGCGTATAGCCGCGGCGGCGCATGCCGACCAAGGTGGGCATGCGCGGATCGTCCCAGCCTTCGACGATATGCTCTTCCACTAACTGACGTAATTTGCGTTTGCTGGTGATAATGTAGGTCAGATTCAGGCGCGCGAATTCGTATTGATGTGGCACCGGCTTTTGAAAGAAACCGCCCTCAGTGCAGCGCGCAATCACCCAGTCGTAAAATGGGCGGTGATCCTGAAATTCCAGCGTGCAAATTGAATGGGTAATTTGCTCAATTGCATCCGATAAAGGATGGGTGTAGTCATACATCGGATAGATGCACCATTTATCACCGGTGCGATGATGATGGGCGTGGCGAATCCGGTAAATGGCGGGGTCACGCAGATTCATGTTAGGTGAGGCCATGTCAATCTTGGCGCGCAAGATGTGTTCACCATCTTTGAACTCGCCAGCCTTCATACGCCGGAACAGGTCGAGCGATTCGGCGGCACTGCGCTCACGAAATGGTGAGTTGATGCCAGGTTTGGAAAAGTCACCGCGATTGGCTGCCATATCTGTAGCGCTTTGGCTATCGACATAGGCGTGACCAGCGCTGATTAAATATTCCGCCATAGTGTAGAGCTGGTCGAAATAATCACTGGCGAAGTGCAGATGTTCACCATCTGCCTGTTTCCAGTCAAAACCTAGCCAGCGCACGCTATCCAAAATGGTATCGACATATTCCTGTTCTTCTTTTTCTGGATTGGTGTCGTCAAAGCGCATGTGACAGCGCCCTGCAAAATCGCGTGCCAGGCCAAAATTGGTGCAAATCGATTTGGCATGGCCAATGTGCAGGTAACCGTTGGGTTCCGGTGGAAAACGGGTGATTACATTGGGCAAGCCCGGGCGCGTATAGGTGCCAGCGGCCAGATCAGCACTGATCTGGTTGCGCAGAAAATTGGGGGCAGGGGTATTGGCGTTGGTGTCAGCGGAATTGAGATCGTTTTTCAGATTGTTGCTCATTGCTTGGCATTCAATAAATAAAGATAACGGTCATTTTACCGTAGCGTGCGACAGAATTGACCGAAAATGCGCAGCCAGCCCTTAAATAGCGCCTCTGTTGCTCGGCATGGAAAATCTGGGTTCTGGTGTAAGGACTTGCGCACATTAACGACCAAAGTCAATAGAAACTCAACGCGGAGCGCTTCGTGTTCAATTATGGGAGTCCAAATGAAGAAATTTCTTGCCGGCACTGTCCTGGCGCTGTTTGCTAGTGTTCAAATGACAGCCATTGCCCAAACTTGCAGTAAAGCTAGCCCGGCGCATACAGTAGCGCTGTTGGAGTTATACACTTCAGAGGGCTGCGATAGCTGCCCACCAGCAGATCGATTTGTAAGTAATTTGCAACAGTCTAGCTCTCTGAATACAGATCAAGTGGTTCCACTGTCTTTGCACGTTGATTATTGGGATTACATCGGTTGGAAAGATGTGTTTGCCAAGCCAAGTTTTACACAGCGCCAAAGAACATTGGCTGAATTAGCCGGTTCGCGTAGCGTGTACACACCGGAAATATTTTTGGCTGGCCGTGAATTGCGCAATTGGCGTGGTGGCGTAGCTGATGCCGTGCGACGTGTGAATGCGATACCTGCACAAGCGAGTATCCAGATTAGTTTAAACAAGGCAGCGGGTAATCAGTTATCAGTTAACCTGCAAGGTAAAACTGCGCAAAATGCACAATTGCATTTTGCCTTGGTCGAACAAAATATTATCAGCCGTGTATTGGCTGGTGAAAACCGTGGCTCGACGCTGCAGCATGACTATGTAGTACGCGAGTGGGGTGATGCGATCAATTTGTCGGCAACTGGAAAAGGCGAATCGTTGGTTCGTCAGATCAGTATTCCAAGCAATGCGAATCGTAAAAACTTATCGGTGACGGCGTTTATTCAATCTGATCGCGGTGAGATTTTGCAAGCTTTGAATTTACCGGTGTGTTCGTCTTTGTTGTAAAACCTGTTTAGAGTGGTTCGGTATTTTCCCTGATTGGCGGTATTGCAGTCAGGGATTTTTTTTTGAGCGAAAGCAAACCGAAACGCGAGAAAATTACGGGCCAGCTAATTGCGCAGCATTGGTCTTATTCATCAGCATTTCCACATGTGGAATATCATCTTCCAGATACATACCGGAAACCGTTAAAAAGCCAAACGACGCGTAAAATTGCTCCAGGTATTGCTGAGCGCCGATACGAATATTGTGTGTTGGGTAGAGAGCATGAGTTTGCTGTATTCCCTTTAACAACAAAATCTTACCGGTACCCGTGCCACGCCCAATTTTTGTAGTCAGCACACGTCCTATCGAGGCTTCTGCAAATGCCAGGCCAGGCGGCACAATACGCACATAAGCAGCGACTTGTTGATCCGCTGTCCAGCCGATCAAATGATGGCACGCAGCATCTTTGCCATCCATATCCTGAAATAAGCACTGTTGCTCCATAACGAATACTTCAGTACGTGCTTGTAGGACGGCGTAGAGTTGATGTGGTGTGAGATCATTGAAGGCGCTGCATTGCCAACTGAGTGGCTGGTTCGATTGCTTGTGCATAAAGTGAATAGATTTTGTGTGGAAACGACGTGGCAGTCATTTTACATTTGCCGGAACAGATGCGCATATATTCGGCTGACTTGCAGGCGATCATTGCAGTCACGTAATTTTAAAGTGAATTTTCCGGTTTCTTCACGTGTCGCGGTTTGAATATAGTGGCTATTCACAATCGTGCTGCGATGAATTTGCCAAAAAATAGTCGTATCTAACTGCGGTAAAAGTTCGCGCAAGCTCATGCGTATCAGCGAAGCATGCTGTGCAGTGACGACGTTGATATATTTATCGCTGGCTTCAAAATAAATCACCTCGCTCACCGGAATAAGCCGAATCTGATTGCCTACCGCCGCTCGAATCAGGTTCAGTTTTTCGGTAGCATTATGGATGCTTGGTGGTGCATTGAAGGCAGGGCTAAATTGGCGTAATTGCTCAATCAGATGAGCGAGTTCTTCGCTGCGCGCTTGTGGTTTGTTTAATTTGGCTTGCAGACGTTGAATAGTTTTTTCGAGGCGCTCGTCGCTAATAGGTTTCAGCAAATAATCTGAGGCAGCTTGCTCAAATGCAGCAAGAGCAAATTCGTCATAGGCAGTAACGTAGACGATGAGCGGAAAAGGAATTTGCTCTGGCCAATCCTCGGCAAGCTCTTGCACAACTTCAATGCCATTTTTACCCGGCATTTTAATGTCCAAAAATAGAATGTCTGGCTGCAAGGCCAATGCCTGTTGAATTGCCTCGATACCGTTGTTAGCGACAGCCTCTATCTGCAAAGTCGGCCAGCTCTTCTTTAACGCGTTTTGTAAAGTGAGGGCAAGAATCGGTTCGTCTTCAGCAATGATGGCTCGTACTTGTGTCGTCATATAGTCTCCATCATCAATGGAATGGCAATGTGGGCAAGCACACCTTCTGGCTGATTGGCGCTGAGGCAAAGTTTGGCCTGGTTACCATACAGTGCGAGCAGTCGTTCTTTGATATTGGCGTTGCCGATTTGCCGTTCATTTTGTTGCGCAAAATATTGTGTTGTCAGACGTTGCTCATCGTAGTCATTGGCTAAACCGAAGCCGGTGTCGGCAATGGTGATATGCAGCGTTGATATTGCTTGCTCATGACTTGAATACGCCGATATGGCAATGTGGCCACCCTCCATTTTTGGTTCCAAACCATGTTTGATAGCATTTTCAATCAAAGGCTGTATCAACATCGGTGCGATGAGGGCTGATTGCAATTCGTCGGGTAGATTGAGTGTATAGGTAAGACGTTCCCCCATGCGAATAGAGAGAATATCCAGATAGGCGCGCATCAATGAAAATTCTTTTTGTAGCGTTGTGGATTGTCCGCGAGAATTATTCAACGTGGCGCGTAAATAAATGATGAGTTGTTCGAGCATGTGCTGCGCTTTAGTGGTATCGAGCGCAATCAATGCTTGCAGATTCGCTAATGTATTGAACAGCATATGTGGCTCAATCTGCGCTTGCAGTAATTGTAGTTGCACTTGAAGCGCCTGTTTTTCAATCGATGCGACGCGTGCTTTTTCTCTTTCGGTTTGGGCGACCAGTTCCGCAATTTTATTTTGATTCCAGAATAAGATGCCAATAATTAAACTGAAGATAAAAGACATGACCGGAACAGTCAGGTCATTGTGAAAAATTAATCCATAAAATCCGGCGAAAGGGATGCCGAAAAGGTACAGACTAAGTGCCAGGCCGACATAATAGCCAGCAATGCTAGCAATACCACAAATGAGTAAAAATCCCCATTTTTCGGGCTTTTTATTCCTCCAGATAATCCACCGTAAAGCCTTAATGAAAAACACGATTGTTGAACCAATCAACATCGAAATGACCCAATTCATTAAAGGCGTTCCGCCAAATTTGAATATATAAGTAAACAAGACGTCAATTGCCGTACATATGACCGTGACATAGATGGCTATGCGCCAAAAGTTGTGCCTGGGCGTTGGGCATGGTGCAGCAAGATGAGGTTCGATTTTGGTGTTCGACATGTTAATTATTTCTCGACAGATATTGTTCATTGTGAGGATCATGCAAGTGCAATGAATCTTCCCATGGATCAATCCAGCACTAAAGCGCAATGCGACCAAGCTACGTGAAAATGGCGTCAACCGACATGAAAGTGCAGGCAATGAGCTACCCAATCAGTGGAAATGATGTCATTTAGCGATGTTCCTGTTATATTTGTCGCCACCATTTTCCTATAACGAAAGATTAGTGATGAGAATCCAACCTCAACTTGTCGCCGCAGCATTGGCTATCAGCCTGTGTTTTTCGGCAACAGCAGCAAGCAATAAAAAAGCGCCGCCCACTGTGGCAGAAGCGGAACAATTTTTAAAGAATGCCGAGGCGCGCCTAGAGAAATTGTCCGACTCTGCGCAACGTGCAGCCTGGGTGTATGAAACCCATATCACGGATGATACAGAAGCGATCTCCTCTCAGGCCAATGATATCTCTCTGGCTGCATTGGGGGAAATTGCATTGCAAGCTAGGCGCTATAACGGTTTGCCGCTATCAGTTGAAAACAAACGTAAGTTGAAATTACTGCAATTGAGCATCAGCCTAAGTGATTCTAAAGATCGTGAAGCCTATACGCGCTTGGCTAGTTTTATGTCAGGCGCTTACGGAAAAGCCAAGTATTGCAGCAAACCTAGTGATGAAGGCAGTTGTAAAAATTTAGGGCAATTGGAAGAAATTTTGGCGCACAGCAATGATCCTGCAGTTTTGAAAGACGCATGGTTGGGTTGGCATAAACAATCGGCGAGCTATAAAGACAAGTACGCTGAATACGTCGCCTTGTCGAACAAAGGCGCACGCGAATTGGGTTATGCCGATACCGGTGCATTGTGGCGTTCGCAATACGACATGAGCCCACAAGAATTTGCGCAAGAAACAGAGCGCTTGTGGCAACAGGTCAAGCCTTTGTACGATTCTTTGCACCTGTATGTGCGTTTGAAATTGCGTGAAAAATATGGTGCTGAAATCGTACCGTTGACAGGACCGATTCCGGCGCATTTATTTGGCAATATGTGGAGTCAGTCTTGGGAAAATTTATATCCTTTGGTGAAACCGCAAGGGCAAGCAGGTTCTCTGGATGTGGGTGAGGTATTGAAGCAAAAAAATACCGATGCGCAAGCGATGACCCGTTATGCCGAAGGTTTTTATACGTCGCTTGGCATGGAAAAATTACCTGATTCATTCTGGGCGAAGTCGATGTTGACGAAGCCTCGTGATCGCGAAGTCGTATGTCATGCGTCCGCTTGGGATTTGAATAATCTGACCGATGTGCGTATCAAAATGTGCATCAACCCAACCACCGAAGATTTTTTGACTATTCATCACGAGCTTGGTCATATTTACTACGATCTGGCCTATAGAAATCAGCCGTATTTATTTAAAGCCGGAGCGAATGATGGTTTCCATGAAGCGATTGGTGATACCGTGCAATTGTCTGTCACACCAGAATATTTGAATAAATTAGGTTTGTTAAAAGAGGTGCCTGATGTCTCACAAGACATTGGTGTACTGTTAAATCGCGCACTCGAAAAAGTGGCGTTTTTGCCTTTCGGCTATTTGGTTGATCAATGGCGCTGGAAAGTCTATGCAGGCGAAGTGAAGCCGCAGGATTACGACAAAGTGTGGTGGGAGTTGCGTGAGAAGTATCAAGGTGTCAAACGCCCTGCACCGAGCGAAGCGAATGGCTTTGATGCTGGCGCCAAGTATCATGTGCCTGCAGACGTGCCATATGCACGCTATTTTGTGGCGCACATACTGCAGTTCCAGTTCCAGCGCGCACTTTGCAAAGAAGCTGGATATACAGGTCCATTGCATCGCTGCTCGATATTTGGCAACAAAAAGGCCGGCGAGAAATATCAGGCGATGTTGGCGTTAGGTACGAGCAAGCCGTGGAGCGAAGCATTGAAAACAATGTCTGGCGAAGAGAAGATGGATGCGTCAGCAATTCTTGATTATTTCGCGCCTTTAAAGGTTTGGCTGGATGCGCAAAACAAGGCGTTGAGTCACGGTTAATCCGAACCCAATTCCCCAGATTTGATTATTTTTAATAAGCGAATCTGGGTTTCGTTATTTTGTTGAAGTATTGTCGGCAAGCGCGTTGCTGGTGTGGCAGCGATGGTGTTTCGGCAATTATTCCATTTTCTAAGTCAAACATGAGCTCGTTCTAGGCTCCTTGCCTTGCTACGGGAAAGTGAGTGAGCGTCGTTCTCGTTCACGTTTGACTTAGAGATGGAATCTTTTAATTAATTGGCAGGCGCATTAAAAATTCGGGTGAATCAGTTTTAAGCTCGTAGATCCGTTAATTGCCATCTGCTTACTGCCATCAATATGTAATTTTTTGCAATGCTTCAACAAATGTGGCTTGAAAGAAAATTCTTCGTTCCGAAATTACTTGGATTTTCGGTTACAAATCATGGTCTAGTAACGCCTCACAGACAATCTTCGTTGACCATCGAAAGCATCTTTTTTCAAAAGCGCTATTCTTACGCATTTTTTCGTTTCGAAGCAAGTAATACTCGCCTTGAAAGTGTCTTTATTTGGTATTTTTTACTTCTTTGAAACGATTTTCTTTGTTTTTAGCGTAACAATCTGTTCTTCGGAATATCCTAATAGGTCTTTTAAAATAGGGTCAGTGTGCTCTCCAAGTAAAGGGGGAGGCAGCTTTTGCTGAACTGGTGTGGCAGATAGTTTGATCGGATTACTGACCAGCGTGACCTGACCTGCGCTGGCGTGAGGCAAGGTGATTGTCATATTGCGTGCATTGACTTGTGGATCGTCAAACACTTCCTCTAGATTATTAATCGGTCCACACGGCACCCCTTCTGCCTCTAGTTGCGCGATCCATTCGGCCTTGCTTTTTTGTCTAACCATGTCTGCTAACAGAGGGATCAATATTTGACGATTCTGCACCCTCAATGGGTTGGTGCAAAACCGTTCATCATCCGCCAAAGCAGGGTGATTACCGATGCTGACAAATTTTTTATATTGGCTATCATTGCCAGCGGCGACAATAATATGTCCGTCCGATGTCGCAAAAGTTTGATAGGGCACAATATTAGCGTGGGCATTACCCCATCGCTTTGGCACAGTATGGCTAGTGAGATAATTGGAGCCCATGTTTGCCAGCATGGCCACCTGTACATCTAATAACGACATATCAATGTATTGCCCTTCGCCAGTGCGGTCACGATGTGTCAGCGCTGCCAGAACCGCAACGGTAGCGTACATGCCTGTCATCAAATCACAAATGGCGACGCCAGCTTTTTGTGGCCCGCCACCCGGTAAATCGTCACTTTCTCCGGTCAGGGACATAAAGCCCCCCATGCCTTGAATGATGAAATCATACCCAGCGCGTTGCGCATAGGGGCCAGTTTGTCCAAAGCCAGTGATTGAGCAATAAATCAAATCTGGTTTGATCTGTTTGAGCGAATCAAAATCAAGGCCATATTTCTTGAGTTGCCCGACTTTGTAGTTTTCTAGAAGTACGTCTGAGCGCTGCACCAGATCACGGATAATTTGTTGCCCTTCTGGCGTCGCAATGTCAACAGTGATTGCCTGTTTGCCGCGATTTGCGGTGAGGTAATAGGCAGCTTCCGTGGTGTTGTTACCGTTGGCGTCACGCAGATATGGTGGACCCCAGCTACGCGTGTCGTCACCGCCATCTGGGCGCTCGACTTTAATGACTTCTGCGCCTAAATCAGCCAAATTTTGTGTACACCATGGACCAGCCAAAATACGGGTTAAATCGAGTACCCGAAGATGCCCTAATGATGTCTTGTTTTTTTCTGTGGTCTGCATATATGCTGAGCTTATTAAACCGAGATTTTCCATTGGGCGCACCGTAGGTGCTATTTGAGCGCTGACGGCGCATTTTCGGTCAATTTTAACGTTCTTCGTTGCTCATGGCTTGCCATGAGCGCCTCATTCACGTCAAAATTGCCTCGAAAAGTGCATCCGTCATCATCTCAAATCCTAATGGAAATTCT
>OFSE01000111.1_pt1 | contig 27367 bp, 47 predicted proteins | sample 1543261 | NCBI WGS metagenome assembly OFSE01 (sample SAMN07774225, study PRJEB24372) | wastewater metagenome | isolation source: Exp Tend VB 50WW | collected 2016-02 | reverse complement strand
GCAACCTGTAGAAGTGTAAGAAGGTTTTGTGTCATAACTGTCACATCACCTGACTCTGTAGTCATGTAAATCTTAGTCTCAAGCATGTTAGTCATCAGGTCTTCAAGAAGCTCAAAGAACATAGAGCCCTTCTTAAGCATCTCGTCCTGTGATTCACGCATAGCTGCCTGTACAGCTTCCGGTGTTGGAGGCATTTCCCCTCGTTCGTTGATGCCGTTAAGGATCTCTACCGCATGGTAAGACACAACCTTTTCGATAAGGTCAGCAAGCTTTTGGTTGTCGTCAGTGATTCTAACGATGTCACCAACAGTTACGCTCTTCGCGAGGATAGGCAGCGCGTGTCGGTTCATCCATCGTTGGATAAATAGGTCGATAGCTTCCTTAACCATTGAGAAAGAAGTCTTACCGTTAGTGTTTTGGATAGCTGCAGATGTTGCAGTAGTAGACGCAGGCATTCCTTCTCCTGAAGTAACGTCAAACGCCTGAGTAACACGCTGAGCCCAGCCACGGATAATTGCTTCGTCTTGGTAAGATGTACTGTCAGCCCCGGCGATCTCGAACTGCTCGATGTCGTCCATCTGGTTAACAGAGATAGCTCCGTTTGAAGGAAGCTTAGAAAGCATGGCAGGAGTAATACCCGCACCCTTCCGAATCTTGAAGAGACCAAGTTGTGACACACGCGCTCGGTTGATACGCATGTTAACAACTGTATTTAAATACTCAGATAGAGCAATAATTCTTTCGACGAACCCAAGGCCGTACCATCGTCCAGAAATCTTAGCAGCGCGTACTTCTTCGTAAGGCTTAATAACGATTCCGTCTTGGTCCTTAGTCTTGTTTTCTTCTATTAGGTGAACGCGTGGCTCTCCGCCTTGTAGACCAGACACAATTATGTGCCCGTCAATTTCAACGTCCATGTCAGCGACAAGACCAGTAACAAGTCCTTTTGGAATCTTGCCCCACATTTCCCACACGTCTACGAAGTTACCTGTAGTCTTTTGTGAAGTTACTGCAGTAGGTGACGAGTCGTTAGGGTTAAGACCGTCTGAGCCTTTGATGTTCTTGTTGTTCATCCAGCCTTTCATCATCGCGATCTGGTCAGGCGTCTGTAGGCTTCTTTCAGTAAAGCGGTAAGCTTCTTGAATAGAACGAGCTGTAGGGTCAATGTAAATATTTAAAAGGTCCACAGTTTCACGTCGTAGTTTCTTCCCTTGCTTCCAAGTCTTCCAAACAACAGTACCGTCAATACAAAGCTGTCGTTCCATTTCGTCTAGGATTTCCCCAAAGTACATCTTATCGAGCTGGTCCTTAACCACCCCACGAGTAAGCTCAGTAATGCCGTCCGCTGACGGGTGCTTTGCCATGAAGTTAATATCCTTCGTATCAACGTCAATGTTCTTAACGATGTCTTCAACAGTAGCCATAGGAAGCCCTATGAATATCTTGTCTAACCCTGTTGCCTTATCAGTAGGTTCATCAAAAACCCCCCAGTAGTTCTTACGGCAAATCTTAATGAGTTGTCGCATTCTAAATCCAACCTTGTCTGTAACGTAGCAGATTGCATCATCCCACGTTTTATATTCTGTTTCTACAATAGCGAGCGCCTTGTTTTTAATGTCCTCAGATGAGACGGTAGTAGATTTCTTAGCCATAAGTTAAGTTTAGATAACTAATTTTTAAAACGCTAGCGATACCTAGAAGCGTAAAGCCCCCAGTCCTCTTCCACGTCATCAATGGCTAAACCAATGACAGAAGTGAGCGCATATCTGATGGCATCCATAGAGTGAGAATACTCGTGTTCAGGAGAACCTTCTATCGGCTTGTCGAGGTCATCTAGTTCCCACATGTAATTCTTATACTCACGGATAACGTTGTTTGACCGCGCAGTAACCGAGATCCTTTCGTTCTGAATAAGCTGAATGCCGTGTCTAACTGAGTCTCTCCCCTTAACAGCTCCAATAATATTAATCCCATCACGTTTCATTTCATCGATAGACTTAGGTTCGGCGGAATCCCCAACAGTAAGAGCCTGGACGCTTTGGTTCTTCATCGTATCTATCAGGTCCTTGTTGGCTAATTTTGACTTGTAGAGCACCTCATCGATAATCCACCCGCCATTGTACCGGTAGATAGCAACGATACACGCAGGGTCATTCCATCCGAAGTCGATACCGTAGCGCTCAAGCCTAGCTTCGTGGGGCACTTCCCCAATAATCTGCCAGTCCTTATAGATCTTTCCGTCTACTTCCCCGAGCTGTCCTTCACCGTATACTTTCCACCATCCGGCACGTCCACGACGGCTCTCAATTGATTTTACGAGGTCTGGGGCTAGGGCTTCGTTGTCCTTGTAAGTAATAATTATGTGTTCTATGTCTTCTCTATGATTCTCATGAGCCGGGTTAACCAAATCATAAAACCAAAATTCGTTTGTCGGGTTCCAGTCTAGGAAAACAAACTCCTTGGTACGAACCTCAAGCTGCTCAAAGGTCTCAAACGCCAGGTTGTTACACTCGTTCATAAAAAGCCTATCACGTCTTGGACCACGAACCTTATCCGGGCTATCAGCACCGAAGAATTCTATCTTAGAGCCAGTCTCAAAGGTATACACGAAGTCAGTCTTATTCCAGTTAGCATCCTTGAAGTACTTATGGCTGGTCATAATCATCAGGAAGTCTTTGATTGCCCCTCTCTTAAGGTGAGGAAGCGACTCAGAAACCACAGAGGTGATCGTAGGAGTAGTATCAGACTGAGCCTTAGCAATAAGCACAAGGAGAATACTAATAGTCTTAGACGCTGAAGTGCCTCCCTGTAGAGCTCTGATGCGCTTGGACATCGCGGCAACCTTCTTAGTAGCTGTAGTTACTGAAAACATGTACTAGAAGAGGACTGAAGGGAAACTACCCTGACCATGCACAGGGCAAGGCATGAGCGATAACGTGTGACAAGTACATGTCGGCATCTTATAGGGTACATTAGTAATATCAGATGGATGGTTTGGTATGGTAGCAGTTCCAGTTCCCACTAAGCTCGGTGTAACTTTCTTAAAAACTGTATTTAGGTGGTCCTGAATCATCCGTAGTTCGGCAGCCCCAAAGGTCAAGATATCTCTCCCTTCTAATTTCCCCTGTAACCAATAAGTAAATTGTTCTGTTGTCATATGTTTATTATTAAAATCCAACTTTATCTTCCACTAAGTCCTCAACAAGCGCTATCTGCATTACTGGTGCTTTCTTGTCAGCTATAAGCGCTGTGGTTATATCCTTCGCGTACACATATTTTGTTATGAGGTATTTATTCATAGTTACTTTCTACATTTAGCGCACGACGGCATGTACGAGATCATGTCTGCGCCGTGCATACATCTGCACTGTTTTATTACCGATTCGCACTTTGCACATTTAACTGTTCCGTGGTCCATAGTGAAGGTTTAATTTTGAATAAAAAATTTTATGTGGGCTAGGGTATATATATTTATTTGCGGATGAAACCGTCCCCCCGCCACCCTAACCGCTATTTATATAGAGATAGAGGACTACAGCGCCAGTTTCAATGTCGCAAAATGCATATTGTACGACACTACTCTGTAGAACCCTTGTCTAATAAGGCTTTTTCAGGAACTGTGCTAACTAGTTTACCTAAATCTAGTATCGGTGTGGGCATGATTACGTTAACAACTGTATCATTTTGCTTGCTGTAGTGTAGCTTCCCTAGTGTTTCGCCTATAAACTGGCTCATTTTCGCTTTAACATGGTCATCTTCGCTATCTAACAGCTCAGTCATGGTCGCTTCTGCCTTTGCTAAGAGCTTCTCGCGCCGGATTCTTTCCATGTCATCATAGATTCCGAGAACGTTCTCATTTCGCCATTTAAGTAAAGTAACTTCAGAAACCCCGACAGATAAAGCAATAGTTTGCCATTGTATACCATCTTTGTATAGTGCCAGTATTACTTTCTTTGTCTTTTCCGTTAATGTTGTTTTACCTGCCATTAATTTAAGTTTATGCAACTAATTAAAGGAATGCAATTAGCACAGCGAAGCGAGCAAGAGCGCTGTATACAAGAAGCAAATAACACCACTGTGAGTAGTGATGTTATAGTTATCTGCGACTGCTACAGACTAGCGCAACAGCTATTTAAAGTATAGTACATAGGCACAATAATACACAAGTTATAGGGATTGAAGATTTTTTGCGGTTTTATCCCCGCTTCTTCTTTCTGGCGACTGTATAAGTCAATGTGTCTTAACTTACCTTAGCCATAGTAACGCCCGCCAGTCTATCCAACGTTACTACTTAGCATACTAATCATAGTGTGCATTTCTCCGAGTGATATATTAAGTATAGGCAACTAAAAAGCATATAGTAAGCTTGACATGTAGCGATATAGTAATTATTAGCATTGATATATAAGCCTTATTTACCAATATATAGTTATCCACATTTACATGTAGGTAGTCCCTTGCATGTTAGATATAGCCATGGTAGTATTACTACATAAAGGAATACACACTTTATACCTACTAACTTAGTTACTAACTATAAACATATGAATTCAACACTTAACAAAGCATTTACAATACTAGCCGATATCTCAACAGTGATAGTGCTAGTAGCATTAATAGCGGGCCTTCTAATTGTCGCTAACTAATACTATGAAAACAGAATACAACAAACAGGCAGAAGACTTCTTAAAGGCAACTAATACAACCTTTGAAGCTAAAGAAGCAACACCACAGAAAAAAGCGCCTTGGGGCACAGATGACAGGCACATAAACTACACTATTACACTAAAAAACGCCAAGCATTCCTACACGTTCGACTTTTGGGGAAGTATATATAGCTACGAGATAATCAACGCTATAAAATCTATGTCAGGCAAGATGGAAGGCAATTTCACTAGCGAAGACTACAGGAACAGTGACATTCTAAAAAAAGAAGGCTTACCATGGCGCAAGTTTACAATGAACAAAGACGCCGGGAAAAACAGAGAGGAAGCTATAGCGAAGTATTCACCTACAGCCTATGACGTGCTGGCTGGCATGTCTACATGCTATGGGGACACTTTTGAGGACTTTTGTTATAACTTTGGTTATGACGAAGACAGCAGAAAAGCGTACGAGACATACAAAGCAGTACAAGAACAAGAAAGAAACATCTACAAGCTATTTACTCACGAAGAGCTTGCCAAGCTATCAGAGATAAACTAAACACCATGAAAAACTATATAACACGTCACCAACCAAACAAAGGTTATATACCTAACGACAAGGCCACAGTCTCTTGCCACCGCTTCGAAAAGTTTAGCTTCTCTCATATACCAGAGCTAGCTAAAAAATGGGCTATCATAGAAAATGACTACAAGAAGGACGTCTACACAAAAGTAGAGAAGAGTTTCTACTTTAACTTTAACCATGACGGCATAGACGTCTTTATTAATCGCTCATTATAGGCACTATGACCCAATTCCTAACCAAGCTCAAAGAGCTAACGCTAAACAAAGACCGCCACATTAAAGGCCACAGCCTAGCATTATTAAAACGCTTGCAAGAACTTAACCCCCAAGACGATGAAAACAACTAACCACCACATTAAGATAAATTACTCTCGAAATAGTGCCGAGTGCATCCCTTGTGGATTCTACTACGTGAACACTTACGGCATAGATAGAGAAGAGGTACAAAAAATACATGATAGACTAAGCTAGTCACAAAAGAATACCGCCCAACCTCTAACAAGAGCCTGCGCCCAAAAGCGCGGGCTTTTGTTTCACTATGGGGATTATACAGCCAAAAAGGAGCGTATAGCACCCATATAGAGCACAAACTAGGCAAAATATTGACCGCCATACGCGTCTAAATATCAAAAGCATAGTAAGTATCACTTAACAATAAACGTTCAATACAAGTCAATTTTAGAACAATAACACCATATGGAAAAACTAACACTAATACACCAGGCCCTAGCAGTTATAGCAGCGTGCTCCACGGTATCCGCAATCGCTAATGTGGCCATGATGTGGAACTCATTTTAAAATGCACATTGGGTATCAAGTGGTAGCAGATCGCAACTTTGGAAACCTATATAATACAGGAAACCGGAATCTGAAATTTCATTTGAAAAAACCAAAAGCACGCCCCTCGCAATGAGAAAGCGTGCCCAGAATAAGCTCTAATTTAAAAAACAGCGATTGCCGGTTTCAAAATTAGGGGATGTTATTAGTATATCACCGGAATAATCGGGTGTGCAACTTCTTGTACACCGCGAAGAGAATACGATTCAGTACAGAGTCCTCTATCTTGTGTTTAGCCTTGAGAAATCTAGCTATTTGGGACTCTTGGTTGCGAGTCTTTTCTTCTATATCATATCTGGTATATTCCCCTGAGTAGCGATAGAACAACCTACGCCAGAAGTCGTCAACATCCTTAACGTAGAAAAGTATGCCCAGGTAACCGTTTGGTTGTATCTTTGAATGATCTATGAAGTACTGCCATAGCGCGTCTTCTTGTGCTTGGGTGAATGTCTTTTTGAGTGTTATCCAGTCGTCTTTCATATTATCCTCCAATTTCTTTAGTCTCATAACCTACTTCTACCACATGTAGGGCGTTATACTTTTTATTGTTTTGCCAGAACCAGCCGTCTTTTTCTTCTATATCTTCGTCGTGGTCGTAGTCAGACAGAACCTGTGAGCCAAATACAGGCCTAAACTTTGCCCTGTAGATTTGCTCTCCGTTTGTAAGGATTATGTATTTTATTTGCATGCTTCAAGTTCTTTTATCTGTGCTTGGTAAAGTCTTATTAAGTCTTCTAGGTCTACCCACTTTCTCCCTCTCTGGTCTGGTGATAGCCCGAACGCAAGGCTTTTTACTATCTCTTGTTGTTCCTGCAGATACTTTATAAACGACCGTTTGAGGAAGGATTTTAACTCTGCTTCGGCTTCTTCCCACGTTTGTTCGTTCTGACAACATTCACCAGTTTCTCTACCTGAGCATGGTGTTTCTACACACCCAAAGTACATGGCCCCATTGATGCACTTTAAGTCAAACAGTGCTTTCTCGATTTGTTCGTAGGTCATGGTGTTATTTAAGGTCTTACAAACTTTTCTTGAGTACCACCACTGCCGCTACAGGTGTCTGTTTTTACTCTTAGACTGCTTATAAACACCTTTAATGTCCTGTCGTCATCTTGTAGTGACAGTTCTACTTGTACTCCTTCTTTCATAAAGAAGTACGCCCTACCCCCACCTTGGGTTATGTCTCTAGTGTGGTCTATTACTTCTACTCTTGTTACTTTTGACGTGTTCATCTAATTTACTTTTAGTTGGTTAATAATGGTTGAGATGTCTTCCTGCTTGGCTACTTTCCCAACGTAGTCGTGTTCTTCAAGTTTCTTCTCAACCTCTTTCTCCACTTCCGAGAGGAATTCATTTCTCACCAACGCTTCGACTTCGGAGATGAGAGACTCAACTAAAGCAACTAATTTTAAATGACACCCTGACGTTTCGTTATGAGTTATAATTTCGTAGACTTTCTCTTTCCATGTCTCTTTTATTGTTTTTGTCATAGCTATTTATATTTCATTGATATTTTACTATAATTTCGTTAATGTCTGCTATAAACTGTGCGGTCTTAAACCTGTTTATTCCAAAAGACCTTTCGTGTTTAAAGACTTTACTGTCACCTATAATTTCGTCTACTTTAATAGTAACCATTATTTTTGACATATACGTTCTTTACTTAGTGCTTTTGGTGTCATTTTAGTCGTTACTTTCTATTTGTCTTAACTGCCTGATTGCCAATGACCAGAGCATAAACATTATAAATATAACCGCAGGAGCCTCAACACCTTTGCTCCAAAAATAACCAACACCACAAGAAATAAGGAAACCTTTTACTATTTCCCACCACGTAATGTCTTTTATTTGTTTCTTTTTCATAATTTGTTTATTGAGAGAGGGTTAATCTGTGTTCTCTTTCTAAAACCGCCTTTTCTGCACCTGACTGCATTGAGTGTCTACTTTTTTGCCCGTCTTCCCACTCAACTATCCACAGACCGTTTCTTACTTTTGTTAGTGTGTGTCTCATATCTTTATATTAAGTTAACAATGGTTACGATACCTGTCATAAGCCCTAACACGAAACATCCTGCCACTACTGCTAGTACTACGAACGCACACAGTTCTAGTAATGTTTCTTTCATATTTCTAACTGTTGTAGGTTTGTCATAAGTTACTCGTATTTGGTTCCGAAATACAAGGCAAAGCAGCCGATTAGCCCAAAAACTATAATAATTACTGCCGTCGCTGCGTTGTCGTTTAAGTTTATATTTATGTCCATATCTGTTGTAGGGGTGTCATAGTATTTCGATTCTGTGTGATTCTGTTTCTAATTGAATACCTTTGCCTAGAAAGTAGCTTGTCAGTACCTGTGTGAGGTGATGTTTACTACCAGGGCTGAACTTTACCTTGAATACGAACCTAAGATCAAGTGACTGCTCTTCGCCCTCCTTTGAATATATTATCTCTGTCATGGCTTATAGGCTTTGTAGTTCACTTGTCTGAGCAAACTTAATAATTGCCGCTTCCCATTCTTCCGGTGTATTTTGATCGTGACACAGCTTTACTTCCTTAAGACTGAAGTCTCCGTCCCAACAAGAACACCCAGAAGCATACGCCCACGCGATCGAACCGTCGCGGGTGATTCCGATATGTTCTTCATCCACTTCGTAAGAGCCCGCTGTGTCGGAGTAAGCGCACCACACGGCTTCCATTTCTGGAGAGGAGTAGCCCTTGTGCTGCTTTGTAAGTAGCTCGTCAAAGTTTTTAGTAATATACCTTACTGCTTGTTTATATGTCATGGTTATTTGTTAGTTATTTTTGGCTCGTAAATAAAAACCTTTAGTGTCCTGCCCTCATCTTGGAGAGAGAGCTCGACTTGAACACCACGTTTAGTATAAGCACGACCGGTCTTGTCAATTACCTCAAAGCGCGTTACGTTGTCTGTTTCCATATAGTTAAAAATTTCCTTCAGCTACTTGTAATACTTTCAGCCCTTCTTCTCTCCACATTCGCACCACTTGGTCGCGGTCATCGAGCACAACAGTTATATTATACTGCCCCTTAATGTGTTTTTCGTAGATCTCCCGCTTTACTATGTAGTCTGGCCGGTCGTCGTTAGTTTTACGCATGTAGAGAGCCTCGTGTCTTATGTTATTCTTGGCAAGCCACATTAACGTAGGCCCATAACACTCATCTTTACGCCCGCTAACTATAATAACTTGATGTTTGGTAAACCTATAATAGTTCACAAGGTTCTTAACGACCTCGTCAACGATGTCGGTGTCGACTTTTGAATAATCATATGGGGAGCGCACTGTCATGTGAGCCAGAGTGCCGTCAATATCGACTATGATAGCGCTAGGTAAACCTTTTATGTACTTAACTGACTCGGGAACCTGCTTAATATACTTCCTGTACATATCCATAATGACAGCGCGGCCGACAGGATTAGCACGAGCAGCGTCACGCTTAATGCACTCATCAACAGGTGTGTCGAACATCTTTACTTCAAAATCAGCGCCCCAGTTTTCTGCGATCATTCGAAGTGTTTTTTCGTGAATCGGGGCAAAGTTTGTATCGTCGACAATAACTGTCTTGTCTCGTGACAACGCCTCGCCAACTAACGTATCGCGCACATTGAGCACTATGCTTTCGTTACTTTTAGAAAAGTCAGAAACCATCATAGATCTCAAGTCATCCTTGTTAACACGCACAGTGTTATCTTCACACTCACATTGATTCTTGGCCCACTTAGACTTACCAGATCCTGGCAAGCCCTTTAACATGATTACTTTTTTCATTTGGTTGCGCTAGCTATTAATTTTGATGACGATTGAACTTTGTCACCGCCAAAATTCTTTCTATGTTCATATTACAGGTTAGCTACAGAAACATCCCCAGTTAATAATTCCATAAAGATGCTCTTAGACTTCTTGTTGCAGAGCTCTTTGAACTTCTTGAAGTTGAAGTCAGCGCCACTCTTTGCAAGGTGGTTAGCCATGTCATTAGCTTCTTCTGACATAACATCGTGGAAGACCATACCCATAACTCTGGGGATATGCTTTTCACTAAGCTTGCCTTCCATAGACTCTAGCTTGTGGAGAGTCTTCTCAACACGAGGAAGGGTTACAAACTTGTTAGTGAAATACATTTCCTCATAAGTGTCAGAGAACTTATTGTTGCCACCGAAGGTAACACCATTGTCTTCTTTGAACTCCTGAGTAACATACTTGCCGAAGTTAACATCTCCGAACTTGTTACGGAAAGATAGGTTCTTAACTACAACACCTTCACCTTTTTCACCTAGGACTGATCGCCCTGCGAAGAACTTGATAAGCTCTAGTGTCGGGTTCTCAAACTTGCCGTGGAAGTGTGCCGTAGGAATGTCGTACTCCTTGGCGATTTTGTAGAGCTGTTCGATGTCAGTTGTCATACACATACCGCCATCGCATTGCTCAGCGTCAAACAGGTAGAACTTCTTGTAGCTTGTCTCACGATAACCAATAGTGTGTCGAACTAGCCACTCACCGTTAAGGCGAATGTGTGGGAAGTTTGCAAAGAACTCCTTGAGTCTCGGGTGCGCACGAACCCAGTCACCAAAGCCATTGAAGTTATCGTTAGCTAAGAACAGATCGCGTGTACGTGAGCCGTAATGGATTTCTCCATCATCACCGAGCCAGATAGAGGCATTAGCACCATCTACCTTTTCTTGAATGTAACATGTGCCCTCTAGGATACCTTCACATTCTTCCTTATGAAGAGCGTGTATCTTTTCGTATTTCTTAAATTCCATACTAATTAATTGGGGTTAGAACAACACACTTCTCAAGCTCTTCTGGTATTTCTTCTTCATCCTCGGCCATATCTTTTAAATCTTCCTCACTATAGCATGAGCCTGAATAGGTTGAGTCTGCGAGGTACATTTCTTCGTATGCGCCAGAAAGCGGCGAGTACCCATTGCCTTCCGCGTCAGATGACATTACTACGATTGCATCTTGGTCCATCTCTTGTAATTCTTTTATGAGTTCTGAAACTATCATAATTGTTTTTGAATTGAGCTTATATGCCCATGACAAAAGTATCCCGCGAAGGGGTTAATAACACAATCATAAACTGTGGATAACTATTGGAAAACTAACTGGCGGCGACTAGCTGTTCTTACTCGGTGACAGTTAGCACACACCACTTCACATTTACTTATCTCCTCTTTAACTTTGTCCCACCCAATATTATCTCTATAAGCCGTAGAGATATTAAACTTCTTATCTTTCAAGTGGTCAAAGTCTAACGCTTCTGCAAATTTATTATAGCCACAGTCGATGCAACCTTTTTCAAGTTTGTACTTCTGAACTATATCCTTAACTCTTGTCCGGTTGGCGTAGTTAAGCTCAAGTCTTCTTGCTTTGTTTTTCGGGTACCATACTTCTCTGTGGTACCTTGTTTGGTATTCTTTCCTCTTTTTGAGGTCCATTATTGGCATTTGATCCGACGCGCTGACTCGAACAGCGGACTACGCATTACAAGTGCGTTATTTTACCACTAAACTACGACGGAATATGGAACATTGATTCTATGTCCGTCTCAATAAAGAGGTTACTCCCCCGCAGCAGCATAGTCTTAAGCTCGGGGCGTTGTATGTGTTCCTATGCGTACCCTGAAAGAATCGAACTTTCCACAGTCGGTTTTGGAGACCAACTCGCCTGCCTTGGCACATGAGAATACAAATGAACGTTTCAGCATCTTAACGTACAAACTGTTTTCTTTGCCCCTTACGGGAACTGGTGCCGAGCCTAGGAATCGAACCTAGTCCTCAACCTTATGAGGGTCGCGACATACCATTTGTCCAACCCGGCAATTTAATTATAACACGCAAACTTAATTTGAAACAGAGGGTCTTATTTTATAGTCATCAAGTATGCCCTTCTCTATCATGCACGGTATACAATAGGGCTGGTTCACTCTAGTCTTTTTGTAGCCGTAACTCTTATGCATGACGCAAAGTGTTGTAAGACCTGTGCAGTGGAATGTTCTCAGATTGCGGACAAAGCTACTTTGTATCCCGTGGTAATTCTTTCTATCTGACTTTTTTTTCATTTGGTTTAAAGGCACATTTGACGCACCTCTCTGTGTACTTACCGTTCACGTTGCTGCCGTATAACTGGCTACACCCTTTCTTACATTGTTCACACATGTATGCTTTCATATCTTGTTCTTGTATAATTCAATTTTATCTAAATAGTCTTGTGCGGACCAGTCTCCCTTACCGATCAGCGCAAAGAGCTCTGCTGTCTTCTCGTCTCCTAATTTTTTTCCATAGAGATACTGATGCCCCTGCCACGCTAGGTTACAGCCTGCACACTGTCCGTGTACATTATCCTCATGAAAATATAACTCAAGACCACTAACTTTCTTTGGAAGGAAATGACCACTATGGTAAAGTCTTCCTTTAAGTCTTACCTTGGGGCATGTGAAACACCTGCCTTTGTCGCGCTTACGAATATATTGGCTAAATACTTTCCACAGTTTTCTTTTCAGTTTCGGCAAGTTTTCTTTCTTCTTCATGAGGGCAAATATTATTATTCTGTGCTCTGCCAGAATTGCAGTTAAAACAAAGTACTCTGAATCCTTCGGGGTATTTGTTTCGTCTGATCCACATATAGGTGAACTTTCCACCACCACCGGCTTCTTTTCTGTGCTTTGTTCCACCGCCATTAATGTGGTCTATCGTCAGAAATGGTTTGTGGGTGTCACCACAGCACTCACATATATATCCGCCATAGTGCATAAAAATCTCATGCTTAACTTTTACTTCATATAGTCTGTGCTTTTCTTTTAACACATCTCTGTTAGCGTGGTACCTTGCTAAAGATCTTCTCCTTTCACCCTCCCTCTTCCTCGGGTCGTTCTTATCTTTGTAAGGCATTATTTAACAGTATCTTGTATATATTCGAACATGTCATCGGCCATGGTGTGCAGGTGGAACTCAACAAGCTCTGGATTAACAGTGTTAAGAGGCTTGTAGGTCATCTCCTTAAGAATATTGTAAAAGTAGTTCTTGAGTTTTAGTTCTTTTTGTTCATTCATACATGTAGTCTGCCTCTGAAGTAAATCTCCAACGCATCTCTTCCTGGCAGTCAAACCAATTTCTCATCTGCTCTAGCTTGATAGGTGGGTACCCCGGTTTTAGTGGGGACCAGTTGTGCTCACTAACTATCTTCCAGTAAGCACCCCAATTGAGTTTCTTCCTTGACATGCTTTTAGTATACCAACATAACTATCTAACAAACTGTGGATAACTTTTCCATAACTTACCAATAGCAGGATATATACTTTGCTAATGGAGAAATTTAATATTGCAGACATATTACAAAAACGTGCAGTTAAGCCATTGAAGAAAGTAGACTATGAGTATCAAGCACTCGGTCTCGAAATGCAGGAGTGGTTTCCGAAGAAGGACTGGAAAGTCGTATGGGCCATATTTCATCGGAAAGGATTTACCGAAAGATCGATTCGCGACGCCTTCCTTGAATGTAAGAAAAGAAATGTTAAGGGTATCGGCTACTTGATTACCATTATCAACAACAAGATCAAACCATAGTATTGACATCGTCCCTCTAGCCTGTGCTATAATTAAGTGGGGATGCAAGCAGGGGTTACGGGTTAGAGGACTTAGGTACTCGGCTTAGTGCCCAACGAGGAAGTTGCGTACCTCCATCTCCACCAGGAAGATTACAAAGGTAGCGGTACCCCTTCGCACTTGAAATGCGAGTGTCGAAAGGCACTGTTGGTTCGAGTCCATCATCTTCCGCCAAGGAAGTTTGGCAGAGTAGTAATGCAGCAGGTTGCTATCCTGTAAGATCTAAAACGTCTCGTAGGTGCAAATCCTTCAACTTCCGCACATCAGTGTATGGCGTAAAAGTAGCGCTCCGGTCTTGGAGTCCGGAAGTCTCTGTGCAACTTCAGAGTACACTGACCATGCTCGATTAGTGGAGTAGACATCACACTGGTCTTCGAAACCAGTATCCTAGGTGCAAATCCTAGATCGAGTACAAGCAAATACATAATTAGCTCAGTGGACAGAGCAAGCCGCTTCTATCGGTTAGGTCGCAGGTTCGAATCCTGCATTATGTACCCACTCGTTGGCGAAGTAGTTTAACGTGATCGCCTGCAAAGCGATAATGCATCAGTGCAAATCTGATACGGGTGTCGGGGAATTAGTGATAGTGGCAGCACGGGACATTTGCAATGTTTCAGGAAGAGTTCGATTCTCTTATTCTCCACCATGGGGTTGTCTTCTAACGGCCTAGGAACCGAGTATTTCAAACTCGACAATGTGGGTTCGACTCCCATCAACCTCACCATGCGTTATAGATGTTACGGCAGCATGCCTCTCTTCCAAAGAGGAAGCTAGGGTTCGACTCCCTAATTTCGCACCAACCGCGGTTAGCTCAATTGGCAGAGCAGCTCCTTTACATGGAGAAGGTTGTAGGTTCAACTCCTACACTGCGGACCCGTCGGTCGTATAAAAGTATTATGTTCGTCTTATATGCGAAACGATTATGGTGCAAATCCATACTGACGGACCACTCTTTGTCGTTCAATAGTAGGACACCTGGCTTTTAACCAGATTACGTTGGAGCATTACCAACCGAAGAGACGGCTTTTTCATTCAATGGTAGGATAGTTGCCTCTTAAGCAATCCACGATGGTTCGATTCCATCAGAAGCCACCAATAGTACTGTCTTTCAATGGCAGGAAGCCGCTCTGATACGGCGGTAACGAAAGTTCGATTCTTTCCAGTACTACCAAGGATGTATGACGTAACTGGTAAACGTGCTGCACTTAAAATGCAGATTCTGCAGGTTCGACTCCCGCTATATCCACAGGTGCTTTTGTTAATGTGTGTTAATATGAAGATATGCACCGGTGGTGAAATGGTAAACACAGTGGTCTTAGAAACCATACGCTGAAAGTTCGAGTCTTTCTCGGTGCACCATGGTACTGATTGTACCCGTTCCTATTTGGAGAACGTTAAACAGTGGCGCTGAGATATCAGTGCCGTCCATGGGTTGTTAGTCTCGTAGGGGGCGAGAGCGGTTTGTAAAACCGTTTGGCTGGTTCACTCGTAGGTTCGACTCCTACACAACCCACCCGCGGTTAAAAAATAATTTCATACTTTGTTAATACCCGCGGGATATGCCTCTGTAGTTCAATAGCAGAACGTCGGTTTGAAACACCGAAGACGAACGAGCATTACGTTCTGGGGGCACCATGGGGCTGTGGTGAAATAGCATCACGATTGCTTGTCACGCAATAGTCGACGGAGCATAACCGTTCAGTCCCGCCATCCTCTTGTAGATAAATGGTATATCGTCTGGTTGTTACCCAGAAGTTGGTGGTTCGAATCCATCCGAGAGGGCTTGTAAGTATCGTTGTGTCTATAGTGTAGTGGTCGCATTTCTCCTTGTGATGGAGCGGGGTTGAGTTCGAATCTCAATAGACACACCAATGCTTATAATAAATAAAAGTTATCCACATACGACGTGGTGTTTTTGCTTTTACAATGGTGTAACTGGTTAGATTGGTAGGCGAACTTAACAGCCACTAACTGGATGCCTTTTAAATGTTAAGACTTGTTACTAGGATGTGCTGACAGGATTCAGCTACCCGAAACAAGAGTGACCGTACGCTTATTAGACTCCTTGCGTATTGGTACTTACCCAATCAGCAAACTGACTGAACGGAGAGAAGGAGAAACCTAATTTACGGGAAAAATCGTAAAATATATTAGGGAATACACAGTCTGATACAGGCTTTTACTAGACCTATACCCAAAACAAAAAGTATGCAGATTGCGTATCCCAACAAACAAAGTGAGTTTGAGATCCACTCTAGGTTATTTCAAAGACTTTTAGATGAGGGTTTCGATGCAAGAGCAGAGGTAATTCATATTAACAAGAAAGCTCCTAAGGGGTTTAAGAAGTGTAGATTTGACATTGTAATTTTCGAAAATAAAGTTGCCACTAAAATAATTGAAGTAAAAAATTACGAAAAAACTAATTTTGAGACTCGGCAAGATAAAAAATATTCAGCATTTGGTATAGAGCTAATTTATTGCACATCTATTAATTCTATAGAAAGTGTTATAATGAGTTTAAGATAGGCTCGTAGACAAAATGGTAAAGTCACCAGTCCTTGAAACTGGGATCTGTAGGTTCGAAGCCCACCGAGCCTGCCATGAGGTGGTCATGCATAAGTTACAGGAACCGGCCTGTCACCACCGCCATATTTAGACTACTCAAAAGGTAGTTTTTGTTTATTGTGGAGTTATCCACAGTTTTTCGGATAGTTCTATTGTAGGAGGGACCACCCGATGATACTCTTATAGTATGAGTTGGGAAAACAGTATCTTCAATGATGACCGCAGCCAACTCGATAGTTGGGAAAATCGCGACTCAGACACGCATATGCATTTCAGAAGTGAAATGGATATGACGATGGAGGACCTACGACCATACAGAGAACCTACGTATTGGGAAAAGGACCTTGTTGATGCAGCTTTCCATAAAGAAAATTATCCGCGTGAGGATTAACTAAAGCAAATGATAATATCAGTTTTAATATCACATCTTCAGACGCTTCTTGCAGAACAAGGGGATCTAAGGCTAGACAGCATGTACGTTAGTAGAGCTCTTGGCAACGTACACGCAAAGTTTGAAAACGATAATGGTTGGGGGAAAGAATTTTTATTTACTAATCCGGCAGAACTGCCGCAATCAACTTTAATAGAAGATCATGACGATTAGCGAAGAACAAAAGAAGCTGCTAGGTGCGAAGTTACCAGAGTGGGCAGTAAAGCAACATCCAACAAAGGCGAACATGTCAGCTATCCATCCGATGGCAGTCATCGACAGACTTAACGAAGTGTTTGGAATTGGTGGTTGGAATTTTTACACAGAGTTCATTTCTTGTGAAAAGGAAATCCAAAAAGTTAAAGAAAAGCTTAACGGCGTCGACACGGGCAACTTCAAAGACAGAGTTATTTACGTATCTGCTGTTAAAGGAACTTTACTAGTCGGAGACCTGACAATTGAGCAGTTTGGTGGAAGTACAAATGACGACAAGGGGGATGCCCTCAAAGGTGGGGGCACTGATGCTCTTACTAAGATAGCCTCTTATCTTGGTATCGGCGCAGAAATTTATAAAGGGCACGGTAATGTGGACGTTGGGGCGCCTGCAGAGGTTAAAGCTCCGACACCACGAAGATAATATATGGCAGAGAAAATATTCGTAAACGGTTTTATAAGTAAAGATGTTCCCGCAGCAGCGCCAGACTATGTTCTAGGCAAAGCTTCACTTCACGTTGAAGGTCTAATGAAGTGGCTTGAAGATAATAAAGGTCTCGCTGAGAATGGTTACATAAACATTACTACACTTAGAAGCAAGACGACCGGAAAGAGATACACGGAAGTTGACACCTATAAGAAGCCTGTTGCAGAAACGGCAGAACCTACGCCAGAAGTTAAGACAGGAGGCTACACAGGCCCTGAGCTTGGCTCACCAACTGACTACGACGGGTCAGAAAGCAACCTAAGCAAGATACCTTTCTAGTATGCAAGCACTTATGTGGCTGACTCTCGGGGGTTGTTTAGTACTACTGGCAGTTCTAGTAGTGAAAATTACAAAGGGGACTAAAATTAAAAATAAATAAATGAAATCAATTACTGGAGCAATAGCAGGAATTATAGCAGTCATATTTATGCTTAACTGTTTTACTACAGTTGACGTAGGTGAGCGCGTAGTAGTCGTTGGGTTCGGCCAGATTAAGGAAACACTAGGTCAGGGGTTCCACTGGGTCAATCCTTTCTATAACACTCACACTTTTACGATTAGAAACAATAAGTACGAGACCGTAGCTAACTCGGCGACTTCTGACATTCAGCGAGCGGACGTAGCTGTTACTGTAAACTTCAACATCGAGGAAACTAAGGTGCAGGAGATTTACCAGACATACGGTAACGACTTTATGAACAAGGTTTTTGCCCAGAATGTACAGGAAGCAGTAAAGTCTGCTGCTGCTAAGTTTACTGCAAGTGAACTTGTTACTAAGCGCGACCAGTTTAAGGCCACAGTAAAAGATAATTTGTCAGCAAAGATGCCTGACATCCTAACTATTACCGACGTAGCTATAACTAACGTAGACTTCTCAGAGTCTTTCGACAAATCTGTCGAGGACAAAGTAAAAGCCGAGCAAGAGGCTCTTACAGCTAAGGCAAATCTAGACACTAAGCGTTACGAAGCAGAGGCTATCAAGGCTCAAGCAGAGGCTATCAACACTCAAGGTGGGGCAGAATACGTTCAGCTAAAGTGGATCGAAAAGTGGAATGGCGTCCTTCCTACAACTCAGACTGGAAGTGGTGCTCTTATCAGCCTCCCAATAAAATAACTATGTTTTTATTTAGAAATTCAGTTCGTAGCGCTGTCGTAAGAGTCATAAACGAACGCATCAAAGTCGCAGAAAAGTCTTATAAGTATTCGTTAAGAAACCTTGTGCGTGAAACAGCCGAAAAGATCAAGGTGATTCAAAGCGAACACAAAGCTAAGCAGCAAAGACTTCTCGATGAGGGTGTAGAGTCTGTAATCAACCCTTCATATGGCGTCGCGAAGTAAAGACACCGAAGAAGTACATCTTAGATTCTTTACTGCTCAGGACAAGGAAAATCTCGCCTTCGTCCGGAAGCTAGCAAAGAAAGAGAAGTCCTCTGTGGCTGAAGTGATAAGGAACTTCATTCACTTCCAGGTCAAGTACTTCAAATAGTGCAAAAGAAAAGCCCCTTAATCGGGGTTTTTTCTTTCCTCTGGTATTGAGGTATTCAGTATACAAATTATAAAGCACCCAAACAAGTTGAGTGCCTCCCCAGTGACCGTAGCTAGGGGCGGAGATGGATCACCTCGCTTTCTGTCGTGGGGGACCGGTCGAGAGTTGGTGTGATTTCTTTTTCGAAGCACACCTCGTCGTAATGGTAGACAACTGCGAGAATTACGTTGAAGAACGTAACGCCCTCTATCCTAGTCCCGCAGCAGTCGCAATAGAAGTCAGATTTAACCATTGCCATTTGCCGCCTCCCTTCGAAAAGAACTTACTCTTACTACTAAGTATACAACATTTGCACACTCAATTAGTGAGTTATCCACAAACAAGGCGATGCGTACAACGCTACACTTAGTCAAGTACCAAGAGGTTTTAATAATTACCTATACTGAATTAAGATTGGTACCTTAACTTCAGGAGAATTGAAAATGACTACGAATCAAAAGCGTATTTTTATCCTAAAGAATCCGAAGATGGGGACCCAACAACTGGCCACCCAACTCGGACTCTCTACTCGTCAGGTGCGTGAGCACAAGGCGAAAATCAAGGCTGAGAACATCACCTTGAAGCAACTTGAGGAAGAATCGGTCAACCAAGAAGTCGGCGCTGACCGGACGATTCGCAAGCTGCAAGAGGGCAAGACGGCGACAGACCGAAAGAACAAAGCCCTGCTCGACCAGATTGAAGTGCTCGAAGATGAAAAGGAGGCAATCCTCGAAATCAAGAGCAATATCAAGCCTTTTACCATCAAGCCCACCAAGGGGAAGGGTAGCGAGGCGGCGGCTCTCTGGGTCGCTTCTGACTGGCACGTTGCTGAGCATGTGACATTCGGCCAGACCAACGGGATTAACGAGTACAACCTCGCAGTCTCGAAGGCGCGCGGCGAACGTTTCTTCAAGAACGGCCTCAAGCTGACCGACATGTCTGCCAAGGAAACGAAAATCGAAACCATCATTTTGGCGCTGCTCGGTGACTTCATCACTGGTCACCTGCACGCTCAAGCGGTGGAGACGAACCTGTTGCCGCCAGTACACGAGATCCAGTATGCGCAGAATATCATCATCAGTGGTATTCAGTACATCTTGGACAACTCCAAGTACAACTTGGTGATTCCGTGTCACTCCGGCAACCACGGACGTACTACGAAGTTCAGCGAGTTTGGCTCTGAGAATGGCCACTCTTGGGAATACTTCATGTACTGCAACATCGCGTCCTACTTCCGTAATGAGAAGCGTGTCCAGGTGCATATCGCGGAAGGGGCTCACTCCTACCATGACGTGTTCAACACTCGTATTCGTTTCCTGCACGGGCATGACGTGAAATATGGTGGTGGCGTTGGAGGCATCACTATCCCACTTAACAAGGCGATTGCTCAGTGGGACATCGCGAACAAGGCGGACCTTACGGTTTGTGGGCATTTTCATCAAAGAACTGACACTGGCCGTGCGCTCGTGAATGGTAGTCTCATCGGCTACAACTCATTTGCGCTGTCGATCAAGGCATCCGCCGAGAAGCCACAGCAGACATTCGCTCTTATCGATTCAAAGGAAGGCAAGACAATCGTTGCGCCTATTTTGGTTGATAAAGAGTAAGGGCGCCCTTCGGGGTGCCTTTTTATTACCTAAATTACATCTATGAGAAATATCCTAAACGAAATTAAGTGGGCATATCAGCGTGTAGTGCGTGGTTACGATGATAGAGTTATGTGGGGGTTTGATTCATACTTCCTTGCTGTTATAGATCCTTTAAGAGAGTTTTGCTTGGAATATGCCGCACGCGACTACGCACATCTTAACGAGGAGAGATTAAAGATTTTTTACCAGACAGTTATGCTTATTGACGAGTACAAAGCAGTAGAAGACACTTGGAGTCAGAGAGATAAAGCACTTTCAAATCTTTTTGAGCACGTTGGTAAGAATATAGGCTATTACTGGGACTAATATGGAACACTACAAATGGGCCCCAATGACGGGCGAACAAATTAAGTGGGCAGGTATCGACTTTGACGACACAATAGCCTCAAACTCTAGCTTCCCTGATTATATTCCAGGAGCACCTTTACCGGGAGCAATAGATTCCATAAAGAAACTAGATGCGCTAGGATTCAAGATAACGATATACACAGCTCGCCCTTGGTTTGACTATGCTAACATTGAAGCGTACTGCAAGCACTACGATATTCCTGTTAGGAGAATAATTTGTGGGAAGCCACTACTTAGATTCATGATTGATGATAAGGCTGTGGCATTTAATGGTAATTGGGATAAGTCCGTTGAGGACGCTTTAAAACTATAATATGGCACCAAAACTAACTTCGAAAGACAGTAACCCAAAGGATGCTGTAGGAATTAAAAAGGTTCCGATGTCTGTTCTGTCGGGTCCAGTACTCATGGAGATTGGACTTGGTATGATGGAAGGGGCTCGTAAGTACGGCCGTCATAACTATCGTGTCGCAGGTGTGCGCGGGTCAGTCTACTTTGACGCTGCTATGCGTCACCTATGGCTCTGGTACGAAGGACAGGATATTGACCCTGAGAGTGGCCTAAATCACATTACTAAAGCAATGTCAGCGCTTCACGTTATGCGTGACGCGATGCTTAATGACAAGTTCACTGACGATAGACCCCCTGTATTCAAGGATCAAGACTGGGTAAATAACTTTAACAAGCTCGCTGCCGGTATTATAGAAAAGTACCCTGATTCTGTGCCACCTTATACAAAATAAAAACAGCCACCAATTAAGGGGCTGTGTGCGGCTATAGGTACTGCTTGTACGTACCGTCTATGTAGGCATACCAACATTCCCAACCTTCACCTGTGCGGCGCTCTCGCTCGTCGTATAACTTGCGGGCCATCTTTAGATTCTCTTCGATGTCTAAAAACTTTTCAGGGGTGTCACTGTGTTGGTTATTGATCTGGGCGAGTCCGTAATCTTTACTGACGGCTTTAGCTCTATCAGCGACCTTGCAGAAGGTTACCTTGGTAGATGTTGCTTGAGTCTTCTCATTGAAGTACTCGTATCTACAGTTGTATCCTATGTTATTTGGGTTTAAAGAACTTTCTGCTTTGAAGACTGCAATCGCGACTTGCGGGTCTTCTGGGAAGTATTTTATGATGCACGCTTCAACTGAAACGTCACATGGGTTAACTTCCTCTACCGTGGGGGCTGGCTCTGCTACGTAGATCTCGGTACTTGTACCTGCACCGGTAACCATTGCAGCCAGTAAGCCAACCGAAAGGATGACTCCTTGGATTACTTGCATAATGAATCGTCTGACGTTCTTTCGTATCTCATTACCATTAAATGTCCGACTAAGTGACACCTGGCTTTGCTGTGACTGGGTCTCTTAAGTATAGCAAAATACCCCACTTGCAAGGGGTACTTATCCACATATTTGATTGGAGCTACTTTACACCGTTTTACCGTGTAAGGCCTCACTATGGGGCAAATTTGCCCTTTGGTGACGTTTTAGCCCTGGAATGGACTAACCGCGATGCCTTCTCTGTTAAGGAAAGCAGAAAGGATTATAAGAGCTACCCCGAAAGAGATAAGTCCTACCCCTAGCCAAACTGTTGGGTCTAGCTTGCCAAGTCCGATACCCATAAGGAGTGATCCGGCTGATGAAATTGTTAACTTTGAGTTGTCAGTCATATTTTTAATTATATAGTTCGTTAAGCTTTTTTAAAGTAAGTGGCCCGACTCTTCTACCCTGTAGGTCGTTGAGGTCTTTAACCGTAGAAACCTTGTGCTTCTTTTGGAAGGCAAGCACCGCACTAGCTGTAAGTGGGCCGAAGTAGCCAGTACTCACGTTAGTAAATAGTCCTTCGAAACGTAAAACATCTTGTAGAGCTTTGATGTCGGATGACGACTGGCCGAACGAGAGAGGCTTTGTGAAGTTGTATACAGGCTTGTTCTTGTTATTGTAGACCATTGACCACGCGCAGAAGAGGTAAGGCTCATAATCCTCATAGATATATTGCCACCCGTTCTCACCAACTGTCGGTCCCCAAGAGTTCTTGAAGCCAATACACTTCTTTCCGTTTCTCATTCCTGCAAAACCTGCGTATACCCAGTGATTCCATGACCGGTTAGTTGGCGGCTTTGGTTCTGGAGACAGCCAAGTTCCGTTATCCTGGCCGGCAATGCCTATAATTATGCCGTTGTTCTGTAGAATAGCTGTTGCCATTGAGTCAAAGTCGACTTCGATGTACACAGGACGTAGACCTCTAATGAAAGAAGGGTTACTGTCTGGAGTGCGCATGAAGTCTTCAGATGGAGGATTGCCGTTTTCATATGAAACGGTGTCTGTTTCTCTATCTACACCAATGTTTATGACTGTGTTCATTAGCCCAGTCTCAGTGCTACCACCGCCATTAGGGTAAAAGCACTTGTTGTATACCGATCGCGCCGATGCTTCCTGTGAGTCTAGTATGGCCTCTGTCAGATAACCAACTGCTTGGCCACCACATGACCCGGATGAGCCTTGATTCTTGGATGATAGTTCCCGTCCCAACTTCTTTCTAATATCAAAACCTCTCTCCCAGTCAAAAATAGGAGAGTCAGCAACAAGCTCGCTAAAGCCAGCGATAGTCTCGTCACGTTCTTGTATAATTCCACCTGTTCCATATAGTTTTTCTACTAGCATTTTACTTGTTTATCTTCTTGGCGATTATGTTGAATAGGAGGCCTGTTGACTCAATGCCGAACCACCCACCTGTTCCTGCGACTGCCATTGTTAAATATTCGTTATTCGGGTATAAGCTTATTGCAATGAAGCCGAACATGACGCCGAAGAATGACGACATAATCGTTAGTAAAATGAAGTCCACCAAGTTCTTCGACTCACCGTTTCGGTGCTTATTGATTGCGTGAGCTAAGCCACCGAAAAAAGCGATGACAAAGTGGTTGGTTACTGCTGCGCCTGATAATGGTTCTGACATGATAATTTAATAGTTAAGGTTAAAAGCGGCTACTACATGAACGCTAGGAAGTTAGAGTTAACGCTAGCCCCCGGTGTGTAAGTCACTGACAGGTAAGGGTCTTTTGAGGTTCCTGTGTTGTCCGAAAAGTATGTTGCTCCTGTTAGCTGGTTTAGACCAGTTGGGGTTGAGTTGTTAATATCTAGGAGAGACTGAAGCCCGAGTTTAGTGAACCCAGTTGTATTTACCCATCCTAAACCTGTGCCGTTTAGAGTCCACGGCCAGTACTGATTAGCGTTTGAGAACCCTGCGATGGTTCTTGCTCCACCGTTGGTGAAGTTTACAGCGTCAAAGTCCGATGTTGTTAAAGATGACGTTGAGGCTTGAGAAGTCTGTACCACACAAAAAGAGTCAGTGTTAGTGTCGAATTTTGCTGTTACTTCAATGTATAAGTTAAATTCTGCTGCTGTTACAGTAGATCCGCTACCAAGCGCGGAGGTGTCGAAAGGAAAGAACGCGCGGCTTATAAAATAGTTACCACCGAAGAGGATAGCACGACAAACAAGTGACTCATCAATGTTGGTTACTGTAGAACTTGACCCCGTGCCAGTTGCTGCATTTCTACAAGTTGAATAAACGGCAACCGCATCGTTGTCTACATATCCATCACCTGTATCTGCGAAAAAGCTAGTTGTTGCCATGTTATTTTATACTTTGAAGCTTAAGTCTGGACTTTGATTTCTCCTTTTGGGTATCCTCAGGTGCCCGCTTCTTGTCTTTAGCGAGCACTCCGTTTAGAAAAACAATTACATCATCAACATCAGAAGTAACTCCGAAGTCGTCTGATGTATACACGAAACACTCATTCCCGTTCGACTCGGTAACTACTTTTCTACCTTTTTGGTGTGGCAGGTCTTTTGCTGATAGTCTCTTAGTTCTCAGGTACTTGTCTGCCGGCTCTATTATTTTCTCCTGGGTTTCTGGGTCGACCTTAACAAGGTTTACTCTGAATACGTCACCTTCATAGAAGCGCACTGCGACTTCGCTTATATGTACATCGTCTTCTCTTGTTATGTACCAAAACTTATAGGATGTTTTCATGTTACGCTGCAGCTACACATCGCCACTTAGATGTGACAGTGTTCCAAACAAAACCAACGTCGAGACGAGCTGTAGTAACAGTAGTTGTAGGAAGCGCTACAGTAGAAGCTTCGAAAGAAGAGCCCCATGTAATGGCGCGTGCTCCTGTACCAGTAATAGCAATCCAAAGTGTCTGGTTTTCTGTTGGAGTACCGGAAAGGTTCGTCGTAAAGGATGTAATGTCCGCTGCCTGAGCGGTAAGAGAGTAAAAGTCAACGTTATCGGTGTTGATAGTTGGCGTCGCTGATGATGTCGTAGTACCAGTACGCTTTGTTATGCGCTTGTTAGTGTAAGTGTTTGTGGAAGAAACAGATGGTATTATAGCGCCTTCTACTGCGATTACTCCCGCAGCAGAGCGTGTAATTGTTGTGTCAGATGCATTACCGACCTCAATTCCCGTGAACTGGGGGCTGTCTCCTGTCGCAAGTCCAAGAGCTGCGCGCGCGTCTGCTGCAGAAAGGTTTTGGTAGGCGCTTGCAGAGTCGTCCCAACCAAGTAGGGCGTCTGTACCGGCGTCTGCAAGAGTGACAGTTCTGCCTTGGATGGATGTTAGGTTGGCAAGTGTGTCGATAGCAGCTTCAATTGTCGCTTCTGTTGTTGAGTCGATAGCATCAATATTTGAAAGTGTTGTAGTCCCCGCTGAGTCAGATAGGATAGTTGCGCCGGCAACTTGGATGTTCTTGCCTGTAGCAACGTTCAGGTTTGTCCCGTCGTATGTAACATCTGACGTTCCCTCTATTGTGCCGTCCCCAGTCCAAACAGCTATTTGGTTATTAGCGGGTGTCCCAACTTTTGAAACGTCACCAGATCCTGCGGGTGTAGCAAAGCTAGGTGCAGATGTCGCCCCGTTACTCTTTAGGAAAGTACCGTCAGCGCCTAAAGCAAGCTCAGTTACGTCTCCGGATGCATCAGAGTAGAAAACTCTCCAAGCTGTGTTGCCTATGAACTGAGTTAGTGCTCCTGCTACGTCTGCTTTAGAAGCCGCGAGTCCTGAGTACTGTGAGTTAGTTGCGTTGTCGCCAGTGTTTGTGCCACTAGTGTTTCCAATAACGATCTTCTCTGCGTCTGTCACGTAGTTGTCGTCTGCACCGAGGGCAGCAGCGTAAAAAGTGTCGAAGTATGTCTTGAGTACGGCCTTTATGTTCGCCCAAGTCACCTTCTTAGTGGCTGTATTCGCAGTATCAACAATAGGCAGGACGTCTGCGTCTAAAGGTGTCGCGTAATTTGTTAATGCTGAAATTTTTGAGTCTGCCATGATTATGATTTAGTTTGAGAGCTCCAGACAACTCCACCGGACGAAGTCTGGTCTAGAATAAGCTTATCGAGGTTTTCTTGAAGCATGAAGAACCCATCTTCTAGAAGTAGGTACCCCAGACCACCAAGGTTCTTAGCTTCCGAACTCCAAGAAGAAGAGTTTTTTGTTTGAGAGCTCCATGTTGCCATATATCCAGTTTAGATAACTAATTTTGGAATGTATAGGCTACCTTTCGCCTTGCCCTACGGAGCCGACTACTGGTATTGCCCCACCAATAAGACTCACCCCGGTAACAACCTTTAGTATGTTAAGCACGAATTTTCTCTGTTCTGCTTTTAGTTGTGCAGTGTCCTTGGCAAGCTTAAGGGCAGCCAGTTCATCAGCTTTCGCCTTAGTGATCTTACCTTTCTCGACTTCGTTCTTTAGGCGAGCAGCTTCCTTATCTTGAGCCTTCTTTAGTCGAAGTTCGTCAGCCTTGGCTTTCTTGGTTACGTCGTTAGCAATCTTAGCCTTAGCGTTGTCGTCTAACTTTGCAAGAATCTTTCTAGAGTCTAGGTCGCTTACCTTAATACCGAACGTGTCCTCAAGGTTTTTGATGAAGTTAGCATCCTTGGGATTAGTGCTTACAAGTTGACGAGCAAAAGTGTTAAACGATGCATTCTCACGACCTGCGGCAGTGTATGGCTGAATTTTCTTAACAAGTAGGTTACGGTTTGGCGCCCATTCAGACCAAAACTGGTTGGCCTTAGTAAAGTCAACGCCACGTTCTTCTTTGAGAAAAGTCATAAGGCGGTTGATAAGTCTGGTTGCTTGTATTTCGTCCTTGTTAAGAACACGAGAAGTCCCCGCAGACTTACCAAAGCTGTCCGCTCGAAGTTGCTTTGCTGTCTCGTAGATATCCTTCACAGTGGCGCCTTTCTTAAGAACCTTAGAGAGGGCGGCGATGTCTTCGTCAGCTTGTTGTTGTGATACAGGATTATTTGGCTGTACTCCTTTGCGGATACTTAAAGCGATCTCATTTTGAGTTACTTGTGACTGAGCAATATCACCCGTCATTTGTTCGTCAATGAGCTTAACGTACTCGTTGCCCTTTTGTTTAATTAGTTCTGCAAGTCTTGGCTTTAGCGC
>OFSE01000108.1_pt1 | contig 27578 bp, 9 predicted proteins | sample 1543261 | NCBI WGS metagenome assembly OFSE01 (sample SAMN07774225, study PRJEB24372) | wastewater metagenome | isolation source: Exp Tend VB 50WW | collected 2016-02 | reverse complement strand
AGAACGGGCGATGAATAATGCCACCACCCAAGCAAATATCACCATCATAGAGCACCGCAGATTGCCCTGGCGTCACCGCCCATTGCGCCTGTTCAAAATGTAGTCGGAATGCTGCATCGTCAGCCTGAAATTGGCAAGCCATGTCGGCTTGCCGATAGCGCGTTTTAGCCGACAATTGTGATTGTTGTGGTGCTGCACCGGCCACCCAACTACATTGACTAGCCTCTAGCCTAGACGCTAGCAGCCAAGAATGATCGTGTCCTTGTACTACGTATAGCGTGTTATTCACTACATCTTTACGGGCGACATACCAGGCATCGCTATGGCCTTCGGTATTTTGGTGTGACTTGATGCCGCCAATGCCGATGCCTTTGCGTTGCCCTAACGTATAAAAACTCAGACCCACATGTTGACCAATGATTTCGCCTTCAGGGGTTTTGATGTCACCGGGTTGGTACGATAAATAACGGTTCAAAAATTCACGGAAAGGACGTTCGCCGATAAAACAGATACCGGTAGAGTCTTTTTTCTTGGCGTTTGGTAGTTGTAATTGTTCAGCAATTTTACGCACCTCGGTTTTGTGTATCTCACCCAGTGGGAACAAGGTATTTGCCAATTGCGATTGACTTAGTCGGTGTAAAAAATAGCTTTGATCTTTGCTCGCATCAATCGCTTTGAGTAACTGAAATTGACCATTCACTTCGCGTACCCGTGCATAATGACCAGTAGCGATATAGTCTGCGCCGAGCTTCATGGCATGATCTAAAAAAGCTTTGAATTTAATCTCGGCATTGCATAGCACATCAGGGTTTGGTGTACGTCCAGCTTGATACTCGCGTAAAAATTCGGCAAAAACCCGCTCTTTATATTCGTTAGCGAAATTCACGGCTTCTATATCTACGCCAACCACATCGGCAACACTCACCGCATCGATCCAGTCTTCGCGGGTGGAGCAATATTCGGAATCGTCATCGTCTTCCCAGTTCTTCATGAACAAGCCAATGACTTCATAACCTTGCTGTTTCAGTAGCCATGCCGATACCGAGGAATCGACTCCACCTGACATACCAATCACGACTCTTTTTTTACTCATGATACAAATTTCCGCCCAGTTTTTACTTTATTTTTACTTCACTTTTGTTTTACTGCCGTTTTATTTTAATGCGCTAGGGTGTGTATATAACAACGATAGCGGCGCTCGACGGCCATCTAGATAGTCTTCCACGCACTGCAATACCAAGGGACTGCGATGAATCGACTGTGACGCACGCAATGCGCTGACACTCATCCAAAAACAACGCAAAATGCCATGATCCAATGCGCGATCCTGTTTTGCGCCCAATTCACCACAAATGGCGAAACGCAGATAAGTGACCTCTTGCCCAGTGGTGGGCGAAACGTAACGCGATAAATAGGTGCCTAACAAAGCCGTGGGCGTAAAGTCGTGCGCGGTTTCCTCTAGCGTTTCTCGCACCACTGCCTGTATCAAGCTTTCATTAGGATCAAGATGACCGGCAGGTTGATTAATGCGCACGCCTTCATCGGTTTCCTCTTCGATCACGAAGAATTCGATCTCATCATTGCCAGAACGCGCAATGATTGCTGCTACAGTCACAGAGGGCTTCCAAATTGAGGGCATAGGTTCTTCTTTCTAGTCCGGCATTTTACTGGTTCGCGTCGATTCGTGCGCGCCTACACCGGTTTTTCTTGGTTTTGTCAATAAAATAAGAAGATGGAAAAACCTAACTGCTTTTATCGATCTAGTTTTGCCATGTAGGTCAATAGTTCCCAGCCCGAACCTGTTTCATGTCTGCGACAACAAATGTGCGGAAAATCGTTTTGCGTGTAATATCCTTGCATCATTTTGCTGTAAGTTTTCAGCAAGCTTCATAGTTTTTTTGTTTTTGAATGTAATTCAATCTGTATCCTAACCAAGGAGCAACTCTATGAAAATCGGCATCCCCGCCGAAAGCAGGGCGGGTGAAACCCGTGTTGCGGCAACACCGGAAACCATCAAAAAATATATTGCAGCAAAAAACCAGGTGATCGTGCAAGCAGGTGCTGGCATCGCCTCCAGCATCACTGATGAAGCTTATTTGGCGGCAGGTGCGCAAATAGGTTCAGCGGCTGATGCGTTTGGCGCTGAAATTGTCTTGAAGGTGCGCGCACCGAGCGAGTCAGAGCGCGCCATGATGGCCAATGGCACGGTGCTGGTCGGCATGTTAAATCCGTTTGATACCGAAAATATTGCAGCGATGGCAGCCGGTGGGATTACCGCATTTGCCTTAGAAGCAGCGCCTCGCATCACACGCGCCCAGTCGCTGGATGTGCTGTCTTCGCAAGCCAATATTGCAGGTTACAAAGCGGTGATGTTGGCGACTAATACTTACCAACGTTTCATGCCAATGCTCATGACCGCTGCTGGCACAGTGAAGGCAGCGCGTGTACTGATTATGGGGGTTGGCGTAGCAGGCTTGCAGGCGATTGCCACCGCAAAACGCTTAGGTGCAGTAATCGAAGCATCGGACGTGCGTCCGCCAGTAAAAGAACAGGTCGAATCCTTGGGTGCGAAATTCATTGATGTGCCGTATGAAACCGATGAAGAACGTGAAATCGCGCAAGGCGTGGGCGGCTATGCACGGCCAATGCCAGCCGCTTGGATGGCGCGCCAAGCGGCGCTGGTGCACGAGCGTGCCAAGCAAGCCGACATTATCATTACCACGGCCTTAATTCCCGGTCGTAAAGCACCTATTCTAATTTCTGAAGAAACCGTGAAGAGCATGAAGCCGGGTTCTGTGATTGTGGATATGGCGGTCGAGCAGGGCGGCAATTGCCCGCTGTCTGAATTAGGTAAAACGGTGACTAAATATGGCGTGCATATCATTGGCGAACCCAATTTGGCTACGTTGGTCGCCGCTGATGCGTCGGCACTTTATTCACGCAATGTGCTGGATTTTTTAAAACTGATCATCGACAAAGAAGCCACACTCACGATCAATCGTGATGATGAAATCATCGCTGCGACCTTGGTTTGTAGCGGTGGTGAGGTGCTGAGAAAAAACTAAACTCATTAAAATTTGGCAAAACGCGGCGAATAATTCATGCAGGTTCATATCAAAAAGGGAACATGATGGAAGTCAGTCACACAATTACAAATCTCATTATTTTTGTCTTGGCAATTTATGTCGGTTATCACGTGGTTTGGACGGTGACGCCGGCTCTACATACGCCACTGATGGCGGTCACCAATGCGATTTCGGCCATCATCATCGTTGGTGCTATGTTGGCCGCTGGTTTAACAGAAGGCATATTGGCACAGGTGATGGGTACCCTAGCGGTGATTTTGGCGGCAGTGAATGTGTTCGGCGGATTTTTGGTCACCCAAAGAATGCTGGAAATGTTCAAGAAAAAAGAGCCAAAAATGTCTAAGGATGCCAAGATGTCTGAAGGCAGTATGAAGGAGGGCAAGTGATGAGTATGAATTTAGTCACGCTGCTTTATCTGATTGCATCAGTTTGCTTTATTCAAGCGCTAAAGGGCTTATCACATCCCTCCACGGCACGGCGCGGCAATACCTTTGGTATGGTTGGTATGTTGATTGCAGTCGCTACTACGGTGGCGCTGATTGTGCGTCTGAAAAACGAAGCTGCAGGTTCTGGCTTGGGCTATGGTCTGGTAGTATTTGGCATCGTGGTGGGTGGTGGTATCGGTGCCACCATGGCACGTCGCGTAGAAATGACCAAGATGCCAGAACTGGTGGCGGCGATGCATTCACTCATTGGCTTGGCCGCCGTGTGCATTGCAGTCTCGGTGGTGGCCGAACCTTGGATCTTCAACATCACTACACGCGACGCGGCAATCCCGTTTGGTAATCGGCTGGAGTTATTTATCGGCACTTTTGTCGGTGCAATTACCTTTTCAGGCTCGGTGATCGCGTTTGGCAAATTATCGGGTAAATATAAATTTCGTCTATTTCAAGGTGCCCCGGTCAGCTTTGCTGGCCAACATATATTGAATTTGGTGTTGGCTGTGCTGATGGTCGCATTAGGCTTGGTTTTTTGCTTTTCGTCATCAGCACAACCTGCGTGGATTCCATTTATCTTGATGGCGGCGATTGCTTTCATTTTGGGTGTGCTGATCATCATTCCAATTGGTGGTGCCGATATGCCAGTAGTGGTATCGATGTTGAACAGTTATTCTGGCTGGGCAGCCGCTGGCATTGGTTTTTCTTTAAATAACGCCATGCTGATTATCGCTGGTTCACTGGTGGGCTCATCCGGTGCGATTTTGTCTTACATCATGTGTAAGGCCATGAACCGTTCATTTTTTAATGTAATTCTAGGCGGCTTTGGCGGCGCACCAGCGGAAGCGATGGCTGGTGCTCAGGTACAGCGTACCGTAAAGTCAGGTTCGGCAGATGACGTCGCATTCTTGCTGGGCAATGCTGAAACCGTGATTATCGTCCCCGGCTATGGCTTGGCGGTTGCACGTGCGCAGCATGCCTTAAAAGAGCTCACCGAAAAACTCACGCACAAAGGCGTTAGCGTCAAATACGCGATTCACCCGGTCGCAGGGCGTATGCCGGGTCACATGAATGTGTTATTGGCGGAAGCCGAAGTACCCTATGATCAAGTGTTCGAGATGGAAGATATTAATAGCGAATTTGGTCAAGCCGATGTGGTTCTGGTACTCGGTGCAAACGATGTGGTGAACCCCGCCGCGAAAGACCCCAAATCAGCGATTGCCGGCATGCCGATTCTAGAAGCCTACAAAGCCAAAACCATCATCGTCAATAAACGCTCAATGGCATCGGGCTACGCTGGCTTGGACAACGAGCTGTTTTACATGGATAAAACCATGATGGTGTTTGGTGATGCGAAGAAAGTGATTGAAGATTTGGTGAAGGCGGTGGAGTAGGCAAGATGTATTGTTGGAGTGTCAGAGCGTTGCAGAAATATAGTGTAACGCTCTGTTCACCTATGTTGATAGGTCAATATAGGCCAATATAGGTCAATGAACCCTAATTGGTTTATGATTGAATTCGGTGACCGTATATAACAATGCAACAATACAATCGCTGATTTGTTCCGTGGCATTTACGCAGAATTTTTCTCAGACTCTATTTTGCGATACGAGCTAAGCTTTTTATTAAAGCAACCCGACACGCCTATTCCAAACTACAAGCTCTGCGCCCGGAGTAACATCAGTTAATGTGCTTAACAGGCAGCTTTATCGCGATTTTACCGTCTCTATACTTTAAGTCCTCAGCTTCGTAATTCCTATAGCAGTCGATCCGTATTCAGGTTGCTGCCCGCCACCTAAAACTGAAGGTGCGCCATGCGTGAGTGATGTCCAAAAATGCCGATCACCGCGCTTCGAGATGACTTCCAAATATCGGTTTCTTTCAGAAAAATATTTTTTCGTCAACAGAAGGTACGCATCAATAACAACAAATATGTTGCAATTTTTATTTCATTTCTGTTGCATTTCGCATAATTTGTCGTGTATGCTGCCGAAATTAATCTTATTTCAATACTAAGAACATACAAAGAACGCATTAAATGATAAGTCGAATCACAAGCCTACTTAAACACCAGCTAGGCACTGCAATTGATGAAGCATCAACTAAACCGAGTGCACATCAAACGCCATTTTTTAATCACCTGCCATTTGGCATGAGTGATCGCAGGATGAAAAATTGATTACCTCCAGACACGGTGTAATAGTCGGGATCCTGTCATTAATTCTCGGTTCAAATGCCGCAGCGCAAAACCTACCATCGCCTGCTGATTTGGCGCGTGAAGCCTTACGTAGGCAAGAAGAACGTACCAAGGAACAGCAAGAAAGATTGCAGCCTAAGGCAGACGTATTGCAAAGCGTTGAGGCGCGCATCAATAGCACAGACCTTCCGATAGAAACCCCTTGTTTCGTCATCAATCATATAAGTATTGGCAGCGCTGACGGTGTTAAAGCTGTTGATCGTCATTTTGGTTCTTTTGCTTCAGTGACCGATCCATTTTTGCATCAATGTGTTGGTGCGGCTGGCTTAAGTAAAATCGCGTCGGTATTGGATGCCAAGTTGATTGACAAAGGCTATGTAACTACACGCGTTAGTTTATCGAAACAAAACCTAAGTGATGGCAATCTGAATTTTTTTCTGCATGAAGGCAGAATCGCCGATGTTGTCATGGTTAAACCGAGTCAAGCGGGATCAGAAGCGCCCTCGGATTTGATCGATGACGCTTGGGGTACGTGGAAAAATGCCTTTCCCCTGTCTAAGGGGGAAATTTTGAATATCCGTGACATCGAGCAGGGCGTTGAGCAGATGAAGCGTTTGCCAAGCCAAACGGTGGATACAAAAATTGAACCTGGTCAAGACCCCGATACCAGTATCGTCCGTATTGAGCGGCAAGTGGGCGGCTTGCGCGAACGCCTGCGTGGTGGTGTTAGCTTGGACAATTCCGGTAGTCAGTCTTTGGGGCGAGCGTTATTATCGGCAAACCTAGCGCTTGATAATCCCGCGGGGCTAAACGATATCCTGAGTTTAAGCGGCAACATCAACGCGCAGCGTCCTACCAGTACCCATCGTAGTTATGGCACATCGCTGGGCTACAACATTCCGTGGGGGTATCACAGCTTAAATATCGGCGTCAGCAGTAGCAATTTTGCGCAGTTTGTGGAAGGCACGACGGCGCGCTTTTTGTCACATGGTAGCAGTAATAATTTTGATGCGAGATGGAATTATTTGGTGTGGCGTAGCGCCTCTACCAAAGTGGGCGTGTATGCCGGCATATCAACTCGCAACGCGGAAAGTTTTTTAGATGATGTCGAGCTGATCTTGCAGCGGCGCCGTACCTCCACTTTTACCGCAGGTGTCACCTATAAACGTTACATCGGACAAGGCAGCGTTGATTTTGATTTGGGTTACCGGATAGGCGTGCCTTGGCTCGGCGCTCAGGAAGATTTTTCTGGGGTTGATGCCGGAGGTTTGACGCTGCGTCCGCGTATCGTCAGTTTTAGCGGCGGGTTGCATCAGCCTTTCGTGCTGGGCGGCAGAAATATTCAATTCAGCACCAATGTGCGCGGCCAATACACCAAAGATACGACCTTGTCGATTGATCAGATCAGCATTGGTAGCGTCGGCAGCGTGCGTGGTTTTGATGGCGACAATGTGCTATTGGCTGAGAGCGGTTTGATTGTACGCAATGAATTATCCACCCCACTATCGCTGTTTGCAGGCGTCAACAGCACGGTGTTCGCTGGATTTGACTTCGGCAAGGTATCCGGCCCAAGTCGCGCTAATCTGGTTGGATCGTCATTGGCGGGGTTAGTGTTTGGTGCGCGCGGTGAATGGCACAGGATACTGTTTGATATCAGTGTGGGCAGCCCGGTGTATAAACCAGCGCGATTTCGCAGCCAACGCCTGAATCCTTATTTATCGATCACGTATGCATTTTAGGCTGGTGCGACGCAAATAATTTAGCTTCGGCGTTGCAGCAGGATTTTACCCAATATTTATTGTTTATTTTAGCATTTCAGGAATCAGTATGAACCTGCAGCAACGCGTAAACCAATTAGGCAATCCATCCGATCCATCCAACCAGATCCACCCTGAGGACGTGCAGCGCACGCATGTAGGTAAGCGGCGGTGGGTTCAACGTATTGTCAAGATAGTTCTCGCGGTGCATTTCTGGCAAACCACGCTGATGATTGCACCAGTGTATGCGCAAACCGCACCAGCTACTCGGCAGACGGCGAACGTTGCACCACTACTGACTCGTGCGCCAAATGCACCGACTGGCCAAAAACCGATTATCGATGCTGCCCCCAATGGTGTGCCGATTGTATTGATCGCTCCGCCTAGTCTCGGTGGTGTATCGCGCAATCAATACAATGATTTTAACGTTGGTCAGCGCGGGCTGATTCTTAATAATAGCAAAGGGGAAGTCAATACCCAGTTAGGTGGGATCGTCAGTGGTAATTTGCAGCTCGGCAAAGTGCAGGCGCGGATTATTCTCAATGAAGTGACTTCGACCAACCCAAGTCAGCTTAATGGCTTTATTGAGGTCGCCGGGCAACGTGCAGACATCGTGATCGCCAATCCAAATGGGATCACCTGCGACGGTTGTGGTTTTTTAAATACCGCAGGTCGTGTTACTTTGACCACCGGTACATCCCAGTTTGATAACGGCGGGAATTTGGACAGCCTGTCAGTGCAACGAGGGTTAGTCACGGTTGGCGCTGGTGGTTTGAATGCGGCTGACATCAATCAGCTTGATTTGCTGGCGCGCGGGATCGTCATCGAAGGTGAGATTTTGACCCAAAATCTACAAGCGGTTCTGGGCGCGAACAAGGTATTGTATGGCACCCTCAAGGCCACTGCACAAGACGGAGGGGCAGCTGCGAATGCGCCCAAATTTGCGGTTGATATCGTCGAATTGGGTGGGTTATTCGCCAATCAGGTCTATCTGATAGCGACAGACAAAGGGTTGGGCGTCAACAGTCGGGGGCGCATCGCTGCGCTGGAGGGCAATATCACGTTGAATGCACAAGGTGATGTCAGCCTGCATGACAACTACAGCAAAAACGATATTAATTTGAACGCGGCAGGCAGCGTTAGCCTCAGCGGGCAAACTGGTGCCGACAACAATGTCGTCATTACAGCGCCCACCCAGATCGTCAACAGTCAAACGGCAACTCTGCGAGCCGGACAGCAAGTACTTCTGACTACCAATAAACTTGACAACGGCGGTAGCATTATCCAAAGCGGCGCCAACCATGCGTTCAATTTGACGGTACCTGACGCAATTGATAATCGGGGCTTGATCTATTCAGCGAATGATCTGAATCTACAGTCACAGACAATTGGTGGTATTGGCGGCACGTTACTAGCTGAAAATGCGCTATCCGTTCGAGCCGGGGACATCAATTTTACTGGGCAACAGTTGTTTGCCAATCAGGATATCAAGCTTGATGCTAGTACCATCGCCATCAAAAAATCGGTGTTGCACGCCAATAGTGTCAATTTGAATGGCGCACAAAGCATCGTTTCTGACGGTAGTGAAGTGAGTGCGGTACAGGATGTAGGCTTGGCAAGTCAGACTGCGGACGGACAAATCAGCGTTCGGAATAGCACCATTATTGGCGGCGCAAAGATCACGCTTGGCGCGGCCGACGTCGGTTTTACCGGATCCAAACTTAGTGCCGGAACGGCGCTTTCCATCGAGGGCAATCAGGTACAGCTACAGCAATCACAGCTATTGGCGCAGCAGCAGCTTGCACTGACCTCGCGTACAGCGCTCAATTTGGATGGCAGCAATGTGACAAGCCAAGGATCACTGCTATTGCAAGGGCAAGGCATTTCTACCCAGTCTGCAGTGATTACGGCTGATCAAGTGCAAGTACAGGCCGGCAATGGCAAACTTGATAATCGTGCCGGTACGGTATATGCCAGCCGCCGCTTGGATGTCGTCGCTAGCGGCATCGATAACGGCGCTGGCGGGATCGGCAGTCAAGCTGAACTGGTACTTGATGCGCAAGGTGGTGTGATCGATAACAACAGTGGATTGATTACGGCTAGTAATAGCGCACTACGCAATGTGTCAGGCATTTTAAATCGCAATGGCAGTATTTATACCAACAACGATATAGCTTTGATCGGTGACTTTGATAACCATTTCGGTAAGCTATTGACGGATGGCGCTCTGACCTTGCGTGGCAGCACAATTGACAATAGTGGTGGTGTGCTGCAAGCGCGTAATACAATTCAATTGAATGGCGATGTGCTCAATAACAGTGCTGGCGTGATCCAAAGTACCGCTGGTAGTATCAAACTGCAAAGCGGCTTGCTGGATAATAATGGCGCAGCGATTGCGGCGGGTGCAGGTATTGATCTGAACGCCACCAGCCTTAAAAATCAAGATGGATCCATCAGTGCCAATGGTGATGCCACCATCAACGCCACCAATATTGCCAGCAACGCAGGTGCAATTGGTGCTGGCGGAGCGCTATCGGTAAAGGGTACTACGCTTGATTTCAGTTCAGCACGATTAGGCAGTAACGGCGCGCTCACTATAGCGGGAGACAACATCAGCGCCGATCGTGCGCTAGTCCAGTCCGGCGCAACTGTGTCGGTTACTAGTAACAGTTTATCGGCCAATGACGCGCAATTACTCGCGATAAAAGAAGCCAAGCTCGATATCGTAGGCGATGTCTCGCTTAATACAGCGAGCATCGGTGCGGGCGGCAATCTGACCTTAAATAGCGGCACATTACAGGCGGCCGATTTACAAGCCAGCAGCAACAAAACGCTGACTATCACCGCCCAGAATGCCAATTTACAGCAAGCGCAATTAATTGGGTTGGGTGGTGTCGATTTGCATGCCGATGACCTGAATTTATCGGGTGCAAAAGCGAGCTCTGGGGTTGATTTAACGGTACGTGCCAAACAGCAAACAGGCGGTGATCTGTCGGCTCAGGGCAATCTCAATGTGCAATTGCAAAATGGTTTGAACCTAAGCGGTGGTGCATTGACTGCAGGTCAGTCATTAACAGTCACAGCGCAAGGCATCACCACCGATCAGGCCCGTGTAAATGGCAATCAAATCATTCTCGACGCGGGTAATCAGGCGTTGCACAATCAGGGTGGCCAGATTATAGCGCAAGGAGTTGGCAATTCTGGGCTGGAAGTAAGAGCTGTTGGTATTGACAACCGGGGTGGTTCGTTGCGCTCTGGCTCGGATGTGCTGTTGGACACCAAAGGCGAAGCGCTCGACAGCAGTGCCGGGAATATCGTTGCCAGCAGAGATCTGCATGTTAGTGCCAACAGTTTAAAAAACACTGGCGGCAGTCTTGGCGTTGCCGGTAATGCGCAAATTGACGCCGCAACCGTAGATAACAGTAACGGCAGCATCAACATTATTGGTAATGCACAGATTAATGCCACCACGCTAAACAATCGGAGCGGTAGTTTTTCTATCGGTAACAGTATTTCTCTTATTGGTCAGGAGATTGATAACACACAAGGCCAATTACAATCAGGTACCAATATTAATATCGACACCCTAGGCAAAAGTCTGGTTAACGACGGTGGTTTGATTCAAGCGCAAGGGCAATTAACATTGGCTGCAGGGCGATTGTCGAATGCTGGCGGTAATTTTGCAGCCAATCGTGATGTCAGCATCAGCGCGCAGACTCTGGGCAATAATAATGGCAGAATTTTAGCCGGAAATTCGCTCGATATTCATGTGGCTGGCGCGGCTGACAGCGTGCAGAGTACGCTGTTAAGTGGTGACGCAATAACTTTCAGCGCTCAAAATCTGAAGGCAGGGCAATCGTTGATCAACGCAAACGGTGCGTTGAAATTGGCGGCAGGAGACACCCTCGATCTTGGCCAAAGCGATGTGCAGTCGGGCACGTCAATTGCGCTAGCTGCAAAACAACTGGTGGCCAATAGCGTCAAGCTTGTCAGCAACGGCGCGGTCGAAGCAATCGCGGCAAGCGATATCAGCCTGAACGATGCGCAACTCAATGCGTTAGGAAATGTCAATCTTGTGGCGCAAAACAATCTAGATTTGCAGCGAGCTAACGTCGTCAGCGATGCGCAACTGGGTTTGGGCGCTGCCGTGATTAATGCTGAGGGTGCCAATCTATCCAGTACAGGTAATGCCTCTTTGAATGCAAGCAAAGGCTCGCTTACACTAAACAATGTCAACCTCGCCAGCAATGGCGCATTGCAATTGACAGGCAATGGCGTAAATGCCGCTAATGCCGTCTTCGCTACTAAAAGTAATATCAGCATTGATACCCAAGGTGCAGACTACAATGCTGACGGCAGCGTGCATGGCAGCCAAAACGGAATTATTGATGTACAAGCCAAAAATCTTCATGCAGCAGGTAGCGGCAGCACAGCACAAGGTTTTTTGGCGGCTGGTGATATTACGCTGCGTGCCAGCGGCTTGATTGATGTATCGGGTGCTGTGGTTTCTTCCGGCGCAAATATTGCGCTCGCTGCGCAAGATAGCCTCAACAATAGTGCTGGGCAGGTGATTGCGGCCGGTACCGCAAATTTAAATGTCGCTAGCCTGAATAATGCTGGCGGTGTGATTGATGCCAATGGCGCATTGCGTATCACTGCTAATCAAGGTGGAATTGACAGCAAGAATGGTAGCATCAGTACACGCGACCAGCTCACGTTGGAAACCGTCAGTGGACTAAACCGCAAAGCAGGTCAAAGCGATGTGGCTGGTGCCCCAGTTGAACTCAATAATGATGGCGGACATATCATTGGCTTGCGTGGTGTTAATGTCGCCAGTGGCAGCATCATCAATCGCAATGGCTCAATCGCCAGTGGCGTCGATCTGGCTCTGGCTCTGGGCAACACTGATTTCAGCGGTAGCGGCGGCGCATTGCTAGCGCAGGGCGGCCTGAGTCTGAATGCGCGCACGATCGATGTCAGTCTTGGTCAAGTACAGGCTGGTTCGAATATAGGTATCAAAGGCGGCTCGCTTCAAGCTCAGGGCAGCACCATTTCCACCAACGGTGGTGATCTCGTGATTGATACCGCGAACGGCGCTTTTGACGCCAACCAAAGCACATTACTGTCATTCGGTACGCTCAACGTGAAAGCCGGAGCCACCAATTTGGCGCAATCAATCATCAGTAGCGCAGCCAATACGAGTCTGCAAACTGGCGCGCTAGATGCCCATCAAGCGCAGATCGATGTTGGCGGCAACCTCGCTATTGGCAGCACTGGCGGCATCAATACCCAGGCCGCTAACATTGCAGTCAACGGCAAGCTCGATCTCGCGGCGACCTCATTACTCGGTGGACAATACCGCGCACTAAAAGACATCAACGTCATCACCAGCGGTAGCACCAATTTGAATAATGGTACGCTCATCACCGATAAGGCGCTCAACGTGCAGGCGCAGGGAATCACCCTAGATCAAAGCTCGGTGATCGGTAGCCAAGTCTTGCTCAATGCGGGCAACAGTGCACTAAGTAACCGCCAAGGTGTCATCCTCGCCACCGAAAGCAATGCTTCTGCCGATAGTCTGCGCATTAATAGCCAGGGTTTGATCAATAGCGGCGGCACCATCAGCAGTAATGGCAATTTAACGATTACAGCGGGTAGTGGCAAGCTCGATGGCGCTGATGCCGTCATCAGTGCAGCGGGCAAGCTGGCAATCAGTGCAGGAGATATCAATAACCAGCGCAGCTTGGTGAAGGCCGATCAATCGATCAGCATCGCCAGCCAAGCTTTTGATAACCAGGCCGGTAATGTACAAGCTGGCAAAGCGCTCACCATTAACGCCACCGATGTGGACAGCCGTAACGGCACCTTGCTTGGGGTTGACAGTCTCAACCTAACTGGCGCCCATCTCAACAGCAGCAACAACGCGCGCATCGTCAGCAATGGCGATATCAATCTTATCGTCACTGGATTGAACAACGACACCAGCCAAATCTCAGCAGGTGGCAATCTCACCATTAATGCCAGTGGTAGTGGCAGCGATGGTGGTGCCATCAGCAGCCGTAATGCCGTGCTGGAAGCAGGCGGTAAGATTGCTTTAAACAGTGTCGCCAATATCGATAACAATAACGGCAAAATTGAAGCCGGTACGCAAGCTACGCTGACCGCTCTGACTACATTTAATAATAATGCTGGACGCATCGTCAGCAACGGCGCGTTGAGCATCAGCGCAGCCGCTTTAGATAATCAGGCAGCCTTGATCAGCAGTGGCGGCAATCTGCGCATTGATAGTAAAACGCTGGGCGGTGCGATCAACAATCAGCAAGGCCAGATTCAGGCAAACGGTACGGTCGATATTTTGGCGCAAGGCATCAATAACCAAAGTGCCACCATTATCGCCGCACAAAACGTGGTGATTGACGCAGGAACCGGTTTGCTCGACAACCGGCTAGGCGCGCTACAAAGCACAAGTCAGTCGCTGCGAATCGCCGCGGGCGACATCAACAACGCTGGCGCTGCCAGCACTATCATCGCAGGCAAGAATCTCGACATCGTCAGCCAGAATGGTATCAACAACCAACAAGCGTGGATCAGTGCTGGCGGCGGGTTGACAGTAAGCGCCAACGGCATTATCAACAACAGTGCACAAGGGCGCATCGGCGCGAGCAACGATATTGCCATTACCACTCAGGGTGCCATTAACAACGCCCAAGGTGTCATCAGTGCTGGTGGCAACACCAGTGTACAGGGTGTAGGCATCAATAACAGCAATGCCCAAATTAGTACCGGCAATGCACTGCATCTGCAGGCAGGTACCGGGCTGCTAGATAATTCTAGCGGCAGCCTAGCGGCGGGCGGCGTATTGACAGCGGACGCTGGGCGTATCAGTAATCAATCCGGCGTCATCAATGCCAACGGCAGCATCACTGTACAGGGTGATGCCAGTGGCATCGGCGGCAGTGCAGCCGCCTTAGACAACAGCGCTGGCTTAATCAGCAGTGCGCAAGGCAGTGTGAGCATCCGCAGCGGTGACTTCTACAATCAGCGCGCAGTGGTGGGCAACGCCACCAGCAACGGTCAGATTAACGCAGCCCAAGACATCAGTATCAACGCCAACGGCAACATCGACAACAACAACAGCGCTATCTCGGTCGCCGGTCATCTTGATATTAGCGCTAGCGGCAGCATCGACAACAGTAACGCCAGATTGGTCGGCCTGACCGGTCTCAACATCAACGTCAACGGCGTCAATTCAACAAATGGTCTAATCGCCAGCAATGGCGCGCTCAGTTTAGGGGCTGGCGTAGGCGCAATCAGTAACGAAAATGGGCAGATTATCGGCGGCGGCCAAACCAGCATAAATGGTGTTGGTAGCTTCAATAATCGTAATGGCGTGATTGAAACCAACGGCAACTTGGGTATCGGCAGCGGTAATTTCGACAACAGCGTCGGCCGTATCAGCGCCCAAGGCAGCATCGGTATTAATAGTCGTCAATTTGATAATCTGCAAGGTAATGTAATAGGCGAGCAGGCACTCAGTTTCAATACCAATGGAAACACCTTCAACAACACCGGCGGCACATTTGGCAGCAACGGCGATATTACACTCCTGAGTGGTCATGCGATCCTCAGCGGAAGCAATATCGCCAGTGGCAAAAACTTATATATTGCAGGCAATCAGATTGATGCAGACCACAGCAATTTTTCTGCTAATCAAAGCATCAGCATTCTTGCAGGTAACGGGGTCTCTGATCTCAATCTAAACCAAAGTAAGGTCGAAGCTGGGCAATCCGTCAATCTCGACGGCAAAATAATCAATCTAGGTCAAAGCACCGTGGCGGCCAATGGCGCCATCAGCATCAATGGTACCGACATCGATAGTCGCAATAGCAACATCAGAACCCAAAACAATCTTGGCATCATCGCCAGCAATAATTTACTGATCGACGGCGCAACTTATAACGCCGGTCACGATCTGGTCATCGGCAGCAATCAGGCATTCCTATTCAATACCGCCGGATTCAACTTCCAGTTCGGCAATGATTTAACAGTACGTGCTAACGGCATCAACAACGTCGGCGGCAATCTCAGTGGGCGTCACTTAACGCTAGATGCTCGCGGCGGAGTATTAAATAACCAAGGTGGCAGCTTAAGTGCCACAGACGGCCTGACATTGGCAGGCAATGGTTTAAACAACAGCAACGCCACCATCGCCGCCAACGGCTTAGTCACCATCAACGCTGGCACCGGTCAGCTAGACAACAGCAACGGCGTAATCGGCAGCATTCATGATGCCGTCACAATTCAAAGCGGCGATCTTCTCAATAATAGCGGCAGCATCAGTGCAACCACCCAACTCAATATCAATGCAGCCGCGCTTAGCAACAGAGCAGGGCAACTGCAAGCGGGTAACGGGGTCACTATCAGCGCCAGCAGCATCGACAATAGCCAAGGCGGCGTCATCGCTGGCGCTAGCAACGTCAGTGCAAGTGCCAGTAACGGTAACCTAAACAATCAGAACGGCATCATCCAAAGTAGCGCTGGTGCCGTAACGGTCAGCGCATCGGCTGGTTTGTTGGACAACAGCAATGGTCAAATCTATGGTGCGCAAGCAGCCACGCTAAACGCCAGCAGCCTTCGCAACAACAGCAACGGACAAATCGGTAGCAATGGCGCAACCAGCGTCAGCGCCACGCAGATCGACAATCGTGGCGGTCTCATCAGTGCCAGCAGCACTGCCACCGTTGCTGGTAATGACATCAACAACGCGGGCGGTGTCATCTCTGGTTTAAATGCAGTCAATGTGACAGGGCGCTTCGGTGCCAACGCAAGTCTCGTCAACAATGATGCAGGCGTGATCGAAGCGGGGCAGGGCGGCATTCGCATTGCCACTGCGACCTTAACCAACAACAACAGCGGCACCACACGTGGTATCGTCAGCGAAGGCAATATCGACATCAACGCCGGTAGCCTGATCCAGAACAATGGCGCGATTGGTGCCAATCGCACGCTCACCATCAGCAGCACGAACATCGACAACACCAATGGCAGCACCTTGCTCGGCTTAGGTGGCGTCACATTGACTGCCAATGCTGGTCTAAATAACCAAGGCGGCAGCGTCCAGTCAGGTAGCAATCTAAACATCAATGGCGGCAGTATCAATAACAACGGCGGCAGCATTTTTGCCACCCAGAACTTGGATCTCAGCGCCACCAATATCGACAACCGTAATACACTAAGCGGCGCATATAACAAGGGACTATTGGCCGGTGGCAACGCAACCATCAGCGCCACTAGCATCAACAACGACAGTGGAGCCGTAGTCGCGCTGGGTGATCTCAGCGCCAGCAGCACAGGTGCCGTCAGCAACATCGGCGGCCGCTTCGCTGGCAACAGGCTCACACTAGCCGCCAGCAACTTCACCAACAGCGCAGGGCGGGTTGATGCCACCAGCAGACTCACCACCAGAGTCAACAGTTTCAGCGCCGATGGCGTGCTCGCATCAGGTGGCGCAATTGATTTGATCTTGGCGGGCGATTACACCAACACCGGTCTAGTTGCCTCCAATGGCGACCTGAACATCACTCTCAATAACGGTGCATATACCAACAACGGCACCGTATCGGCAGCACAAAACCTGCAACTGAATGCCACCAGCCTCAGCAACAATGGCAGCATTAGCGCCAATACAACCAATCTCAACGTCGGCAACCTCTACAACAATGCATCAGGTGTCATCAACGCAGTCGGCGCAACCAACATCAATGCAGGCAGCACCAACAATGCAGGGCGGATCTACGGTGGCACCATTTCCATCGGTGGCAGCGTCAATAACAACGCCAACGCCACCATTGCCTCGCGTGGTGACCTCAGTATTGGTGGCACGTTGCTCAATAACCCTGGCGCCAATATTCTCGCCCTCGGCAATGCCAATTTAGGCAGCGTCACCAATGCCGGTGCCACCATTGAAGCGGGCGGCTCGCTCACGATTGGCTCGCTCAACAACCTCAATTGCACCAGTGGCAGTGGCGGTAATGGCGCAGGTGCATCCAATTGCGCAGCCTACGGCTTGCAAGGCGGCGTCGCACTGCAAACGCAAACCACTACCGAAAACGTTCTCAACTTCACCATTACACCGGCAGGCTCAACCCGTGAGTACCACCCGATTGAGTTAGGCTCTAGAATAGAGCAGGGTGTCAGCGTCTATTACTATCTTGGCGACAACATCTCGATTGAGGATTACACCCAAAAGAATATCAACACAATCACCACCGTAGAGAGCGTAATCTCCTCTTCTAACCCAGGTCGGGTCACGGCTGGTGGCAACATCACAATCGGTAGCGGCAATAACGTCGATAGCCAGATTGTGGCAGGCGGTAATATCGTCTTCGGCAATGCCGCCCCAGTTGGCGATGGCTCCATCAGAAGCGAATTCGACACCACCAACATCTCCACCAAAGGCAGTAGACAAATCACCGAAATCGGTACAACCTTCTTTACCACAGTAGAAAATCGCTGCAGCTTTCTTGGCGGTTGTCATCACGTCCGCGCCTATCAGCCAACCCAAGCATTTTCAAGCGTTGTCAACTCCCAAGAAAATATTGATGGCGTGCTCTACAAAACTGGCGCTAGCGTCAGTGCGCCAAGCAGCGCTCCGGCGGCTAGTATCGACGCCGCACCGACCGTACAACGGGTATCTGCCATCGGTGTCAGCGCCAGCGCACAAAACCGTGGCATCAACGGCTCAGTCAGCGCACCAACCGTCGGCTCAGCGCAAGGTGTCGTCGTCTCCACCGGCGGCGCAGTCGTCGTCGCTGGCAGCGCACCGACCGTTGGCAATGTTCAAGCTGGCACAGTAGGTAGCGCCCCAGCCACCGGTGCTGGCGCCACTGTCGTCACCAGTGTCAGTACCAGAGCCGCCGACGCCATCAGTAGCCAAAGTACCAGCACGCTCGGTCAAACTGCCACCACTGCAACAACCCAAGCCGCCAACAACACTGGCAACGCTATCATCAGCAATGCCAGTCAGGTGCAAGTCAGCAGCGATGCCGCCGAACAAGCGTTGCCAGGCAGCGTCATCGCTGGCGGTGTGCGCGCCAGCCAGCAAGCCATCATCAACAGCGTCACCACCCAATTCAGCACACTAGCCCAGGTCGCCGCATTACGCCCCATCGCGCCGCAGCAACAGCAATACCAAGCCGCAGCCAACGGCGCTGCCCTACAAAACATCCGCCAGGACGGCATCAACGCCCCCGGCGCAGCACCCAAAGTAACCCTAACCAGTAACATCCAATTACGCGCACCCTCTGGCAATCTATTCTCACTGCATCCAAACGATGGCGCACGTTATCTGGTCGAAACCGACCCGTTATTTACCAATGGACAAAACTACCTCGGCAGTGACTACTTCTTCACCCAACTAAACCTCGATCCCGGTCGTAGCCTAAAACGTTACGGCGATGGCTTCGTTGAGCAGCGTGTGTTCGCCGACCAGCTCATCAGCCTCACCGGGCGCAACAACCTATCTGGTTACGCCGACAATCAACAAGCCTTCCAAGCGCTGATGGATGCAGGCGTCGCCTACGCCCGCACGTATCAACTCACGCCAGGTGTCGCCCTCACCGAACAACAAATGGCATTGCTCACCACCGACATCGTCTGGTTGGAAGAGCAAAGCGTCACCCTGCCCGACGGCAGCAGCACCCGCGTACTGGTACCGCAAGTCTACCTGCGCCGCCCACAACAAGGCGACCTAACCGCCAATGGCGCCCTCATCGCCGGTGACAACGTCACCATCCGCAACCAAAACGGCACCATCACCAACAGCGGCAGCATTCTCGCCGGGCGCGGCAACGCCAATGACGGCCAACAACAAGGTCAACTAGTACTCGACGCCCGCAACATCCAAACCAGCGGCACACTAGCTGGCAACGCCATCGGCCTCAATGCGGGGCAAGACATCAACCTCCAAGGCGGGCGCATCATCGGCCTCAACAGTGGTAACAGCGGTAACAGTGGCAACAGCAGCGGCAACACCAATGGCCAAGCCAACAACAGCCTAATCCAGCTCACCGCTGGACGCGACATCACCATCGCCAGCACCACTGCCAGCGCCGCCACCGCCACCCTTGGCAACAACGGCATCAGCACCTCCAGCCGCACCAACCTCGACCGCATCGCCACCATTGCCGGTGGCAACATCCAAATTGCTGCGGCGGGTAACGTCACTGGCCGCGCTGCCCAAATCAATGCCAGCAACGACCTCACCATCCTCGCTGGCAACAACATCGACATCGCCAGCGTCGCCGTCGGCAGCACCCTCGCCATCCCCACCGGTGGCAACACCCAAGGCAAAAGCGGCTTCCTCAAACAAACCGAGCTAAGCAACGTCGGCAGCAACCTCAGCGCTGGCAACAACCTCACCCTCATCGCCCAAGGTGACACCAACATCACCGGCAGCAACCTCGCCGCACTCAAAAACGCCACCATCGTCGGCGCCAACGTCAACATCAGTGCAGCCCTAGATCAGCAAATTGCCGACGTGCAAAGCGCCAGCCGTAACAACTACAACCACGCCCTGCAAAACAACCAAGCAGCCAGCGGTGGCCAAATCAACGCCGCCGGCCAGCTCGCCATCCTCGCCAACGGCAGCGGCAACAACGGCAATATCAACCTCCAAGGTGCCAATCTCGCCAGCGGCAAAGGCGACACCACCTTAATCGCCACCAAAGACATCAACATCGCCGGTCTCGTCACCCAGCACAGCAGTCTCGACGAAAGCTACAGCAAAAGCAGTAGCCTACTCAAAAGCAGCACCTACAGCAGCAGTGCCAGCAGCAGCGCCAGCCAAACCGTCGGCAGCAGCATCAGCGGCCCCAACATCCTCATCCAAAGTGGACGCGACACCGCCATCAGCGGCAGCACCATCGTCGCCGACGCCAACATCAGCATCGACGCCGCGCGCAATCTCGCCATCAGCGCCAGCACCGACAGCTACAGCCAGCAAAACACCAGCCGCAGCAAAACCAGCGGACTCCTAGGCAGCGTCTTACAACCAGCATTCGGCGTCGTCAAACAAAACCAAACCGGCCAGCAAAACGGCCTCACCCAAAACAGCAGTCAAATTGCCAGCCTAGGCACCAACGGCAGCGGCAACATCAACCTCAGCGCCGGAGAAACACTCACCCAAAGCGCCAGCAACATCCTCACCCAAGCCAGCGCAGCAGGCCAAGGCAACATCACACTCGCCGCCCAAAACATCAACATCACCAGCGCCGCCGAACTAGCCGACAGCCAACAGCACAGCCAATACAGCAAAGTCGCCTTCGGCGGCAGCATCAGCAGCCCCCTGCTAAGCGCCGTACAAACGCTCGGCGCCACCGCAGGCGCCCTCAAAAACACCAGCGACAGCCGCCTGCAAGCACTCGCCGCCATCAACACCGCGCTCACCGTCAAATCAGCCGCCGACAGCGCCAGCGCCCTCGCCAATGGCGACCTAAGCGGCCTCAAAGTCAGCCTCAGCCTAGGCAGCAGCAAAACCGAATCCACCAGCCACGAATCAAGCAGCACCGCCATCAGCTCCAGCCTCAATGCAGGCGGCAACCTCGCCCTCATCGCCAGCAATAGCAACAACCCAAATGACCCAAGCAAAGGCAACCTCACCATCACCGGCAGCACCCTCAGCGCAGGCAACAACACCCTCCTGCATGCTGACAACAGCCTCACCCTCCAAAGCGCACAAAACACCAGCACCTTGGAAAGCAGCAACAAAAGCAGCGGCAGCAGCATCGGCATCGGCTTCGCCATCGGCGGCAGCCAAAACGGCTTCACCCTAGACGCCTCGGTCAACCGCGCCTCAGGCCGCGCCAACGGCACCGACACCAGCCAGCTCAACACCCAAGTAACGGCCGCCAACAACATCAGCCTCAGCAGCGGCACTGACACCAACCTCAAAGGCGCAACCGTCAGCGCCCACAGCATCAACGCCAACATCGGCGGCGACCTCAACATCGTCAGCCAGCAAGACAGCAGCCAATACACCAGCAAACAAACCAGCAGCGGGCTAGGCGTCAGCCTCTGCCTCCCCCCATACTGCTACGGCAGCTCCAGCGCCAGCGGCAGCTACGGCAAATCCAAAATCAACGGCGACTTTGGCAGCGTCATCGAACAAAGCGGCATCAAAGCCGGTGACGGCGGCTTCGCCATCAACGTCGGCGGCAACACCGACCTCAAAGGCGCCATCATCGCCAGCACCCAAAAAGCCATCGACGACGGCAACAACAGCCTCACCACCGGCAGCCTCACCCAATCCGACCTCCAAAACCAAGACAGCTACCACGCCAATGGCTTCGCCGTATCCGCCAGCGTCAGCAGCAAGGTAGGGGATCAAACCAATGCAGGCAACAACAGCCACCTCAGCGACGCCGCCAACCAGCGCAACGCCAGCGCCGCCAACAGCAAAGACACCCCAGGCGCCAGCGCCGGCATCGGCAGCCAAAGCGGCAGCCAAAGCAGCACCACCCTATCCGGCATCTCCGCTGGCAACATCACCATCACCAACGACGCCAAACAAAACCAACTCACCGGCAAAGACAGCAAAGCCACGATAGCAGGCCTCACCACCGGCATCACCACCGACAGCAACACCACCGGTGCGCTCACCAAAGCATGGAACAGCCAACAACTGCAAAAGCAAGTTGATGCCCAAATCAGCATCACCCAAACCTTCAGCCAAATCGCCCCCAAAGCCGTCGCCGACTACGCCAGCCAGCAAGCCGCCAGCCTCCAAGCCCAAGCAAAGCAAGCAGAACAAGAAAACGACCCAAGCAAAGCCGCCGCACTCCAAGCGGAAGCCAAAAAATGGGACGAAGGCGGCACCTACCGCATCGCCCTCCACACCGTCACCGGCGCCCTCACTGGCGGCCTCACTGGCGCAGCAGGTGCAGCCACAGCAGCAAGTGCCGCACCGCTCCTAGACAGCCTACAAACTGCCACAGAACAAGCCCTCACACAACAAGGCCTCGGCAGCAGCGCCGTCAAAGCCATCGCCCAAGGCCTAGCCGAAGCCACAGCAATCGGACTGGGAGCCGCCGTCGGTGGCAGCAGCGGAGCTGTCAGCTCCCTCGTGGTGGACACCAATAATCGGCAATTGCATCCAGATGAGAAGAAGATCATTCGCACGACCATCGCCAGTCAATATGCAAAGGACCATCCTGGCGTGACATTGGAACAGGCAGATCAGATTCTGGAATCGCAACTATCGCGACAAGTCGATAGTAAAGCAGGTGCTGCAGGCGGATGGGATCAAGATGCATCGAATTACCTCAATGCTTATAAATCGTCCCATGCTGGGGTAAATGTCGGTACAGACCAGTGGGGAAATGCGGTTCCTCTATTTGGCGTCGCAGCCGGTTATCAGCGCAGCGACAGCACGATCTTCAGCGCCAATCCACAGACGAGTCAGCGACCGCCGACTCTTGATGGAAGCAGCGTACTGAACTATGCCAAAGGCATTGGCAGCGGTATTGCCGACACCCTTGGTCATCCGATCGACACGTTAATTAATGGAGCCACCAACTTATATAATACGATTACGGATCCGCAAGGTACGGCTACAAAATTGCAAAGCGATGCACGCGTCGTAGTGGGTCAAGCGGGTGATGGTAACTTCACACCAGCGGGTCAGCAGGTTGGGCAGCAGATTGGAACGGCAGTTTTAATGACAGCAGCAGGCGTGGCTGGAACAAAAAGCGCTATTGCTGGGGCAAATTATGTAGGTGAAAAAACTGGATTAGCAATCGAAACGCCATATGGGTTGGCATGGCAAAGCTTATCTCCAGAAGCACTAATACTTCGCCAATCTGTTAAAGATGGAAGTACTGTATTTCGGGCCGGCACTATCGGATTCAGCGAAGCTGTAGAAGGCCAATTTTGGGCGATGGAAAATCCATTGACTGCACCAAACTATGCGGCTCGATATGGCATTCCTCCACAAAATATTGAAAGGCTTAATTTCATAGAACGTGGCGTTGTAAGGCCTGATAGTCCTTTCGTGATTCGTCCTGCTCCGGGTGTTCAAGGAAATGCAGGAGGAGCTTTTGAAGTTGTTGTACCGCGTAATGGAGTTAAGGTTGACTCCTTTAGCGGGATTGGGAGTGGAAAATGAACTCTATCCTCGCTTCTGAAAAAGCTTTTGAGTTGGCAAATAAATTAGACCGTGAAGGTCTATCTGATATTGCAGAAGAAATTAGAATATCTATCTATGGCGGGGCAACTGGATTGGAAATTGTGTTTCGCCTACGAAGCACGCTTAATTCTTTAGATAGAGGGAAAAAAATCCCTGCACACCTCTTAAGTGAATTAAATGAGATTAAGAAAATTCTCAAATAAAGCCGGGTAGGGTGGGCGCAGTTTTTGTGGCTATGTTCAGATTGAAAAAAAAGACTGGGGTCAAAAAAAGACTGGGGTCACGTCTTTCAATGCCACATTCTATACAGCCAAATCACATACGCCCTCATTTAAAAAACCTAGGATCGCGTCTTGATACAACACCTTAGAAACCAAACATCGAGCAAAGTGCTAACGCCAAGTCCACAAACTTCCAAAAGAAAAGCATTCCTCAAAAAGCACCATCAAAAAACAACCCCTGACGTGCTGTGCTTTAATCCCATGTCATCGCATTCCACGAAAGAGAAAACATCCAAATCTAGACTTTTTACAGTCTATTGTTAGACATTTTTAGGCAAAAAATCACGTTTTACAGCCTGTTAATCGGCATTGGTGAGATTTAAGAGGATTTTTATATACTGGACTCTGTATTTTAAAAAACGCGCTTATTAATTACGTAGTATGGCAATTTTTCGCCATACTCCCTATTTTTTGTATTTTACTTAAAATAGGATGGATGGTAGCAAGTGGAAGCGATACGCTTGAAATCAAATAGCTGAGCCAGTTAGAAATAACAGAACTAGCACCTCCCTCCGTATAATGACGTGATGCGTATTACTCAACAAAATCCTCTAATCTGGCTTCTCCTGCTATTCAGCATATCGGCATGCTTGATCAGCAGCACCGCCATCGGCTCCAGCCTAGTCGCAGGTGGCAACCTCGCCCTCATCGCCAGCAATAGCAATAGCAATAGCAACAACCCAAATGACCCAAGCAAAGGCAACCTCACCATCACCGGCAGCACCCTCAGCGCAGGCAACAACACCCTCCTGCATGCTGACAACAGCCTCACCCTCCAAAGCGCACAAAACACCAGCACCTTGGAAAGCAGCAACAAAAGCAGCGGCAGCAGCATCGGCATCGGCTTCGCCATCGGCGGCAGCCAAAACGGCTTCACCCTAGACGCCTCGGTCAACCGCGCCTCAGGCCGCGCCAACGGCACCGACACCAGCCAGCTCAACACCCAAGTAACGGCCGCCAACAACATCAGCCTCAGCAGCGGCACTGACACCAACCTCAAAGGCGCAACCGTCAGCGCCCACAGCATCAACGCCAACATCGGCGGCGACCTCAACATCGTCAGCCAGCAAGACAGCAGCCAATACACCAGCAAACAAACCAGCAGCGGGCTAGGCGTCAGCCTCTGCCTCCCCCCATACTGCTACGGCAGCTCCAGCGCCAGCGGCAGCTACGGCAAATCCAAAATCAACGGCGACTTTGGCAGCGTCATCGAACAAAGCGGCATCAAAGCCGGTGACGGCGGCTTCGCCATCAACGTCGGCGGCAACACCGACCTCAAAGGCGCCATCATCGCCAGCACCCAAAAAGCCATCGACGACGGCAACAACAGCCTCACCACCGGCAGCCTCACCCAATCCGACCTCCAAAACCAAGACAGCTACCACGCCAATGGCTTCGCCGTATCCGCCAGCGTCAGCAGCAAGGTAGGGGATCAAACCAATGCAGGCAACAACAGCCACCTCAGCGACGCCGCCAACCAGCGCAACGCCAGCGCCGCCAACAGCAAAGACACCCCAGGCGCCAGCGCCGGCATCGGCAGCCAAAGCGGCAGCCAAAGCAGCACCACCCTATCCGGCATCTCCGCTGGCAACATCACCATCACCAACGACGCCAAACAAAACCAACTCACCGGCAAAGACAGCAAAGCCACGATAGCAGGCCTCACCACCGGCATCACCACCGACAGCAACACCACCGGTGCGCTCACCAAAGCATGGAACAGCCAACAACTGCAAAAGCAAGTTGATGCCCAAATCAGCATCACCCAAACCTTCAGCCAAATCGCCCCCAAAGCCGTCGCCGACTACGCCAGCCAGCAAGCCGCCAGCCTCCAAGCCCAAGCAAAGCAAGCAGAACAAGAAAACGACCCAAGCAAAGCCGCCGCACTCCAAGCGGAAGCCAAAAAATGGGGCGAAGGCGGCACCTACCGCATCGCCCTCCACACCGTCACCGGCGCCCTCACTGGCGGCCTCACTGGCGCAGCAGGCGCAGGTGCCGCAGCAAGTGCCGCACCGCTCCTAGACAGCCTACAAGCTGCGGCAGAACAAGCCCTCACACAACAAGGCCTAGGCAGCAGCACCGTCAAAGCCATCGCCCAAGGCCTAGCAGAAGCCACCGCCCTCGGACTCGGTGCCGCAGTAGGTGGCAGCAGCGCTGCGGTCAGCGCTTTGGTGGTGGACACCAATAATCGGCAACTGCATCCAGATGAAGCAAAACTGATTCGTGACAATGCCAGCAAATATGCCGCACTCAAAGGCATCTCAGTCGAACAAGCGAAAACTGAATTAACCGAGCAAGCACTACGTCAAATCGACAGTGCCTGGGCAGCACGTACCACCGACAATCAAGCCGCATCAAACTTCCTGCAAGACATCAGTAAAACGGCAACCGCTACTCAAAACCTAGGTGGAGGTACCTTGTTTGATGCCCGCGGTACTGCATCGTATCTCGATCACACCATCAACATCAAAGCCTTGCCGCAAACGGCCGACTTATACAACCAGCTCAACAGCACAAATCTCAAAGGCATCACCCCGAATGTACGAGGCACCTACATAGCCATCAACGATGCGGCAGCCGATCCCCACATAGCGGACAAATCGACAGGTATTTACAAAGATATACTCATCGTCAACAAACAACTACAATACCAAGCGCAGTCTGCAGAAGAATCGCTGGCAAGCAACGCAGCGCGTCTTTCAGTAGCGACCATCGGTGCGAATCAAGGCGGCATCAAGCCAGGTACGGATACGGGTAAATTACTGCTGACAGCGACAGGGGAAGCGCTGGTAACAGGATTGCCGAGTGACGGAGGTAATCCGATAGGGCCGAAAGTAGGTATAGGAGCGAATCCAGGTGGTAATGTTTTAGGGGCGACTTCTTCTGAGCATGTGCCTGTACCTGGGCCAATGATGGTAATCGAAGAGTCTAAGTTTAATTATTTTTTTGGGAAGGCTGCGCCTGATGCTCATAACACTCCTCGCTCTTTACAGAATCAAGAACAGCTCGCAAGTGTTGGAATTTATGATAATCAAGTCGGACATGAATTAATTCAAAATAGTCTGAGTAAGGCGGTAGCTGATCCTTCATCTGTTACTGACACTTTCGACAAAAATATTAATGGCGTAATCCAACATTTTGAATCTAGAGACTCATTACTTATTGGTCCCACAGGGGTTAAAAAAATAGAAGTGACTTTCGAAGTTATGCCAGATGGATCAAGGAGAGTAACTACAATTATTATTAAAGGACACAAATAAATGGATGAGTTCGATAAACGTGCTTTAAAAGTCCCCTCTTGTGATGAATTTACCTCGATCTTTGGATGTGATTGCAAGATAGATCAAGATCTTATACAGGTTTGTGAATTTGAAGATGAGTTGGGGGGGGATATTAGAATTACTTTTGGATTGTTAGATAATTCGTTTGGTATTTCTGTGTTTCACAATGGGTATAAATTTTTAGAAATGTACGACGAATGCTTAGCGGAAGTATCCTTAGATGAGAGTAAAAATATTATAAATGTTAAATTCGTGTCAAAGGAATTAAGTCGCACTGTGAAAATCACGGTGTGGCCAAAAATTTTTGTATGTATTTCAGTTATGCGCTAATTTTATGTTGCTCGATTTTTCTTTGT
>OFSE01000107.1_pt1 | contig 27914 bp, 34 predicted proteins | sample 1543261 | NCBI WGS metagenome assembly OFSE01 (sample SAMN07774225, study PRJEB24372) | wastewater metagenome | isolation source: Exp Tend VB 50WW | collected 2016-02 | reverse complement strand
GGGCAGAGATTGCCCGTGAAAGAGCAGAGGCAGCATGCAGTATTTCGGACATTGTGGATGGTGCATCGAAGGAAACGCCGGACGAGATCTCGGTCCTCGAAAGTGTCCCTGCGTAGGGCGTTCAGGAACCAGCGAACTATTTTGCAAGCTCTGTGAAGATGCTTCGAGAGGACAGACCATGAAAGAAAATTTGACAGAAATTATCCTGTGCGTTGACCGTAGTGGGTCGATGCGTTCTATCGCGGTGGACATGGAAGGCGGGTTGCGTCAGCTCGTCGCCGATCAGTCTGCGCCGCCCGGTGAGTGCATCGTCACGTACGTTACTTTCGACGGTGAATACGAAGTGGAGTTCGTTGCGAGGCCGGCTGCGGAAGTCGCTGCGGACGCGCTTCGCGTGCGCCCGCGCGGGTCTACGGCGTTGCTTGACGCGATGGGTCGCACGATTGACGACGCGCTCGCTAGGCACGTAGCGATGGGCGAAGCGAAGCCTGGTAAGGTCTTGCTCGCGGTCATCACGGACGGCCAAGAGAACGCGTCGCGCACGTACACGCGAGACCAGGTGTTCAAGCTAGTCGAAGGTCGGCGCGAAGCCGGTTGGGAAGTGATGTTCATCGGCGCGAACCAGGACGCGATTGCTGTGGGTGCGACGCTTGGTGTCGCGGCTGCTAGCACGATCTCGTATCTGTCGACCTCGTCCGGTGTCGAAGGTATGTCGGCGAAGTTGTCGACGCGGGCTATGTCGTATCGGTCGGGGTCGTGATGCTCGCAGATATCGTGTGCTGCGATCTGCCTTGGTCGTATTGGGGTGACCCGAATAAGGACGCAGCGGCGGGCAAGTATTACACGTGCATGACCGACGAGGAGCTTGCACGGATTGACGTGCACTCGTATCTGCGTCGTCACGGGCTGTTGCTCATGTGGGCGACGGGGCCGAAGATGGACGTTGCGATAGCAACCGTCAAGGCATGGGGCCTGGCGTACCGTGGCGTCGCGTTCGTGTGGGTCAAGACTCGTAAGGATGGCACCGTGATCGGCGCACAAGGACCGCGCGCGTCGGTCACGAAGTCGACCACGGAATTCGTGCTTGCTGCGACAACCAAGAAGCGCGGGCGACCGTTGCCGATCGCCGACGAGTCGGTGGCGCAGGTTGTGCTAGCACCGCGTGGCGAGCACTCGGAGAAGCCTGCAGAGGTGTATCGTCGTATCGAGCGCATGTATCCCGGTGCTAGCAAGTGTGAGTTGTTCGCGCGTGCGGAGCGACCAGGGTGGGCGTGCGTTGGTGACGAGTTGCCTGTGCCGTCGCGGGTGCGAATGCGCGGTGACTCGTGAGCGACCGACTCGCTATCTTCTTTCCGTACTTCGGAGGTAAGTACATGCGTGCGCCGAAATATCCGGCGCCGCTGTATGACACGATCATCGAACCGTTCGCAGGCGCAGCTGGATACTCGGTGCGTCACTACTCGCGCAAGGTGATCCTCGTTGACGCGAGCGAATCGATTTGTGGCATCTGGGATTTCTTGATCCACGCGTCGGCTGCAGAGGTGCGGGCACTGCCATTGCTCGAGCCAGGTGCGGACGTGCGAGACCTAGCGATTCCGCAAGAGGCGAAATGGTTACTCGGGTATTGGTGCGCGCCGGGTGCAGCCACGCCGCGGTGGCGATATGTACGGCGTGCGTGGCATCGGTCCGGATCGTGGAATGAGTACACACGCGAACGCACGGCTTCGCAGGTCGATAGTATTCGACACTGGCGAATCGTGCACGGAGACTATACAGGTTGTCCTGACACCGAAGCGACGTGGTTCGTCGACCCGCCATATGTAGATCAGGGTAAGCACTATCGCAACCGGATCACGGATTACGGTGCGCTCGCTACGTGGTGCAAGACACGACCAGGGCAGACGATGGTTTGCGAGAGTCTCGGCGCGACGTGGTTGCCGTTTGAGCCCGTGACGACCGTGACAGGCGCGACCAACAAGACGACCACGGAGGTGCTGTGGCACCGCAACGCGGTCACGGCTGGTTGATAGGTCTCCACTTCGCGGGGCGAAGGTACGCGGGGAAAGCAGGCTCGGTGCCGTCGTGCGCGTTGCCCGTGTACTCGAGCCAGAAGTCCCAACCGTCTGCGATGCTTTGCGGGACGGCGCCTAAGACAACGAAGTTGAGGGTTGCTGCAAGGTCGCGGACGACTTGTTGCGGGTGACGGTGCTCGCCTGCGTCGGCTGCACTTAGCATGCAGTAGAAACGGTGGTGCTGGTTCGGTTGGCGCGGTCCGTGGACGATAGGCGTTAGCTCGAACTCAGGTCGGCTCACGTCGAACGTGTCGCTCCAATCGAAGCTGTGCGCGTCGCCGCAGACGATGTCTGCGCCGGACGCGGGTGTCAGTTCGATGGGACCCCAGAAGACGCGGACCTTGGAAATATCTACGGTTTGCATGTGCGTAGTATGCGTACGGACGAGGCGTAAGCAAGACATGTAGCTACGTGGCTAAATCGTAATACGGTTGTGGCGCGACTTATTTTCCGGGGTAAGCTCGGAGTAAGTCGCCATGCAGGCTAAGTACAAATATCCGTTCATCAAGCAGTGCGAGAAATGCGGCAGCAATTTCGAGTGTCACAGTTCGACCGAGGTTGAGAAAAGCCGACACTGCAAACCTCATCGTCGAATTTTTCCGAAGCGACCGCAGCCCGCGCTTTTGCCGTCAGAGTTGAGCCTCAGTCGTCAATACGCTATGGAGCTGGTAGATGTGCCGTGCGCAGATTGTGGAGCAACGTCGCGTCATAGCAAACGTGTACTAGATACTATCGCTACACCACGCTGTAAACCGTGTTTGAAAATTGAACGTGTTCGGCGAAGTAACGCACGTAAAAACCCGGACAATACTGTCAAAGTCAATTGTTGTGCGTGTGGCGATGAGATAGAGCGTTCGCGTCTACGTAGCCTTCGAGTTGAGAATCACACATGCGGCTCGTGCTGGGCTGAGCAAAGGCGCGCTGCTGCCCGTGCTAAAGAGCTTACTCCGACTCGCATACCACGTCCGCCGCATGCACTGACATTAGTTACTACATCCTATGCGGGTCGTTGGAAAGCGCAGAGTGACGCAGCACGTAAACGCGATAGTCATACCTGCCAACATTGCGGGATAACACGCCAAGAGTACGGCCGAACACTGGATGTCCATCACATTAGACGATTCCACGATTTCGCTTCTGCAGCAGAGGCGAACGTGTTGTCGAATCTTATCACACTCTGTCGGTCGTGTCACCGTCTTGCAGACTGCGCTTTGCGCAAAGCAGATGGCACAACAGTTATTCGTAGTCCGAATAGACGACCTCGCGAATACTTGAAGGCGCGATTTACCTGTTTCGGTGAATTCGTCTGCATCTTCGCACGTAACTGGAAGATCAATAGCGGAGATAGCCGCACCGTGGTTGAGGGCGAATCTATCTCCGTGCTGATGAATTTGCTTGCAACAATTATCCCGCGACCGACCATTTCGCGTGGGCTAGCATACGCGACAGATCGTTGTCAAGTTCATACACTGACGGGCTTACACGCAGAAATCGAAAACGAGTGCTGGCAGTTTCTACTTGCAGGCGCAACGTCGTACGATACTCGCTCATGGGCTGAGCTATTCGCGTCTGGTGACCACAAACTTATTACATCTGCAAACCGTACATACTATCTGGATTGGCACGATGTCGACTCAGATAATTATGTAGAGGTTCGTAGTTATGGACAGGCACCGAGACGTGCTACGAAACGAGAGTGGCATGTCGGTTGATATTGGTGCGTCGGATATCGCTGCATTTCGCAAGCGGCAACATGAATTGAATGTGCTCGCAGCACGCGCGTCCGCGGCGGACCTTGGTCGTATGACGTTCGCTGGCGACTGGAAAACGTGTTGGTACCACGATGTGGTGGCCAGTCATATGAACGCACTATTACGATACGTGCGTGGACAGAAGGGCGGAATTGCGCGTTTAGTTTTGAGCGTACCTTATCAGCACCAAAAAACAACGATGGTTGAAATGTTCGTAGCGCAGGCACTAGGGATTGCGCCCTCTCTTCGCATAATAAATTCTACGTACAATGTAAATTTTGCACGTGAACGTATCGACAACTGTCAGCGAATCATGGCTACAAAATTTTACCAGTCAGCATTCGCAACTCGATTCGGTCAAGCTGCAGCAGTTGACGATGACGACGATGGTGGACGGAAAAAGAAATCATCAGACAAGGTCCGCAATACTGCTAACATGTTTCAGGTGCGCGACCTATCAAGCGGTACGCCAGTAAATCTCGGTGGGTCATTTCTTTCGACCTCATTGAACGCAGGCCTAAACGGAAGACCGTTCGACATCGGGATCATTGATGATCCGTACCGTGACGAGGAGATGGCAGCGTCGGAAATTGAACGTCGACATATCGAAGAGCGCTACGATACTATCTTCCTTAGCAGACAGCAAGCCCGATCAGCGATTCTGCTAGTATTTACACGAATGCATCCAGAAGACCTCATTGGTTACGCGGTGCCTCGTTGGCAGAAGTCAGGCATCCCACACGCAGTGCTACGATTCCCTGCTATCCTCGATGAAGAACCTGCAGATTACGATCCGCGCCCGCAGGGATGGGGGTTGAGTCAAGCGCTGTACGAAGGCGGGCCGGAGATCAAGGGTGCAGATTTCTACAAAACTATGCGCGCTGAGACACAGCCGTGGACATGGGAAACGTGCTGGCAGCAAAGGCCGACGACACGCGCAGGTGAGTTCTTCCAAAATTCCTGGTTTCGCTACTACGACCCGAAAACAGATATACCCGAGCTCGACAGATTTTGGGTGAGCATCGACGCCGCTGCGAAAGCAACCGGCGCCTCCTGGACATGCGCCGACCTCTGGGCCTCGAAAGGTCCCATGGTATTCAAGCTAGACGAGTTGCGTGGACACTGGGACCTGCGACAGTTCGAGCGTGAGTTCATGAATTGGATCACGGAGAAATGGGGCCGCGAAGTGCGAGCAATGGGCTCTGCGATCATCGTGGAGGACGGCGGCTTCGGTCGCGTGATTCACGACGACATGGTGGCTGCAGGTGTGCGTGGTATGCACCTGCTCGGCACGGGTGGACTCAGCAAGACGGCGCGCGCCACGATGGTGCTAGACATGGTGCGCAACGGTCTCGTGCACCTGCCTTCGGCGTCCTTTGGTCGTATCTCCGCGGGCTGGGTAGACGAGCACAAAACCGAATACGGGCGTTTCCCTGCGCTCCCGTGCGACCGCGTGGACGCTGGAGTTCAAGCGCTGCGGTGGCACCTGGACTTGTTGCGGGCGTCTTAGCATATCTGCAAACGCAGACCCCGCCACCACCACACCATCCTGCCCCACAACCTACCGTAACGTCAGGGTTGCGTTTGCACGCGGACACCTTACGATAGGCGCATGACCAAACAGATTTTTCGCGCGGCCGCAGCCGCTCTCGTTTTTGCGTTTGCTCCCGCATGTCCTGGCGACACGGACGACACCACGGCCGCGACGCTGCCCACGTCCACGGGAAACGTGCCGACCACAAGCGACGAGCCTGAGACGTGCGTGGATCCCGACGTGGTGTGTGATCGTCTCGTCACCAACGCCACGGATTTCTGCGACGCGATTGCGCAGTTCGATGCAACTCGTAGCATCGAAGAGCCTTACATCGGCTTCGTGGTTGCCAAGTGCGAAGCGAACGAGCCGAAGTGCGACGTGTGCTTTGAGCTCGAGAATTACTGTGTGCAAATCGGCGAAGCTTGCGACGGTCTAAAGTCTCTCTGCGCTTGTGTCGGCGAAGCTTTCGGCGTGCCGTGACGGCTCGCGCTGCGAGGCGCAGGGTAAGCTTCGTGGGTGAGTAAGCCCCGCGCCACCCGCACCAAGCCCGCGCCTGCGTCCACCCCGGCGTCAGCGCCCACACCCGTCGCGACCAAAGACGACGGTATCGTTTTCCAGGCGGAGGCGGTCGGCCAATACGTGGAGTCGTTCAATGGCTCCAACGTGGTCGCTAACTTCCTCACCGGGCTTGGTACCCTCGCCACGGATTCGTCTGTTGCGAATCGCTTCGTCAGACCGCGGCGGCTTTCGTGGTACGAGCTCGAAGCTCTGCACATTGACGCGATCGGTCGGCGCATCGCAGAACTGCCAGCATACGAGGCGACGCGCGAAGGCTACCAAGTGCGACCTATGCGATCGCCCGACGCCGACCTGGCGCAGCGAATCGTGGACCGCTTGACGAGCCGCGCATCGGACCTCGGGCTACTGTCGCGACTGTTCGAGGCACGTTGGCGTCGTCGTGTATTCGGCTCGTGTCTCGTGGTCGTCGGCACCGAGGATTGCTTCGTGCGTGACGCCGACCGGGCGGTCATCTCCGTTGACTTCTCGCAAGTCACTGAGGGCTCGCCGGACGTGCTGTGGCTGCGGTGTTTCGACGCTCGCTACTACCGGATCCTCGAGACGTATGGCGAGGGCCACCCGCTCTGTGGGCAACCTCGTCTCTACGAGGTCCGCGGCTGGGACCGCCCCGGACTAGACGCCGACCATCTTCTCGGCTCGCGTGTCGCAGGTGCGCCGCAGTCGCGTGTTGTCCACGCGTCGCGCGTGTGGCGTGACGCGGAAGCCGAGGGCTGGTCTATCTTCGACGGCCTTGCTCGCGACCTGTCTCGCTTGCTGTCAAGCGCCAAGGGGGCCGAGGACGCACTGACCAGCATGGGCGTGCCGGTCTACAAAATCAAAGACCTTGCGATGAAATTGCAGCGCGACGAGCCTGGCGTTCGTGCGCACGTTCATGCAGCTAACCAGGCCAAGTCTCTTGTCCACGCGCTCATTACAGAAATGGGCGAAGAGGAATTCGAGTTTCAGAAGCTCTCGCTATCGGGCGTGTCGGATATCGTCAACTCGCTCGGCTATGTGCTGTCTGCTGCCACGGGCATTCCGATGACGCTGCTGTTCGGCATGTCGCCCGGCGGCTTTGCTGGCGGTGAATCCGAGGAGCGCAACTGGCACAACTACGTACGTAGCGTCCAGCGTGAAATGTCCGCAGGCGTGACGTTCGTGCTCCGCCTGTTGCTCGGCGAAGCAGGCATCATGCCGGACAAATTCCCGTTCGCCATCGACTGGAATAAGCTCGTGGTCTTGTCCGACCTCGAAGCGATCGAGCTCAAGGACAAATGGTCACAGTACGCAACGCGCACGATCGACGCCGGCATCGCGAAGTCCAGTGAGTTTCGCTCGAGCGCGTATGGTGGCGAAGGCTTTTCGACAGAGCTCACGATCGAAAAGAGTCGCGAGGAAAAGACGCAAGCCAACCTCGGTGCGACCGAAGCGACGGCCACCTTGCAGCTACTCGAGGCGTACTACGCCCCAGGTTCCACGATTCCCACCGCAGCAGCGCGGGCCTTCCTCATCGCTGTTGACCCGTCACTCGCAGGCGGCGGAGCCATCGCGATGATCGAAGAGCGCCCCACGGCGCCCATGGACCCCCAGGCCGCGCTCACAGCCGGAGGCGCACCCGCACCGATGCTAGGCGCCGGACCTGCAGACCCCGCGACAGACGTGCCAGCGATTCCTGAGCGCGCTCCGGACGCGGGCGGCAACACGTGGCGCACCGCACGCGAACTAGCCGCGCAACTTGGCTGCACCGAGTCGTTTGTGAAGCGCGCAGCCTTGGAGGGTAAGGCCGCCATGCGCACCGGCACCGGCCGCCACCGGGCACGACAGTACGCACAAGAGCACGTCATCGAAGCCTTAGCCGGCGCCGAGACAAAGCGCCCTGGCGACGAGCCGCCGCCCGACGCAGACGTGATTGCAGACGAGTGATAAGCGCGGTCGGTTGTCAAGGGGCACGCTGCGAGTGATGCTCAAAGGCAAAGGCGCTTTCGTCACGCATAACGCAGTCAAGCAGTGGGATCACTGGCTTGCGTGTGGTCTGGAATGGGCCGCGTTTCAGCATCTGTTTTGCTGGGGCACGGAGCACGGCGCGACGATTGACGACCACACCGAAGTGACGCGCACGCCTGCTCGCCTCATCGACGAAGCGTTCGCAGCGCGAGCGAGTGGTGCGGCCGTATGGTGGTGGTCATGGGTGATCCCGTCACGGGTGGAAGCGTTCTGTGCGCGGCTCGCAACAGACCTCGCAGTCGTTGGTGAAGCTGCGCCAGAGGGAATCATCCTGAACCTTGAGCTAGACGAACCACACGGCTCCAAGGGAGGCGGCAGGCCCGCGTGGGACCTAGCGTCGCCAGGCTGCGCAGACGCGGCTACGCGCCTCGTGCGAGGCGTACGCGACGCATGGCCCGGCCTCGTGTATGTTACGAGCCACGGGCTGCAATCGCGCCGCCAACCGTGGGCGCAACTCTCGGAGTTCGACGGCAATCTCCCGCAAGCGTATAACCCCAGTTGCTCCTACGATGCGGGCTTCGTCCAGCGGTGCCTAGACTCCTACGCAGAAGGCTCGTTCAAAGGCAAGCACGTCGCCCCGCTCTTGGGAGCCAACTCCACACCCGCCGCGTGCATGCGTCGCTACGTCCGCGAAGCCGAGGACGCTCACGCAGACGCCGTGGGGTGGTGGGCATGGACCGGCTTAGCCGCCAGCGCCGCCAAGCGCGCCGAAGTCGCTGCTTGCACCATCACGCGTAAAGATACGGGCGCGCAGCCCGATTTGAGTTAGCTGATTCCCCGTAGCCCGCCGGTTGCAGTGATAGCGAAGATTGTGGTTGAATAGCCCGCAGCACGGAGTGCCTTACGTCGAGTGCGAGCATCCTTGAGACACGTTGTAAACTCCGGCTCAGACCGACCCATCCTGGCGTTGAACACTTCAAGACGGAAGAGAAACCCAGCACTGAGCTTGTGTTGGTTGAGATTCATGGCCAGCCCACCGTACTTGACGCCCGCAACCGTGTCAAGAACTTTTCGTACGATCTGTATGTCGTACTTCGACGCACGGCTGGTCATGAATTTGCCAGCACAACGCGCGAGAAACTCCGCACGCCAGTTTCGGGTCGCGGTCCTCGTCAAGCAAACCCTCTGCAAAACCGCGATCGAACGAGGAAACCATGATCATTTTGCACGCGCGTCGCCGCGGTTTGTCAACAGGTATCGTGAGACCGCTCATGGTGTACGGGGCTGCCTTTAGCGCGGCCGCGCGCTGGTCGTCCGTGAGCTGATGATAGCGCTCGCGGCCCGCAGAAATTCCATCGTCACGCGACATCAGACCGCCTCCATACTATCGAACAGACGCACCGCCTCGCGCATCACATCGACACGCAGGTGCAGATCGTGTTCGAGGTTTTGACGCGTGACTTGGCCGTACGACTTCGCGCAGCGCACCACTTGCACCGTATCCGCGTCGATCTGCTTGCGCTCGATGGCGACAATTTCAACCTGCGACGGGCGCACGATGACCGTCACACCACGCATTTCTGAACCGAAACGCACGGCTGCATACTCGCCCACGCGGCCGAACGAGTGGCCGGACGCGGACCGCATCACTCCGCACAATTCCTTGCGGGTAGACGAGCAGCCCCCAAGACTCATGGAAGCGGCGGTGTGACAAATGAGGTCGCGTGCGTCTTTGAGCGCGTCCGTGCTGCTGGGCTGCGGGTCGCGAGGGAAGTCGGCGAGCGGTGCGATCGTGGTGAACTGCATAACTGGAGTCTCGCATGGTCGCAGACACGAGTCAAGAACTATTTACGCGACATCGAAGTCGGGTGTCAAGTCCTCGCCTTGCTCGTCCAGATGTGCGAACGCGAGCCCCGCTTCGCCGATCAGGTTCGCTCGCTTGAGCATGCTGATTGACGCGCGGTCGCAAGCCGCGATGTCCGCAGGCTTTGCCCACCAGTTGACCCACGTGCGAGCAGGCGTGCTGTACGTGCGTCCCACCTTGGCGGGCGGCAGTTCGCACGCCTGAGCGTGAGACAAGCTCACCCATCCGCGCGTGTCGGTGATCTCGCGCGACCCCTTGATTTCTTGACATGGCATTGCGCGAGTGTCGCATAAGACCGGCGAAGGTACAAGCAAGCGAAGCGTGCGCAATATCACGACCGAAGGGCGCCGTGCGAACAAATCTACAGTGCGCAAGGGGTTGACGTTTATGCGATTCGTCACATGCTAAGGACGTGACTAAACGACCAGACAGATTCACCGCGCCTTCATTGCGGAAGTGTGGCGAGTCACACGACGGGCCGGACCCTGCGCTTGACGCGTTTTTCTTGTGGCTTGAACGCCAACCGCGGCGCACGTCTGAGCAGCAAGTGGATCTCGCGCGAGACTACCAAGCTGCGCGTCGTCGCTTTTGGGTTGCAGCTTTAGCCGCCAACGACGGTGTTGTGTCCGCTGCTATGTTTGACGCAGCCGTGCGTGACGATAAATGGACGGGTGACGACGACGCGTTGGCGTACGCGCTGCACTCGGATGTCGCGTTGTCGCACTCTGCAGATTTGAAGGACCTCGCGCCCGTTGAATACGCGGCCATGCTGCGCGCGTGCACAAAGCTCGTCGAGTCGAACCTGCGCCTCGTGGTTGCAGTGGCGAAACGCTACCGTGCGCCGAAGGACCCGCTCGTCACCTTGGCCGTAACGCTGCCGTTCGCCGACCTGATCCAAGAAGGCACCCTAGGGCTGCGCAAAGGCGTGGACAAGTTCGACCCCGACCGAGGCTACGCGCTTTCAACATATGTGACGTGGTGGATTCGACACGCGATCAATCGCGCCTTGGTGGACAAGGCGCGGCTAGTCCGGATCCCCACGCATATCGCCGACAAGCTAGGCAAGATTGCTAGGGCTGAAACCAAGTTCACGGCCAAGCACGGGCGCAACCCCACCGTGCACGAACTCGCAGAGTTAGCAGAGGTGACCGTCGACAAAGTCGAGAAGGCAATTGCCGCTCGCGCTGCGTCGCGGCCGATCCCGTTGCATGGCGACCCGGACGAAAGCGAAGAGTTCGACGAGATGGGTGACCGCATCGCGCGACTCACAGGCGACGCGTATGACGCAGTCGAAGATGCGATCGTGTGTGAGGTCGACTTCGACGGCGCCATCAGTCACGACACACCAACGGCCAGGGTGCAGGACGCGCTAGACGCCCTTGCTCCGCAGGGGTGCGCAGACGGTTGGCGTCGCCAAGCCCGAAGGGCTATAGAGTTGCGATGGTGCTTGAACGGCCCCGCGACCACCCCCACCGTAGGCGGCGGCAAAGCGAAGCTAGAAGACGTGGGCGCCGCGCTCGGAGTCTCCCGCGAGATGGCGAGAAAATGGATCGAGCGCGGCGAAGCGTTCATCGAGGCGTGGCTGCGCAACGCCGGCCGCGAACCGGATTAGTCCCGCATTGTGATTAGCGTGCGGCCCGCGGCCTTGTTGATCTCGGCGACCACCTTGCGGATGATGACCTGCGGATCGTCCGACTGCGCAGCCATCTGCAGGATGTCCGCCAGCTTGACCATGTACGGACTGACCTGCTCGACGAGCGTCGGCTTGCGATTCGCCCAGATCGACGCAGACACCGCGATGACCGCGAACACGAGCGCAGCGATCGCGAAGAAGACCTGGCGGAGCGCATCGTCGATCAGCGCCGCAGACAGCACGGTGATGAGGAGCGCGCCGAAACCCGCGGCAAAGAAACTGTGGGAAAAGAAACGGACCCTGTTCATGTCGCGGACCCTAGCACGCCGCTGGCGCGGTGTCAAGGGCTGCGTGATGGGCGCGGTACGGTGCGCGTGTGCCAGCCGTATTGAGTGACGCAGGTCTCGCAGTCCAAACCCTTGCGGAAATCCTCGCCGAAGTGCGAGCGGACCTGCAAGACCCGGTCATTGGGTTCGGGCCGTTGCACGATGTCACGTCACCTGCATCACCCGTGGCGGTCCTAGCGGGATTGCACGCGCGGCGCGAAGCTCTGATCCAATCGTTGCTGTCGTCGCTCACGTCTGCGCTATACCCGGCAGGTGCGGCTGGGACAATGCTTGATCGTCAAGCGACCATCGTGGGCGCCGACCCTCGCGTCGTTGAATCCAATTCGACGGTCGCAGCACGGCTCACTGGAACCGCAGGCACGAACGTTTCAAACAAGCTCGTTCGCTACATTCCTACGGGCACGCTGTGGCGCACACCAGGCGATGCGATCCTAGACGGTAGCGGCGAGTTCATTGGTATTCTCCGCGCAGAGGACGAAGGTCCACTCGTCGCTGACGCGTCGTCGCAATGGGAGATTGTGTCTACCACGAACGGGTGGACTGACGTTGTCTCAATCGAGCAGGCGCAGCTGGGCGAGCTCGAAGAGGACGACCCTACGATGCGCGAGCGTCTTGCGCTCACGGACTCGGTTGGTCGTGCCACGGAGCCCGCTATCTATGCTCGGTTATACGCGGTACCCGGCGTGTCTCAGGTGGTTGTCGACAATAACCGTGAACTATTCCCGAATATCAACGGTGTGCCCGGCAAGTCGGTTGAGTCGCTCGTGATTGGTGGCGAAGATTCGGTCATCGCAGAGCTGCTACACGAAACCTACTCCGCAGATTCGGGATCGTTCGGCAACACAACCGTGACGTTTACCAATCGCTACGGTAAAGAGACCACGATTCAGTTCTCGCGTGTGGATGACGTGCTCATGTACGTGTCGGTGACATTGCTCGTGTCGGGTGCGGAGGTTCCGTTACCGCCGGACTACGAGGCACAGGTACGCCAGGCGCTGGCTACACGGTCGCTTGATATTGTGCCTGGACAGGATTTGATGTCATCGTTTTTTGTGGGTGCCATCGCTGACGCGTTGCCGGTCAACTCCACAGTTACGATCTCCGTGTCGTTCTCGCCGTTCCAGTCCGGCCCGTTTTTCCTCGGTGTGCCCATGACTTCGCGGCAACGTGCGATCTTTGTCAACGGTGCCACGCCAGCGACTGTCGATTCACTGCAGAAACCCGGTGGCTTCGACATCACTGCGAACTGGGATCTCAACTTCAAGATCGACGGCGGCCCGACTGTTTTCGTCAACTTCACAGGTGGCAACAATCTAACGAGTCAGTCTGTGGCGGCTGAGATTCAAGCCGCGATTGATTTAGCGGGTGTGGCTGCAACAGCTACAGGTGCGCTCAATCGTATTCGTATTCGTACGAATAATACAGGTAACACCGCGACAATTCAGATTCTGAACACCAGCACGCCTGGGCTTCTCGCGGAATTCGGTAACGATTTCTCCGTGCCCGATATTCACTTTGGGTCTAATCAAGGCATCCCACAAATTCTGACCGTGTAATATGCCGACGATTGTTGACCACGTACAGGAATCGCAAGATCGTGTCCCGCCGTTTCTTGAGAACGGCGAGAACATGGGCAAGCTCGTCGAGATCTTTTCCGCGCGATGGCAGTTGCTTGACGATGTGGCTTCGCAGCTGGTCAACTCGATCGAGCTCAAAGACGCGACCACGCCGACGTGGGCGCTAACGTTGATCGGCGATTGGTTGAACGAACCGAAGCGCGGCGGATGGGACGCAGCTGCGTGGGTCTACGCGCTCCGTGCAAAGCAGCGAGTGCGTCGCTCGTTTGGCACGTGGCCGGATGTGTACGAAGTCGCAAGACTGCTGCGGCCAGGTCCGCCGTATGCGTTGACCGATGTGGATGTGTGGGGCGCACCAAAGTCTGTCGTTGTCGACATTCCGAGCTTGTTTGACCCGGTGCTGCAAGACATCGCTAAACTGATGCTCCTGCGCACGGTCAGCGAAACCACGCAGCTGGCGTTGACCGTGTCAACGGACGGACTTGCGTTTACGTTCGATGACGACGACCTCGGTTGGGACAACGGGCTTCTAGTTGAACTCGTCTAGTGAGTGGGTTGCGTCCACACGAAACGGACGCACGATACACGTGTGAAACACACACTACTCATTCTCAGTTTTCTCGCAACCCTTGTTGGTTGTAAACCGTGCGACGAGCCCGTGTCAACTACAGTTGACACCCCCACGACTGCACAGGTCTCGGAATGCTCCGAAAGCGGCGGCGAAAGCACCGCGCACGAAGCACCGTACACATGCGCACCCCCGGGGCAGCCGTTCGGGCGTTGTCTCGAAGGCGCCTGTGAGGCGTCTGTATGTGTCACCACTGCTGCAGGTAGCGTGTGTCAACCCGCGTGTGCAGAGTGTGCTGCAGACATGTGGAAAAAGTGCACGGACGTATACGCGTGTTTCCCACTAAAAGGGTGCGGCATTCCGTGCACCTTGGACGCAGAGTGTGTATCCGGCGTGTGCGACGAGGAAGCCGCACACTGCGTGTGGCCTAACTAGGGCAACAGTGCTTTTAGGTTCGCAGAGTCGCCTGCGGACACATCCTCGAGCTTCACGTCGTTGCTATCGACGACGTAGACATTGTTCGATCCGTCGACGCCGAATGTGAGCGTCTTACTGCCCAGCGTCACCGTTTCCTTGGACATGGGTCCGATGGACGACGCGATCAGTGTGTCGTCAAATCCGTACGCTTGACCATTGGTGTCAAACGCGAACCAACCCATAGAAGCATCCATCACGTAGATCGGGAACGTGTTACTTCCGAGAATCTTGTCGATGAGCCCCGCAGGCACAGCAGGAATCGGCGACATAGAAGTCCAAGCCGCATTTGAGAATGGCTTGAAAGTAACAATATAAAAGTCGTCGGTAGTGAGTAGCGCCATGTGGTGAGTGTACCGCTAGCTTAGAACTCGCCTTCAACCACGATGCACGCGTCGCGCACAACGATTTGCACTGCGGTGTTGCTTGCTACTTCTGCTGTGATTGTACGATCGCCCGCAACGGGAATCGTATATGCAAATGTGTATGTAATGCAACGCTGCCAATTCTGTGACGTGTCGGCCATGACAAATCCAGTGTTGGAAGCAATACCTGGACCGCCTTGACGAGTGGAACCTGCAATCGCTACGCCCGCAGGACTGCAAAAACGCACATTCAACACATTCGGTGAACCACCAGCAACGTTGCGAACTTCGCACGTGAATCGCAGCAGCACCTGGCGACCTGCGATCTTCGGCGCATTCGAGTCAATCATGTCAGCGGTTGCAACGACATTCCAACCTGGCACTGTCTGCACCACTTGGTTGGCCTGATATCCGTGACAACGACCGCCAACGCTTGTCCACACACCGCGAAATGTATTATCCGACACATCTGAAATTTTCAACTGACGCTGGCCCGTGTGCCACATCATGGCGCCGTCGAAAACATTGGTGGGATCAGCATTCTGTCCTGCGAAATGGAGCTCGCCAAACGTGGGACTGGTTGAATCGCCCTGAAGCGTCAGCGGATAGTTTCCAGCTGCGACGGCTTCGATAGCAATCGCAGATCCGGTCGCGGTTGCAAGCAGCGCACGTGAAGCGTTGGTTGCAGCCAGGGCAGTGGTTGCTTGTAGAGCATTGCCACTGGTGTTATTCATTGTAACAACAATGCCGTCTGCGCCTGCAGTTGCCCCCGACGCAGCACGAATGCCTGAGCCCGTACCCGCACCCGTGGCGCTGATAGCCTGCTGTGCGCCACCTGATACAATCAGCGCGCTCGCTGCACCGCCGGATGACGTGAAAGATCCTGCAGAGCCGTTGCCTGTAGCGACAGAAACCATGCCTGCGTCGGTGCCTGCATTATTGACTCTGATTCCTGGACCTGTAGTTGCGCCATCCGTAGAGACCAGGATGCCGCGCGCAGTCGGTGGTGCGCCGATCATGCCAACCGAAACTCCAATACTATCTGCACCGCTTACAGTTGTCGTAAATCCAGGACCGGGAGACGAGCCGATATCTGCCTGGATTGCAGCGCCACCGTTTTGCGAAGTGACATACACCGCAGGCACGAACGTATTTGAGCCCGTGACAGCGAATGCGATCTCGTCTACAGGGTCGTCAATATACAGATGTGTGAACATCTCAGTGGGCTGCACCCACTGCAGATCCAGCTCTGCGAGATTCATCTGTGAGATAAGTTCTGTGCCGTCTGTGTCGCCAGTCCAGATCGCTTGGTAGCCGACCTCGGAAGCGTTGGTCGAAATCAAGATCTCACCGGTAGACGAGCCGCCATAGTCGATCTCCTCGCGTGCATGCGCGTAGACAGTTGCGTTCGGCGGCAACGTCCAGCCGGTCACGTATTTATCTGCGAGCGCGTCTGCAGTCAGATCGATGCGGCGACCAAGCACGATGTAGTTACCGCCGTCGGTCGGTAGCAGGTTGTCAAGACCCGCGCCGAGTTGCAGCTCGAACCCCGCGCCGCCACCCTGCAGCAACTGAGGCGCAGCATCTGACAGAAAATCGATCGCACGGATGCACGACTGATCAAGCTCACGTGTCCACTCGCCGAGATAATTGAATAGCCAGTTGGCCCATGCGCTCGCAAACTTGGAGTGCGGAGGAAAGCCCGCGGTTTGAATTCCGCCCGGAGGCTGAGCGATATTCTGCGGGAGTGCGGTGGTCGCAACGTCAACGTGAAATGCGGGGCGCGTCACGCTTGCAACGTACCGCGCCCGGACTCATGCTAACCCGTGACCGAACGACCGACTATTCTAAGACAGCAGGTGTGGCGTTTTCGTGACGGGCGCGAAGGCGTGGTGGCGTCCACCAACGCGATCGGCGTCACGTTCTACGTGGGGCCGCAAGCAATCACGGTGCCGACCGGCGACCTAGACGCTGCGCTTTACGAGGCGCAACTCATTGCACCAACGCCAATCGTCGCAAAGTACGAAGCGCTTGCAGTCGCGCTCGCCGTTGAACCGGACGAGTCCATTCCCGCTGAGCCTGCAAAGCCGTCACGTCGCGGGCGTTACAGGAAAGGCGAACCCAAAGTCTAGCGCCCCGGCCGTACGCGAGGACACCATTCCCTCGATGTACAGGAGGCGCCCTGGCGCGGCGTTCCACTCGTCCTCGGCTCCTAGTGCGGTCGCGTCCGCGAGGCTGTTGATACGCCTTGCACGCACGCGTATGACGTTCGTGATGCCAGGCACCTGCAAGAGCACGCGACGCACTTCGACCTCTGCAGGTACGAGCGAAGTCAGCTTGCCGATCAAGATCTCGCGGTCCACGCCCGCGGACAAATTCAAAAACCAGTCACCGATGTGGACCGCGAACACGTCGCGAATCAGCTGCATCGTTGACTGGGGTTCGGACAGCACCGCGAAGCGGGGCGCGCCGACCGAAAGGACGATATCGCCGTCCTCGATCTGCATGACGTTGGCCACGGTACAAGCGTACCGCGCCCAGACTCAAACGAACTTCATCAGCTCGGGTCCACCACCACCACTCGCCGCGAAGATAATCACTCGTTCGGTGTCGTGGGAAACCGACATGAACTCAAGGGACTGCTTGCGTCCACGGCGCACCTTGCAAGTGCAGTCGGTCCGATCGTACCACTTCGAGCGCTCGGTTTTCGGAGCGTCAAAAATAACGACCTTGACCGGCTTGCCGTCTCGACTGTCCTCGGGAGCAACCATGAAGGTCTGACCGGGGCGCGCGTTCCTGAGAGTGTCGAATGCCTTGCTCACGGCTTCGGTTGTACCGAGACCGTGAGCACGGGTCAAGCTTTATTTGTACGACACGTGTGTCGTATGTTGCGGTTACACGAAGCGCGCGCAGTCGCCCGCGAAACCGGTGTCCAGGTGGAAGTTACCGGCGTCGTCGCGGCGCAGCCCGGACACGGGAGCATCGTCGCTCGCCCAGTCCGAGACATCGCCCGGCACGACCGCGGTGTCGATGACCACGCCGTCCTGCATGAGCTGGAGCGTGATCGTCGGCCAGTACCCAGAGCCCTCTTTGATGTCGAGATGCTCCCAGTTGAAGTCAGGAAACACGTCGGACGTGTTGACGCCGCCGACGATGGAGCACGTGCTGACGCCGGTGCCTGCCTTCGCGACCGGCGGGGGATCCACGGCTGCGGTCGCAAACCCACCGTCCCCGGTCGGTCCGCCGATGACGACCAGCTGCAGGCCGAACTGCGACTTGGAGCACCCGATCCCGTCGATGACGACCGAACGGTCCTCGTTCAGACCACTCTGCGGGTTGAGGTCGGCGTAGAGGATGCGAGCGCAGTTGTTATCCGGCAGAACCGGATCCATGGTAGTGGACTGCGGCACGTCGTCCAGGCACTCGTCGATGGAGTCGCACGGCATGCAGGCGGGGAGGAGACACGCGACGAGCGTGGCGACGAAAAGGTTTCGGTTGCTGTTCATGGCGGTACTAGTATCCTACCGCCGACCGCAAGTCAAGTGCAACCGCGGCGTTGTTGTGTGAGCCAACTCTCGCGTTCTGCTTTGACACGACATGGATTACGTGTTTACTCTACCTTAGCCTTGATGGCAGCCACGGACGGCGTGCCAAGAAACTGGAAAAATCCAATGATGGCATTCACTGCCACCACTGCGTTAGCAGGCGTGACGGCCAAGGGAATAGCGCCGACGCCATTCGCGATCGCGTCAAACAACGCATCCACGAGCGCGGCCTTGGCTGCGAAGTCCACGGCATTGGCGCCGACCTTGACCTCAGTTGTACCGTCGATCGTCACCGCAGCACCTGTGGTCGTGAGCGCGAGGTCTTTCGTCGTCGCGTCCACCATCAACTCCCATGTGCCGTCGTCCGCGCCAAGCCGCCACGCGGCTGCGGGCACCACGTCAAACCCCGCGTCTGCACCTGAGCGCAAGCCGGGCAAGAAGATCGAATCCTTCCAGTTCATCTGGTGATTGAACACCGGATCTTGCACAGGCTCTGCGCCACGCCGCACCCACCGATCGATCGAGCGGTCGCACGTGATGAGTAGACCTTCCTCGCCGACTGGCACGGGCCCCGTGATCCTCATGCCTGCGAAACCCGGATATTGAACGACCACGCGAGGGATCGGCTCAAGGTCTTTGAGCGCGATAAGACCAAGCTCTGCGTCCTCGCGCACTTCCTCGCCCGCTAGTGCGTCCTCTGCGTGTTCGATCTGTCGCGCGTACTTGCGAGCGATCTGCACATCGACCATGGCGGGGTCTTTGAGCGCCGCGTTCGGCGGATAGTACGCGAGCACACGGGCAGGGTACGCAGTTCGCACCCGCTTCGCAGCGGAGCGCAGCACCTCGCGCGTGAAGATCGCAAAGTCTGGTGCGGGGACAACGTCGTCAAACTGAGCCACGGTGTGACCGTACCGCACTTGACTTGACGCGGACGACATGTTAGACGTGGGCGATGCAAGGTGCCATCACCTCTATCGTCCTGATTGTGTGCGCCATCGTCGGCGCGCTATCTCTCGCGGCCAGCGCGGTCGCCCTTGTGGTTGTCGCGTGCGCTGTCCGCAGCGCAGCCCGTCACGGGCGTGTTGCGTTGGATTGGGTCGCAGGCTCTGCACAAGAGGCGACCCGTGTGCCTGGTGAGTCGCGCCGTGCAAGTTGGGGCGAGCTTTTGCGCGGACGTTGACACCGCGCTAGCGGCGTGTTAGAGTACGGGCATGCAGAACGAACATCGCCCGCGGCGCTCGCGCCTTGCAGGTCCGCGCATTCGTGCACGCTTTCGCGTTGCGTCTCGCACTGACAATTACATCATGTCGAATGTCGTTCGCCACGGTGTCGTCATGAATGAGCATGTGGCGCACACGCACGACGTGCATCGCACGCGGTACGCCAACCGCATTCAGATGATGCACGAGCGCCACCCGGTCCAACTCGAGGACGCTCGCGCTGCGCTGGCCAGTGCAAACGAGGCGCTGATGGTGACGACGAGCAGGCTGAGCGACGCGCGCGGCGGTCCGCGTGTGGACTATCGCAACGCGAATCGTGAGTATCGCGCTGCGAGGCGCGCGCTCATCGTCGCCGAGATGCAGGTCAAGCACATCGAAAAGGCCGGCGAGGATCTGCCGACCGTGCCGAAGCCGCGTATCTCCGTGCAACCGTACAAGGTTGTGCGCGTCGAGCCTGCCACGAATGTTGCGTATCCAGTGCTCAGCGTCAAGGATCGTGGTCTCGGCTATGCGCCGACGCGAGGACCGCTCGACGTGGCGACACGTGGCGTGATTGCCGCCGAAGCTCGTTCGGCGGCGCGTCTCGCGAAGATGGTCGCGCCTGCAGTCGTCGCGGCCTAGGTGCCTTCGAGCGGCGCGTTGAGGGCTTCGAGGAAAGCCTTTTGCGCGGCCGCTTGCGCTTTGGCGAGGGCTGCTGCTGCCTCGGCTTTGGCGTCGCGTGACGGTCGCAGGATAGCCTGCGAAGTCCAATCGACATCCCACACCGACCCTTGGTGTTCGACTTGCTCGACACGATAGGTCGGTGCACCTGCATAGATAGATCCATCCTCGCGCTTCAAGACGATCTGGCGACCAGGCTCGATCCGATGATCCATGAGCGCGGTGACTCGCACGAATCCCCGCGACTCCGACTGCGCTTCAAGTACGGTCGCACCTTCGACGAGCTCGAGCGCGAGGTCCAGACCTGGCAGGTCTGCGCGGATGTATGTAAGTTGTCCGTTATTCCAGAAACCACGCAGTCCCAAGAGTTGCAGTAGATTCTCGTTCTCGTCAATGCTCGGTCCGAACATAACGAGGCCTTGCTCATATCCGCCGACTCCGCTCTTCGAGAGTAGTTCTGGAAATGCTGCCTGGAAAACGTCGGGCGGCGCCTTGCCTTCAAGAATCGGGATCGCAGCATTTATGATCTCTTCAACCGTGGAGAGGTCAACATCACCTGACGCAGTCTCAGACACGAAGCCCGCGCGCCACTGGATGCGACCATCGAGCGCGGTGATCTCCGTACGCCAATCCGCACCGTCACGATGGTGGCGAATGTCCATGACCTCGTGGTCTGCCATGAGCCCGAACGCGTCAGGGCGACCAGCGAAGATGCGTACACGTCCAAGTTTGCGGGCGGTGCGCTCCTTGTACGCAGTCTCGAGCGCCTCGTCGCGGCGACGATCCAAAGCGTCGCGCGTGTCTCTCGCGAGTCCATACACCGTCACGGTGGCGGGCTGCGCTTCGAGTCGTGTATGCTTCGTGACTTGGAATGCACAATCAAGCCCCGCGCGCGCGCCCGTGCCGCGAGAATCGTCATAGTCGCAAATGACGATCCCGTCCATCTCCACATTGAGACGACGGCCAAACTGGCGCTGCGGTCCGGGGATAGCTACCACGTGCGGAGCGTACCGACCGCAGCCTCACGGCCCAGGAACAGGCAACGGGTAGTTAGACTCAACCTCGTCAAGCCACGTGGTCGTCACGACGCCACGTCGGACGTTGCAACCGAAAACGAAATCAGCGAAGGCGCGGGGCTCACGGTCCGCGCCTGCTGTCGTTGTGCCGCGTTGCTGCAAGACCTGTGTGCGAGTGACGACATAGCCTTGATTCAGCAACTCCATCCGAAGCGCGTCGTCCTGTGTGCCTTGTGCGAGCAGTTCGATCCACTCCGCAGCGGACACGTCTGTCGGCAACTGTGCTTCGGGCGCGCCGTATGCAGTCGCACGCACGCGGACCTCTCGCGCTCCGACCGTCACCTTGACGAGTTGTGTCGTGACCACGGTTGCGGTCACGGCCAAGGCTGCAACCACGGACAGCAACGCGGGCTCAGCCGCGGTGATGCGCAGCGTGTCCGCACCAACAGGCGTAGCCGTCACGCCGAGTTGCACGCTCGCTGCGATAGCGGCGACGAGCGCATCCCGCACTGTGGTTTCGTCGTCTGCGACTTGCGCTATGTACGAAAACAGTTCGCCGTTGACGATCAGGTTCGTGAGGTCTCCGACGTTCGCCACCGCGGCAGGCAGGACTTGCACGTCAACCACGGATGGATATACGGCCGGCCACCGCTCCGCGTCCGGGGCGCGGCGGTTGGGGCCCGCCACAACCTGCAACCCCAGGTAAGGCAACTCAGGCCGTTGTACGTTATAGTCTGCCCAGATGACGGCGCGCGTGTCAGCGTCGAACCCCAAGCAGTGTGCAGCCCACGTGCCCACGGCGCGCTGAAATCGCAGCCACGGAAAATAGGACTTCGGAGGCGTCGCCACGATAGTACCGTACCGCGGCCCGTTCGGCCCTTGCCATTGTGTCGCCGCGGATTATCATAACGACATGACAACCGAGACCGAGACCACGGCCACCGAGGCCGACCTGACCGAGCGCGTTCTGACCGTCCTGCGCACCATCAACAAGCCCGCAGCCATGTCTGACCTGGTTGCGGCTATCGGCGGCAACGTGACCCCCGCCCAGATTCGTCGCGCCCTCAAGGCCGGCGAAGAGAAGCGCGTCGTGGACAAGACCGGCAATCGTCGGTCCACGCGTTACGCCTATATCCTGGATGGTGCACAGGCGTAATCACCGACGACGCGTATTAGCCGCGTCGACAGCTTGCTGCGTAGCAGCTTCGGACTGGATTCGTTTATGGCGGAAATCTTGCCACGCGTTTGCGAGGTCGGCTTTTTCGCCACCGATTCCGACGATCTGCTCGTAGAGTTCCATGGGCCATTTATCGAGAGCGTCGACCAAGGCTGGGATGACTTTCCCCTCCGGGTCGAAACAGTATCTCGACAGTGCCCACCGATCCCAGTTGCCTTCGGGGTCGTCATCACCCGGCACCCACGCCGTAGTGATTTTCACATCTCCGCGCTCTAGGGCTGCTGCGAATGAGCGGGCTTCGGACGCTGCAGGACCCCCGCGATCCAGCCGTGCAGGGCAGCGAAAGGGCGCGAGTTCTCACAGAGCATCGCCCACCACAGCAACGCGACTTCGTCAAGCTTACCTGCGTAGTAATGCTCGAGACCGTTGACAGTATCCGACACAGCGAGAGCCCGGCCGGTGTCCGTATCTTCGTACACCTGTTTCGTGCCATCACGACCGAAGCGTTTCAGCTTCGCATCGTGCGCCATGCGCTTGAACGATTCAACGAGGTCGAAGTCTGCAACCGCGTCCATGAGCGCAGACGGATATCCACCTGCCGCGAGTCGCCCGAAGCGGTCCGAGAGGCTGCCAGGGTCCGCGACACCTGCCGCGAACAGGTCCGCGACGTGCGGGCCGAACGCCTTTAGCGCGGCCTTGCTGTGGCGCAAGCAAACGCTCAGCGGCCACTTGACGCCGCTATACACAGGGTCGTCCGCCCCTGCGGGCAGCCCGTACTTTTCTCGATCGATCTGATATTCCAGCACAGGTGCACCGTACCGCACCACTGCGATACCTTGACACAACGTTCGACAGACTGTAGAGTAACGATATGAACAAACGTAGTAAGCAGAAGCAGCACCCCTGGCTCGATTCGCCGATCGCGGTTGACGAGTTTTTCAACGAACTTCTTGCCACGTGCGGCGACGAAGGGAACAATGTGGAGATTCGCTGCGTGCCGCTCACGGACGCTGTGTGGCGCGACGATTCGCGCAAGTTCGTTGACGCGATGGGCGACACGTTCGACGCCGACATCATGGGCCTGCTCGCAGTCGGTGAGCCGCTCGTTGGCACCATCAGCGACAGTTGCGATGAGGACGGCGATCGCTGGGTCAATCTCGAGGTCTGTGGAAACATGATCTCGCTTGACCGTCAGCGCATCGTGGCTATGCGCCGCGGTATCGGTCCGGTCAAGCTGAATTTCAAGTATCCGGGCGAGTACGCAGGTGAGCTTGATATCGAACTCAAGCAGGACGGCACTGCGGTCATCGACGGCGATTCGGATTTCACGCTCAGCCGCAAGGATCTGCGGAAGCTTTACGACGCGCTCGGCGAGCATCTCGACGTGGCGTAAACAGCGACACGCGGCCAGCCCCGCGTGACAACCCATTCGACGAGGTAGGCCACGCCTTCCTCGTTTTTTGCGTCGAACGGCATGCCACGCGATTGCAAGATCCACGCAGCCACGTGCACGGCCTCGTGGGCGTATGTCGCGAATGTCGCGTTACGGTCCAAGAGCATGACGCACTGCTCGTCAACTTCAATCACACAAGCCTCGTCGCCCGGATCGTGCGACTCCGCGAGCGACGGCCACGTGCGCCGCGCGTACGCCCACGCGTCTGCGAGCGTATCTCCAACGACCACCGAGCAGGTGGCGTCGGAGTAGACCTCGAGCACCAGGTCAAATCGCGTAGACTTGCGCTTAGCCACGCCTGTAGCGTACGCCACGGGCTTTAGTTCTGTGCGAAGATACCGCCGTGGAAGATCACGAGCGGCTCACACATCCACTGGAATTCACGCGGGGCCTGGTCGCCATCGTTGTGCGTCAGCGACGGGATCGTGATTAGCCGTGCCAGCGGCGAGGCGATCGCGTCAAGACCATTGTTGTCTTTGATGATGAGCGGCAAAATCACATTACCGCCGGGCGCTTGGTCCGCCACATACTGTGTAGCAAGAATCTTGAGCGACGGCGAGTCAGCCTGAAAGCGCATCGTCACCATACCGCCGAGGTCAGTCACCAGCGTGTGAATCGACCGACCGAAAGCGGACTTGCGAATGTATCGCTCGGTTTGCGCCATCGTGGCCGTAATGAACTCGCCGGCTTCAAAGCCGGTCAGAAGAAACGGACCCCACAGCACAGTAACCAGATTCGGATCGTACTTAGCGTTTGACATGGTTCACCGGTTACTGGAAGAGAGTGATGTGCACAATGACGCCGTGCAACGCGCCCTGCAGCTGAACGTAGATTTCAACAGTGCCCCACTTACGGGCAGCCTTGTTGGCTGTGGACTGCTGCTCAAGTGTCGGAATCACAACGCCGGTAACCTTCGCAGGCACCGCGCCAGGATCCGGCGGCTCCAGGTCAAGCACAGTATGCCCAGACTGGTTGCTTAGAATCAGCCGCGACTTGATGGTGCGCTCAATGAAGGTCCGAGCGCCCGCGTTGGTGTATGGGATTTTTTGTCCCGCGTCCGTGACCGAGTCAATACCTAGCTTGAAGTCCTCGGTCAGTCGGAGCCGCAGCCAATCAGCCGTGGTGCGAGCGTCAATCCAATCGCCACACACCATCTTACCGTCGTGGATTTCACCGGGCGTACGCGCCTTCGTGCGAAGCTCGAAGGTGAGAACATTCTGATCGCGGATTGCGAGCGACTCCGGCTTCGTCAGCTTGTCGGCATAGACCTCGCGCACGACCACGTTGTCCCACGTGATCTGGCCGCCCTGCGGAGGCACGCCGTCAAGGTCCGAGTTTAGACGCGCGCCGAGAATCGCAGCGTCAAGATAATCCTCGAGCGTACCCTTGCCTTTGATAACAGCCTTCGAGAACTTGAGCCCGTCGTTGGCTGCGGCGCCGGTCACTTGGAGTGTGCCCCATTCGCCCTTCTCGGTCGTATTGGTGATGACCACCTTACCGAGATTGTCACCAGTGCCAGCAGATGCAGTGGCGCCCGTAAGACCCGCAAGCTTGGTCACAACCTCCGCGACCGTGGCAGCACCAATGTTGACAGCGTCGCCGGTGCCGACCGTACCGTTACCCGCAGACAAACCTAGCTCGGTCAAGAGTCCAGCAGTGCTGGTGTTCATGATCTGAACCTTTGAGCCTGTACCCTTGCTGTCCGAGGTCATGCGCAAGAAACCACCGGATGGCGCAGCCAGAAGGCCCGTGGTGTCCGCGTTGACGAGGGTCACGACTTCCGCGAGCGTGGCTGCACCGATCGAAACGAAATCTGCAGTCTCGAAAGTGACGACTTGTGTCGCGCCGCCATCGACTTGCACGTCAAGGTGCCAGCCGTTAGTAATCGCGTAGGTTGCAGCTTCGGTGCCAAGTTGAAAACCAGCGACAGCAGCGAAAGTAAACGGCTGTTCTGCGCCACCGTCAACCTTGATATTGAGCACCTGAGCATTATCGAGGACAAATGGCGCAGTCTTGCCTGACATGAGGACCGCGAACGCGGCCTCGGATGCAACCTCCGGATCATGCCAGACCATCGCCACGCGCTCGAGCTCATCGTCATCGCCGAGGATCTCTGCGATGTTTCCGAACGACGCGGTCTTCACGTCCGCGTCTTTGGTCTGCGCCATGTAAAGAACGAACTCGCCTTCTGCAGACGAGCCCGCCCACTCGGCGATTTCGACAATCTCTGCAGCGTCGCGCGTGTCAACGGCGAGACCGTACCAATCCGAATCTTCCGACCGAATCGCGTCAAGCGCAACAGCCCACGTGCCGTCTGTAGCGTCGCGCCGACCAATCTTGATAGATGGCAGCGAGGGGCGCTGCGACAGCACCGCACGCGCCTGCACATACGCGGGACTACCAGGCAGGAACCCGTCATCGACCATCGCGTCAAGCACGTCGTTCTTTTTGCCGGTGTACGTTTGCACGCGCGCCGGACTAAGCACGTTATGCTCTGACACGAGCATGATGCCGGAGAAACCCTCGCGCTGCACTTCGGCATCGGCGAGCGTGATAGTCACGTCAATGAGATCGCTAAGCTCGCTCGGATCGGCCATGGCGCGCACATCGTACCGCGAGAGACCTCACACGCAACGTGTCCGCTGCGGTACGTTTATTGTGTGTCCAATATCGTCGTCGACAGCTTTGTTTCCAAGTTCAAGTTTGACCTGAATCAGCGCGAACTGGACAAGGCACGCAATAGCGTCGACCTTATGAAAAAGGCGACCAAGGCACTAGAAGACGAGCAAAAGAAGCAAGCAAAAACGACCGCCACATATCGTGACCGTATTTTTGATTTGCGCATGGCGCTATACGCAGGCACCATCGAGAAAAAGAAATTCAAAGACCAGACGACTTCAACACGACTGGCATTGCTCAAAGAACAAAACGAGGCTAAAAAAACAACTGCTGCACTGAATGAATTGCGCAAAGCAGAGCGGGAAGGCGCCGCAGCCGCGCGTGATCACGCTAGAGCTCAGCGTGAATCTGCTAAAGAAACCGAGCGCGCAGGTAAAGCGTACGAAGGTGCACAGCGCAAAGCTTTTGGTGCGGCGGGAGCAGGTAAGTCTGGTCCTCGTCGTATCGGTAGTTTAGGTGGCGATAGCCCGTACGCAAACAAGAGCAAGTCTTTCGGTCAGCGCATGGGGGACAGTTTCAATTCTGCGATGGGTCGCGGCCGCAAAAAGGCAGGTGGTTTCCTTAGCAATATGGCCAGCACCGCAGGCGGTAACCTGTTATCCGGCGCGACGACTTCTATTGTATCAGGTATTGGCGACGCACTGAGCTCGTCTGTAAGCAGTGCAGTGCGATTCGAGTCAGCAATGGCGGACGTGGCCAAAGTGGTTGACGGACTGAAACGACCAACCGGTGAAATCACGGCGGAGTATACAAAGCTTTCGGAAGAACTCAAGACGCTCTCAACTCGCATCGCGGTGACACCTGTAGGCCTCGCCGACATGGCTGCGGCTGCGGGTTCTGCGGGTATCAAGGGCGCTGAGCTTTCGCGTTTCGTGGAGGACGCAGCAAAGACCATGGTGGCTTTCGATATCACGTCGGAAGAGGCAGGCAACGGTCTTGCGAAGCTGCGCGCAAACCTCGGACTCAATCAAGACGAGGTCATGGGGCTGGCTGGCACCATGAATCATTTGTCGAACTCCATGGCTTCAACGGCTGCGGAAGTTCTTGACGCTACGCTGCGTGTCGGCGCAGTCGGTAAAGCAGCCAATGTGTCCGGGCAAGAGGTCGCAGGTCTTACGTCTGCAATGATTGCAGCAGGCGCGACGAGTGAGATTGCTGCGACGGGCACGAAAAACTTTATTCTCACCATGGCTGCAGGTGAAGCAGCCACGAAGCGCCAGCGCGGGGCTTTCAAGGCACTTGGTTTGAACGCAGACGACGTGGCAAAGGAGTTTACTGGTAGCGCAGAACAGCGCATGGCGATTTCCCTAAAACTGTTGAACAATCTCGGCAAGCTCAGTAACGCACAGCGTGCGTCCAAAACAATGCAGTTGTTTGGGCGTGATTCGCTTGGACCAATCGCGACATTGACCACGAATGTTGAGGGATTTGCGAAAGCGATGGATCTCGCAAAGGACAAGGTTGCGGGTGCGTCGTC
>OFSE01000104.1_pt1 | contig 28145 bp, 26 predicted proteins | sample 1543261 | NCBI WGS metagenome assembly OFSE01 (sample SAMN07774225, study PRJEB24372) | wastewater metagenome | isolation source: Exp Tend VB 50WW | collected 2016-02 | reverse complement strand
TATTTACGTTAGCATCCGGCGTGCTGGTGCTTTACGCCGCGCTGGCGGGCTCACAAGATATCCGCATGCGGGAGGCAGCGTTGTTGCGCGCTTTGGGTGCCACTCGCAAACAATTGTCGCAAGCACAGTGGATAGAGTTTTTATTGATCGGTGGTTTAGCGGGTTTGCTCGCCGCCAGTGGCGCATCGGCAGTTGGCTTTGCGTTGGCGCACAAGGTGTTTAATTTTGAATGGAATTTTTCACCGCTGGTTTGGGCAGCAGGCGGATTGGTCGGCGCGGCCTGCGCGATTATTGGTGGCTGGCTCGGTTTACGTCATGTGCTAAATCAGCCACCACTCCTGAGTCTGCGCGAGAGTTAATGCATTTTTTTATCGACGTTTATTTTTATGACAAACCAAGTTGAAGTGACTTCTAGCGAAGAACAAAAACCCACTCTGTATGAATTAATTGGTGGTGCCGAACCGTTGCGCGCACTGGTTGACCGTTTTTATGATCTGATGGCACTGGAAGCAGAATTTGCCGGTATCCGCGCCCTACATCCGGCGGATATGGAAGGTTCGCGCGATAAACTGTTTTGGTTTTTATCTGGCTGGATGGGTGGGCCGAATCTGTACATCGAACAATTTGGTCACCCCCGTTTGCGCGCACGGCATTTGCCGTTTGCAATCGGTATCAGCGAGCGCGATCAATGGTTGCGTTGCATGGCGTGGGCAATGCAGGATGTGGGCGTGGCGGAATATCTGCAAACACCTTTGATGGAATCGTTTTTTCAGACGGCAGATTGGATGCGCAATAAGGCAGGCTAAGGTAGGCTAAGCTAGATAAAAAGCAAGCGCTTGAAGCAGCACATCGTCCACTTACAATTTTCAACCTCACTCTTTATGACTTTGACAGAAATTCTGATTTTAGCGGCCTTGGGGCTGCTCTGCATTTTAAATTTACTCATGTTCTTGCGCACGCGCAATGGCGCAGATGAATCGTCGCTACCGATTCTGCAAGCGCTGCAAACCTCGTTGATGCAAGGCCAACTGATGCAACAGCAAGAACAGGAGCGTACCGAGCGCTCTTTGCGTGAACAGGTGCAATCCAGCGCGCAAGCCACGCGGCAAGAGTTGGGTGGCAATTTCGCCCAGTTTCAGCAAGCCTTGGCAGCACAACTCACCAGTGTGGCGACGCTGCAAAATAATCAGCTTGATAGTTTTTCTCAGCAATTGGTGAAGCTGAACGAAACCAATGCACAGCAATTAGAGCAAATGCGCCAAGCCTTGATCCAGCAAAGCCAATCAGCCCGCGAAGAGCAGGGCGCAAGCCTGAAACGCTTTGGCGATACTTTGAATCAAACATTGGCAACGCTGACTGAATCGAATGCGCAGCGCATGGGGGAAATTCGCCTGACGCTGGAACAGAAAATCCAGCAACTGCAAGCCGATAACGCCAGTAAACTCGAAGAAATGCGTAAGACCGTCGATGAAAAATTGCACGCCACGCTGGAGCAACGCTTGGGCGAATCATTCAAGCAAGTCTCAGATCGTTTGGAAAAAGTGCATCAAGGTTTGGGCGAAATGCAGCAGTTAGCGATTGGTGTGGGCGACTTGAAACGCGTACTGACCAACGTCAAAACCCGTGGCACTTGGGGCGAAGTGCAGCTAGAAATGGTGCTGGAACAAATGCTCACCCCAGAGCAATATGCGAAAAACGTCGAAACCATTCCCGGTAGTGGCGAGCGGGTTGAATTCGCCATCAAGCTGCCCGGCAAAGAGGATGATCGCGCCCCAGTTTGGCTGCCGATTGATGCCAAATTCCCCAAAGAGCAATACGAGCGCTTACTGGATGCCGCCGAGCGCGCCGATGCCGACGGTGTAGCGCAGGCTGGCAAAGAGTTGGAACGGGCAATTCGCGGCGAAGCCAAAACCATTGCCGACAAATATCTATCGCCACCCCTCACCACCGATTTTGCGATTTTATTTTTGCCGACTGAGGGTTTATACGCCGAAGTCATGCGCCGCCCCGGTTTGGCTGATGAATTACAACGTACTTACCGGGTCTCAATTTCTGGCCCGTCCACCTTGTCGGCCTTACTGAATAGCTTGCAAATGGGGTTCCGCACCTTGGTGCTGGAAAAACGTTCTTCCGAAGTCTGGCAAGTATTGGGTGCAGTGAAGACCGAATTCAGTAAATTTGGCGAGGTGTTAGCTGCCACCAAAAACGCGCTGGTGAAAGCCGCCGATAATATCGACAAAGCCGAAGTGCGCACGCGCCAGATGACGCGCAAATTGAAACAAGTCGAAGCCTTGCCGAGCGATGCCGCGCAGAGTTTGTTGGGTATCAATGCTGGTGCGCTCAATGAAACAGATCTGGACAAAGACGAATAACACTTTCAATCAAAAGGAATCTGAACGTGGAAACCAAAAAAGGCAGTTGCCACTGCGGTGCGGTAGCGTTTGAAGTGGAGTTAGACAACGGTTGGGACAATATTCGGCGCTGTAATTGCTCGCTATGTCGGCGTAAGGGCGCAGTGATGGCGAGTGTGCCGATTGATAAGTTACGCGTTACCAAAGGGGCGGATATGCTCACCGTATACCAATGGAATAGCAAAACCGCGCAACATTATTTTTGCAAAGTCTGCGGTATCTATACTCACCATCGCCGCCGCAGCAATCCAAGCCAGTTTGGTTTTAATGTCGCCTGTATGGAAGGGGTGAATCCATTTGATTTCAAAGAAATCGCGCTTGGTGACGGCGCTGCGCAAAGTTTGGTGTAGCGGTTTTTAGCTTTGTTTTTTATATACTGCCAGTTTTTTGTAAATTTTTTGGCTAATCCCGCACACCATTATTATGTTTTGAAAAAATACATAGCGTAGTATATGTGAATTGTGGTTATTTACATTTTCCCAGCAATGCCTGAGCCGCGATAACAGGTGCAAATAAAATGCTGCTGTTCGCGTTACTTTTAAAGCAGTCGGGAATTTTAGCGCGATCTGCAGCCGCCTGATAACGTTCATATTTACTTTGATAATCATTGATGCGCGGTCTACCGCTGCGCTCTTCCAATAATTGGATTTCGGTTTTACTGTCGTTATACGCTTTTTTGATGGCGGCGCTATCACGTGCCAATGGCTGCGCGGGATCGGCACTCAAACCATTTTCTGTTGGTGCCGTGTTTGTAATCGGATTTGGCGTTTCTAGCGTAGTGTTAATCGTTGTGGCAGTAGGTGGACTATTTTCTTGGATTTTGTTTGGTGGTGCTTGCTTGATCGCGGTTACTTTTTGTTTTGTTGCGATGATTTTTTTGTCGTCAATTTTTCTTGGTAGCTGAATCACGGGCGCTTCTTTAAGCAGAAAAACACTGGTTTCAACAAGCCTCTTATTTGGATCATCGAATACGCTAGGCTGCCAGCTTGAATGCCGGAACAAAAATAAGAGCTGACCTGAAATAATGATTGCCAATACAGCGGCAATCAATCGTTGGCTTGAGCCATGCGCTGACCATTCAACTGCGAGGTCTGATTTTAATGTATTTGACGGCATGCTCGGTTGAGTAAAGTACGGGATAGATTGTTTTTTGTACGCTTTATTTTTACAAAAAAGTGGCAGTATGCCTAAAAAATCGGCTTTTCCGCATGCCAGTATTGTGTTTTTTAAAATACATAGCTCAGTATATTAAAGATGAAGCGCCGTATTTTTAGATCGTACAGCACTTGGCAACTGAATACCATCTCGCTATTTGCTTTCTTTTGCAAACGGCTTATCTTCAACCAATATTAGCTAATTGCATGGCGCTGCCTTACATGGTGTCGCCAAATTTTTATAACGCCTACTTGACTACCTTGATGTTGGCTTTGTCACCCAATAGATAACGTGCGCCGCTGCCTTTATGTTGTGCAATATCGTCAGGGTTATATAGTTTGCAGGCTTTTAACGATAAACAACCACAACCAATACAAGAGCTTAACTGATCGCGCAATGCTAGTAGTGCATCGATACGTTCTTGAATCATGGGCTTCCAAGAAGAGGAGAGGCGTTGCCAATCTTGTTTGGTGGGTGTGCGTTGTTCTGGCAGAGAATTGAGTGCGTTTTTAATATCTTGCAAGTTAAGACCGGCGGTTTGCGCTGCGCGAATAAAGGCGATTCGGCGCAGGGTATCTTTGGAGAACTGACGTTGCTGGCCGCTGCTACGGGTGCATTGAATTAAGCCTTGTTCTTCGTAATAACGCAGGGCACTGGCGGCAAGCCCAGAGCGCTTGGCCAACTCACCAATGCTGATAAAAACAACTGATTTTGACATAGATAAAAAATTCTTGACTTAAAGTTGACTTCAACTTCAATAATAAATGAATTGATATCGTATAACAAATTTAAAATTTTCACCATGGAAACAATAAATTCAAAATCAATTGTAGAAGCTTGTCCGATTTTGACGGCTTTGTTGGATGCTAATCGTGATTTTTTGTTGGTCGCCAACGGCACGACCAATCATTGCCCAATGGCGTTGATTGCATTAGCACGCATGGGGGCGAGTGAGCAGCGTTTGCTTGATTTTTTTGAATCCTGGAAGCAGCATTTTGCAATTCCCATCGCCATGCAAAATCAACAGATTATTAGTGGTGAGTGGATTAATTATTTGGGTGAGGTCGCCGCGTTTCACGCTTTGCAAGACTATTTTTACACGCAAATTCGGCAACGTGATGTGACGTCAGTGTTGTGTGAAGTGATCGAGAAAAACGCCTTTACAGCAGCAAGCGGGGCGTTTCATGCCGTCATCCGCCTGGCTTATGGGCTTGCAGAAAAATATGATGGCGAAATCGCTGCCGGATTGGCTTATTTGGTGAGTGCGCATTTGCCCATACGATTACACAGCATCTCTGACAAAGATGGGCAGCTAGCAGGGCAGCGCAGTTATGTAAGCAGCGTTATGCAAGGCTTATCGAATATAGCCGGGCAAACCTTTTCACAATATGAAGGCGACATGATTACGACGCGCATGCGTGCCGTGGCGGCTGATCCTGATTTTATCCAGCATTGTCCTGATCTAGATTTTTATGCAGATGCATTGCACGATTTGGCTGATGCGGCACTTCAGTTGTATTGGCAGAGCCCGAGTTTTACCGCATTGCACATGGTAACTGGCGTTTCGGCGGCAGGTCAGATTATTCGTTTTTTGTCTGCGCAGTTACCGCGGAGTTTGGGGCAAAGATTGTTGCGTCAATTATTTGATGATTTATGGCCAGCATTTTGTGCCGCCTATGTTGTCGCTGGGGCAGTGCCATTGTCGCCTGGGTTGTTGCCGACGCAATCAGCACCGCTTGATTTAACTTGGCGTGAATGTATAGAGCGGGCAATACAGAGTCATGACGAACACCTTATTAAAATGACCTATACCTGTTATCTGGAAAATGGATTGTGTCATTCACCGATGTATTTAAAGGTGGTGCAAAGATTAGCTTTTGACGGCAATGTTTAGGGTGTACCTGGCATCGGAATAATTTTATTGAGCGCACCCGATTTGTGTATTTTTTCGATTGCCGTGTCGAGTCGGTGAATGATGTTACTTGAGTCATTTTTGTTGATAGCGAAACGGACACCATCGCGTAATACCGGTACTGATAACACGCTAAATCGGCTCTGATCTGAGGGGGCGATTTCGACATCGTTCAGAAGGATTTTGTTAACTTGTGCTTCCACCACTTGCGGGCGAGATTCGGCACTGGCGTATAACATTGCATCCATGCGCCTTTTCAATAATTTTTTTAATCGCGCTGGATAGGCATCGACATCATCTTCGACTTTAAATAACTTGTTTTTTTGTTCGTCAAATTCGCCACCGTAGCTAGAGCCACGCAAAATGCCGATCGATTTTCCTTTTAAATCTTGCAAAGTTTTAAAAGGGAACGTGCTGTCGCTGCGCGTGACCAGCCAGATATTGTTGTAGTAAAGTGGCTCTGAGAAGCGGAAGGTTTTGGCCCGTTCGGTGGTGAGGCTGAATCCAAAAATCAGTTTATTTTCAGTTTCTGCTAATTTGATGGCTCTTATCCAAGGGTAGCGCTCAATACTAAATTGTTGACCTAGATCGGTTTCTACTTGTGCGAACAGTTGCAAAATAAACGTCGGTAGTGCTTGCTGTTCGCCTAAGGCATTTTTATTTTCACCGATGAGCACGGGAATTTTCTGCGATTGTGCTTTGATAGGGAGCGCAATGAATAGAGTACAGGAAAAGAAAAGTATCAATAAAGCGGCAAAAAATGCTCTCTGGCAGAGCTGAGGAAGAGGAAGAGAAGACTTTTTAAGCATCTGATGTTTACCGGTTAGTCGTGCAATATTGACGCGGTGAATCAAGCAGGTCATGCAAAAAATTTCGATCAATGATGATTGGCTTGGTAGTGCCAAACACAATTGCTCGTCTATCTGTGTTGGATTGTAGCCTTATTTGCGACTATTCTGCCATTCTTCCTTCCATTAAGGGTTGTGAAATGTGTGAGGAATAGTTAAACCTAGAAGCGGCAGTTGATCGCTAAAATTTGCCCATATCTGCCAATAAGGTTTTGTTTTGAATCATCAAGTGTGGGCGCTATTTACAACGTGATAAAGGTAAAAGGCGGCCAAAGCTAATAGCGTTGCACAGTGTCAAATGAGGCCTTCAAACAAAATCAGGTCTACGGTTTCGCCAGTGCTGAGGTCTGATTTTTCAGCAGGCAAAATAATCATGCAATTGGCTTCCGACATTGAGCGCAAAATACCAGAGCCTTGCGCCCCAGTTGTACTGACATATAGTTGACCATCGTCGGCGCGCTTTAAAATACCACGCAGGTATTCGGTACGCCCTATACGTTTGCGAATCGGATGGGTGATGGCGGCGGGCAGCAAAGGGAGTGATTTTGGCATTGCTTGCATCATTTGTAGCAATGCATCGCGTACAAAGAAGTAAAAACTCACCATGACGGCCACTGGGTTGCCCGGTAAGCCAAATAAATAAGCACTTTTGTCGCCAGAGTGAATTTGTCCAAAGGCAAGCGGACGACCCGGCCGCATATTGATATTCCAGAAAAATACTTCGCCTAACGCGGACATGGTTTGCTTGGTAAAGTCAGCAATACCTGCTGATACGCCGCCGGAAGTAATAATCACATCTGCTTGCTGTGCGGCTTGCTCAAATGCGGCTTTCAGCGCAACCGGATGATCGTTGATGATGCCCATGTCAATTGCCTCGCAACCTAAGCGCTGCAGCATGGCTTGTAAAGTGTAACGATTACTGTCGAAAATTTTTCCTGTTGCGAGTGCTAAACCGGGCGCGATCAGTTCATCCCCGGTCGAAAAAACCGCTACACGCAAACGCCGTTTTACCGTTATTTCTGCGATGCCGAGTGAGGCAAGTAAGCCTATATCGGCGGCTTGCAAAATTCGGCCTTGGTATAAAACGGCGTGCCCTTTTTTTAAATCTTCGCCAGACAAGCGCCGATTGTCGCCCGGCTTGATTTGGCGTGGATCGAGCAGAATGGTATCGGCGTTGAGATGACGCACCAATTCTTGTGGAATGACCGTGTCGCAGCCGGCTGGCATGACTGCGCCAGTCATGATGCGCACACACTGCTTATTGGTGATTTCACTGTTAAACACCGGCGCGCCCGCTAAGGCACTGCCAATAATGGTCAATGGTAGGAGCGCGTCAGAATTTTGCTCGGTATTGGCTTGCAGTAAATCGATGCCGCGCAGGGCGTAACCATCCATTGCTGAGTTATCGTGCGGCGGTACGTCGATCGGTGAAATTAAATCATGCGCCAGCACGCGCCCTAGAGCGTGTTGGATTTGAATGACTTCTTGCGATTCGATCGGCTTGATCAACGAGGAAATAGCCTGTTGCGCTTCTATGACCGACACGGTACTGCTGGCGTTGCTGAGATCGCTGGTATTAGGCGGCACAGCGTTGAGCGCAGGCTGGCTTGATGTATTGACCGTAGTGAGTGCGAGGTGATCTTGTTCAGGATTCATATTGGCGTAATTCCTGCAAGGTATTGAAGTTGCAAAAAGCGTCGTTATCGCTAAATACGACTTCCGCGACATTTAATGCGGCATGCCAGGTTCTTACCTTACGACCATTTGCATTTAAGAAGTCGCGCAGGCTGGCAAGCACGTTGGTTTTCATCAATGAAAATACCGGATGACTGCGCTTGATAACGGTGCCATCGATTTGCATTTCATTGCAAATGGCAACGGCGATATCGGCATTTTGTCGCACAAGTGCAGCACTGAGTTTTTCAATTAAATCGAGCGGAAGAAAAGGTGTGTCGCATGGGACTGTTGCGAGGTAGGGGGTTTTGCAATAACTTAACCCTGCTTCAATGCCAGCCAATGGTCCCGCATAATCGCCTTTTTGTTCGCCTTTTTGTTCACTTTTTTGTTCATTGAAATCAGTATAGTGTGACGGTGAAGAAGATAGTTGTGGCAGGGCATGATCCGGCAAGATGGTGTTGGCAAAGTGCGCGTAGTCGTTGAGATGGCGATTGGCACTAATGAGCAGTGTGCCTACTTGTGGCGCGAAGCGCTGTTTGATATGCCAAATCATGGGGTGACCACGGAACTCTTGCAAGCCTTTGTCATTGCCATTCATGCGGTTGCCACGGCCACCGGCCAGAATTAATCCGCTAATTTCTTCAAGATTGATTTTTTGTATAGCCATGTTCGTCAGCCACCGATATAAGACATTTCGATTTTTTTATTTGTGTTGTGATTGGCGAAGGTATTTTGGCTACGCAGTTCCGAATAGCGATCATTTCTGCCTTGCCAGATTGCCGCGATCACTGAGGCGATTTCCAGATCACTGTGACGGCTTGCCGACTTTCTGATCATAGAGCGCAAATCGTGCCCGGTGGTAGCAAATAAGCAGGTGTATAGCTTTCCTTCGGTAGAGAGCCGGGCACGGCTACAATCATGGCAGAAGGCCTTGCTGACACTGGAAATCAAGCCGATTTCATTACCGCCATCGACGTGCCGCCAGCGTTCCGCTGTTTCGCTGGCGTAGTTGGCTGGAATGGCAGTCAACGGCATGCCAGCGGCATTGATGCGTTGGATGATCTCAGCGGAAGTGATGACCTCATCGAGTTTCCAGCCATTTGAGCTGCCAACATCCATATACTCGATAAAGCGCAGAATATGCGGTGTATTTTTGAAATGACGTGCCATTGGCACAATCTCTTGATCGTTGAGACCCGCTTTGACCACCATGTTGATTTTGATTGGTCCCAAACCAACCTGATGAGCGGCATCGATGCCAGCTAAAACCTGATCGACCGTGAAATCAACGTCATTCATTTTTTTAAAACAAGCGTCGTCTAGAGCATCTAGGGAAACGGTGACCCGACTTAATCCCGCATTTTTAAGGTCACGCGCTTTGCGTGCCAATAATGAGCCGTTGGTGGTTAGTGACAAATCAAGTGGTTTGCCATTGACAGTCGAAATGGCGCTTAACATTTCAACTAATTTCTCGATGTTTTTACGTAATAAAGGTTCGCCGCCGGTTAAGCGAATTTTAGTGACACCATGCGCGACAAAAATAGTGGCAATGCGGGTAATTTCTTCAAAACTGAGTAATGAGGCATGCGGCAAAAATCGGTAGTCTTTATCGAAGACTTCTTTTGGCATGCAATACACGCAACGGAAATTACATCGATCTGTGACCGAGATTCTTAAATCACGCAGCGGACGTTTTAATTGATCAAACAGGTTTCCGCTCGGAGCCGTCAATATTGTTGGCACCGTCAATGGATTGTTCATGCTGCGCAGATCATGCAGCGGAATAAATTTTTCGGTCATGACTTTGGCAATCTATGCTTATCCCGTATCGATAAATTTTACCTAGAAACGGCGGTTGATTGCTAAAAATGACGGATAAAGTCTTAGTTTGAAGCATTACACTGTTTCTGGGTAAACCATACCATTAGTAGCTCTTTCCTTCATCTGCAAGCGGTAAATGAAAGAAAAAGCCTGACGAAAGTCCTCCCGTCAGGCTTTTTTTGAAGGTCAACAGAACTTAAGGTCTAGCGCTTAGTTTCTACCAATATCAGTGGTTCAGTTGGGGCAGGTGGTAACACCTTTCTTTCGCGCTTGACTATTGGTTTTGGTGCTTGCTCAAGCGCTGCAGCGGCTAATTGCGCTTGACGCAATTTTTCAGGGTCGGTGGAAGCCCAGACCAACCCCGCTTGTTGCAGCATCGTGTTGAGTTGTTCGAGCGGCATCGCAACGCCTGCATGACCAGTGTGATTTGATGTGGTGGTCGATGCGGGGCTGGCAAGCAAGGAAGATGTGTCAGCCACAAGCGCTGGTTGCACTGCATCGGCTACTACTAGCTCTGGCATCGCGTTTGTTGCGTCGGACTCTGGCATTGCCGTCGAACTTGTCATCACTGCTTGTGTGACGGCTGGCGTTAAGTCAAGGCTCGCTTGCACGGGCGTCGAAACCGCGTCCGGCGCTGGTGCTGCCATTAATGCGTCACTGCTCGGTATTTCGGTAGGCGTAGCAATATTGGCGACACTAACTGCCGGATTAATTGCCTGATTACCTGCTTGATTAGCAGCTTGATTGAGCATGGGTGACGCAACGCTAGTTTCTGTCACTTCAACTGTCGCCATTGCCACGGCTGGCATCATTGGTGCTTCTGCTGCAGCGGGCACGGTAGACATGGTCGGCATAGCCGGTGTTGCTGCGTTAGCTTCAGTGTTAACAACGACATCAGAAGCCATACTTGTTTGCATACTTGGCTCGACATCTGAGGTTGTCATCACGCTGGATATTGGTGAAGCCTCTGGTGCCACATCAGTGCTTGGGTTTTCAGATTGCATTGCAGTCATTGACTCAGCATCGTTGAGGTTTTCTACTGGCTCACGATCACGACGATTGCGGTTGCGACCGCCACGACGGCGACGACGACGACCTTCTTCTGCTTGTTCGGCCACGCCTTCATTCATCGGCGCTGACGCATTTGCCGTACCGACCGCTGGTGCTGTTAGTGCATCAGTGGTTTGCTCTTTCTTCGGCATGGCTGGTGTTGTCATTGACGAAGCAGTTGCGGCACCATCCATCATGCTGGCATTGGCTACTTCGTTAGCTTTTGCTTCACGTTGACGCTGCTGCCGCTCACGCCGCGCTTCCGGCGTTTCCCGTTCTTCGCGTGGAGATCTTGTCGGTTTTTGCTGACGAGCATTGGCTTGTTCAGCATTAAGCATTTTGCCTTCATCTTTGGCAGGTCGGCCATTGTTGCTGCTGTCCGCTGTGCTGCTACCCATGCTCATTGCGCTACTTGTTGCATTGGTTTCTTTTGGTTCACGCTCTTCACGATCTCGATTGCGACCGTTACGTCCGCGATTGTTACGCTGGCGACCATTGCGCTCAGAACGTTCCTGGCGATCTTGCGCACTGCGCTCACGTGGATTGGCGTTACCGCTGTTTGCATCAAGTGCCGTAGGAACCTGCGCAGGTTGCCCTAAGAAGAAACGAATGATTTTGGCGAAGAAGCCTTCTGCGGCAGGCGTTGCTGCCACCATCGCTGGCATTTCAGTTGGTTTGCGCTCGACGATAGGGGCGGTTTCTGGTGTGATACTTTTCACGACGGCTTCTTGTCGTGTTTTAACGTCTTCTTTTTGGCGCTTGTTATAGCCAATATCGGTATCCACCTGTTCCGCCATCGCATAACTGGCGTGCGCCTCTTCCAAGCGTGGATCGTCATGCTTTAAACGTTCCAGTTTGTAATGTGGTGTTTCTAGATGGGTGTTGGGAATCAGGATGATGGTGACACGATGGCGGGTTTCGATTTTCAGAATCTCACCGCGTTTTTCATTCAATAAAAATGCCGCAACATCGACCGGAACCTGGGCATGAATCGCCGCAGAGTTTTCTTTCATGGCTTCTTCCTGAATAATGCGCAAGACTTGCAGTGCGGAAGATTCAGTATCACGAATATGACCAGTGCCATTACAACGTGGGCAGGTAACATGACTGCCTTCGGACAGCGAAGGGCGCAGCCGTTGGCGTGATAGTTCCATCAAGCCGAAGCGCGAAATTTTACCCATCTGTACGCGTGCGCGGTCATAGCGCAAGGCGTCTTTTAAGCGGGTTTCGACTTCACGCTGATTTTTGGCGTTTTCCATGTCGATAAAGTCGATCACGATTAAACCGCCTAAGTCACGCAGACGCAATTGACGGGCAACTTCTTCTGCCGCTTCACAATTGGTATTAAACGCCGTGGTTTCGATATCGCCGCCACGGGTTGAGCGGGCCGAGTTAACGTCCACTGAAACCAGCGCTTCGGTATGGTCAATCACGATTGCGCCACCAGATGGTAGCGGTACAGTGCGTGAATACGCGGTTTCGATTTGATGTTCGATCTGGAAACGGGAAAACAGTGGCACATCATCACTGTAACGTTTGACGCGATGCACCATGTCGGGCATCACGTGGCTCATGAACTGCTGGGCTTGCTCGTAAATATCATCGGTATCGATCAAAATCTCGCCAATGTCTGGCTGGAAATAATCACGAATCGCACGAATGACTAGGGAGGATTCTTGATAGATCAAGAATGCGCCCGGTGCTGATTTGCCAGCACCTTCGATGGCACGCCAGAGTTGCATCAGGTAATTTAGGTCCCACTGCAATTCATCGACATTACGGCCAATCCCTGCAGTACGGGCAATCACTGACATGCCGGTCGGCAGATCGAGTTGATCCATGGTTTCGCGCAACTCTTGGCGATCTTCGCCTTCCACTCGGCGCGATACACCGCCGCCACGTGGGTTATTCGGCATCAACACCAAATAGCGTCCGGCCAAGGAAATGAATGAAGTCAGGGCTGCGCCCTTATTGCCACGCTCTTCTTTTTCAACCTGCACCATGATTTCCTGGCCTTCGCGCAGGGCTTCTTTGATGGAGGTGTTGCGAACGTCGATGCCTTCTTTAAAATAGCCGCGAGCGACTTCTTTAAAGGGCAGAAAGCCGTGCCGCTCTTCACCATAGTTGACGAAACAGGCTTCGAGGGAGGGTTCGATACGGGTGATTACCCCTTTGTAAATATTGGATTTACGTAATTCCCGTCCTGCTGTTTCAATATCGATGTCAATCAGTTTTTGCCCATTGACGATGGCAACGCGCAATTCTTCTTGCTGCGTCGCATTAAATAACATCCGTTTCATTGTTCTACTCCGCGACCTAATGGTCATCTTTTGTTCGCACCCACAATGGTGAAGTGCTAACTTTGCTTACAGGGGATGTATGCGAGAACCGCAAGTTCGACGGAGAGGGAAATGCTACTGGCATGAAAACTGACAAAGCCAACGGACAAACTGCTTCTATAAACAAGCATCCGTAATTACACAAAAATTACACAGAATAATTACAAAGCGTCGTTCAAATTCTTCACTCGTCCTATGAGTCACTTAAATTCATGCGCAAAGCGCGGACAGTTTGTGTTGTGGGGTCGAGTGCACATGTCTCTCGTCATCGTCATCGATTAGAATATTCAACAAAAATAGTCAATAATCAACGGGCAGCGAGGCGATGCGCAACTTAGTAAATGCCAATACACCAAATGGGACTGTAGTGGGCACAATCGAATGCACAACAAAAAAACTATCAATTAACAAGCATGATTGTTTATAGCAACGATCATCTCTTGTTAGACTTATCCTTAAATACCGAACTTTCTGATTCACATTGTTTCAGCGTATCCGATGATGACAAATGGTCATCCCCTTGAAAACACGAAACAATCTGCATACACATCTTTTTCATCGATTTTGCAAATTGCCGAGGCCGATGAACAGTCCTCTGTGTAAAATAGTCGTTTATTCCCACATTCGCTGGCGCTATTCGCAGCAGCGGAACCAATTATATATTCAAAATGAAGGACTTAGCGATAAATATTCCGAGATCTCTTCAAACAAAAAGCGACCAGCATTTCCCTGTCGTAACTTCTGCTATTTCTCAGTCTGAACCGAAAGTACAACTACTGACAATTGCCGAGGATGATGCTGGACAGCGCATTGATAATTTTTTGTTGCGAATTTGCAAAGGCGTGCCGAAGAGCCATATTTATAGAGTGTTGCGCTCGGGCGAGGTGCGCGTCAACAAAGGGCGAATCGATCAATTGTATCGATTAAAAATAGGCGATGTAGTGCGAGTGCCGCCTATCCGAATGGCAGAAAAGTCAACTTCTGTGGTGCCCGGCGCTGAATTCGCGATTTTATTTGAAGACGCACATTTGTTAATTATTGATAAACCGGCAGGTGTGGCTGTGCACGGTGGCTCCGGCGTGAGTTATGGCGTGATTGAACAATTGCGAGCTGCCAGGCCAGATGCGAAATTTTTGGAACTGGTACATCGATTGGATAGAGAAACCTCCGGTATTTTGTTATTGGCAAAGAAACGTTCTGCGTTGGTGCATTTACATGAGCAAATGCGCGATGGTTTAACTGATAAGCGCTATTTCGCCTTGGTTGCTGGCGACTGGAAAAATGCTCGCCAACATATTAAATTGCCATTGCATAAATATACGACGGCAGATGGTGAGCGTCGGGTCAGGGTGCAGGCCGATGGCATGGCGTCTCATACGGTATTTACCTTGAAGAAAAAATTTCAGGCATTTGCTTTGCTGGAAGCTGAACTAAAAACTGGGCGCACCCATCAAATCCGGGTGCATTTGTCGGCCAGCGGATTTCCGATTGCAGGCGATGATAAATACGGCGACTTTGCCTTGAATCGCGCTTTACAGAAGGCCGAGGCAAATCGGGGCGCACTGAAACGTATGTTTTTACATGCGCACCAAATTACCTTTACCCATCCTGACAACGGGAAAGCGCTCACAATTAATGCACCGCTACCTAATGAGTGCATGAAATTTTTACAAAGTTTGACTTGAGTCGTACCAAACTATTCAAACTTATTCAAACTTATTCAGACTATTGCCCGTATGGGGCACCAACATGGTGGGAATATGGCACGTAAGCAATTTGATTTAATTGTTTTTGATTGGGACGGTACCCTGATGGATAGCACTGCCATGATCGTGCAAGCGATTCAGGCGGCGGCGCGTGATCTGGGTCTACCGGTGCCAACTGATATGGCGGCGGCGCATGTGATTGGATTGGGCTTGGCCGAGGCATTGCAAATGGTGTTTCCAGATCTCGATACGAAGTGGTATCCGCGCATTGTTGAGCGCTATCGCCATCATTTTTTATTGCGAGAGCATGAGTTGCCCTTGTTTCCCGGGGTGCGGGAAATGTTGGAAAACTTGAAACAAGAGGATTATTTTTTAGCCGTCGCTACGGGGAAGAGTAGGGTCGGTTTGAATCGAGCGCTTGAAAGCGTTGGCTTGCAGAAGCTATTTGACGTTACGCGCTGTGCAGATGAGACTTTTTCTAAGCCACATCCCGCCATGTTATGGGAAATCACCAAAACTTTGGGACAGGATATGCAGCGCACGGTGATGATTGGTGACACAACGCACGATTTGCAAATGGCAGAGAACGCCGGTGCTGCAGCAATTGCGGTGGAATATGGTGCGCATGATAGTAACGATTTGCTTGCCTTGAATCCACTTTTCTCGGCCAAAACCGTGCCCGAGCTGCACCGCTGGCTAAATCAGCATGCGTAAAAACGTGCATAAACAATTCAAGTAGATTTATGACTGAAATATTGATTTGCAATGCCGTAGATGTCATCGAGGGGGGCAAAGGTATTCGGTTTCCCGTGACGGCGGGTGGTAGCGATGCAACTGGATTTGTGTTGCGTTTTGATGGCAAGCTTCATGCGTACCTGAATCGTTGTGCGGATGTACCAATTGAGCTTGATTGGTCGCCCGGCGAATTCTTTGAATCAAGCGGTTTATACATCATGTGTGCGACTCACGGTGCAATTTATTTGCCAGATACCGGTTATTGCACGGGCGGCCCGTGCCGTGGTGCGCGTTTGCGAAAAATCAGTCTTCTGGAAAAGGATGGTCAAGTATTTTGGCAGCCAGATGAGTATGTTCACCCCGCGTTGGCCTAAATAGTTTGTTGTACATGCACAATATGCCTGCGCGGTTAATTTTTCCAATCTTTGATTTTATTTGGATAGCCATAATTTTCTTTGGTATATGGCAGCGTTGACCTATATTGAAAGCGTAACTGGTTCAACAAAAGGAGGTCGATATAGTCAATAAATTCTTTTCTAATGAGAGTTTAGATTTGAGCTTCCGGTGTGCAGGTTAACCGGTTATGTACGAAGTGGAAGGTCTACAATTTGCGAAATTAAGACTTGAGCGAAATGCTTCAATTAGGAGATTCTCGGGATCTTCATCCAGGTAGATAAAAAACGGTGGTGCAATGCCACCGTTTTCAATTGGTGTTTTAAGAGCTCATATTTATCAGCCTCATTATCAGCCTCATTATCTGCCCTGAATCATCACCCCCAAATTGACCACTTCCCACGATTTTTTAAAATTATCATTTGTGCTAGATCAATTTTGCAGCGTTGCTTTTGTTGATTAATGGCAATCTCAGCTATCCTATACCGAAAACCTGCACTTGTTTTGCTTGTTTGTTTTGGGGTCAGCATGATATTTAAAGACATACTATTTAATTTTGCTGCCAAATTTTCTCACTCTGCTGTACGGCGTCCATGTTTTCATTGCGCCGATCTTATGTATGAGCGCGAAATTTTACCGGTAATGTTTGATGGTGAAATAAGGCAGGTTTGTTGTCACGGTTGCGTAGCGGTATTGCAGACGGTGGAGCAACATGGCTTACAGTCCGAGTATTATTTAAGTAAATTACCAAATCCCCAAAATGCATCCTGACGGAACAATACCAGTGCCAGCGACAACATCGACCGACAATCAATTCGGACATGCTACGCAACAAGCGACACATCATGTAGAAAAATTGCGCGTATCTGGTATGCGCTGCGCGGCTTGCGCGCAGTTGATTGAATTCAGAGTGCGCCAGGTCAAGGGTGTCGATACATTTAAAATTAATCTAGCGAGCCATACTGCTGAGCTGAGCTGGGTAGCACAAGAAATTTCCCTTAAAAAAATCCTAAGCGCAATTAGCGATCTTGGTTATGCGGCATTTCCGGCGTCGCAATCGATGGATGAATACGAACAACGAGCGCAAAAGAAAGCTTTGTGGCGTATCTTCGTCGCTGGATTTGCAATGATGCAGGTGATGATGTATGCGTTTCCCGCTTATCTGGTGCCGGTGGCGGATGTCAATGGTGATTTGACGCCAGAAATTGATCATTTGTTAAAGTTGGCTAGTCTGGTCATTACATTGCCAGTGATTGTTTTTTCTGCCAAGGGTTTTTTTGAGTCGGCTTGGCGCGACATAAAAAACCGGCATATCGGTATGGATGTGCCGGTTTCCTTGGGCATTGCATTGAGTTTTCTGGCCAGCATTTGGGCGACATTTTTTGGTGGTGCAGTTTATTTTGATTCGGTCATTATGTTTGTGTTTTTATTGTTGTTGGCGCGACATATTGAAGGGCGTATTCAACAGAAAACCACCATCGCACTTAGAACACTAACTCAGTTGCGACCAGTGCTGGCGCAACGATTTACTGATTTTGCATCGCATCGATTCACCGAAACGGTTGATGCTAGCCATTTAGAAATCAACGACATGATTCTGGTAGCGCCAGGAGAAACGATCCCAGCCGATGGTATTGTTCTTGAAGGACAAAGCGCTTGTGATGAGTCGATGATGACAGGCGAATCGAAAGCAGTCAGCAAACAAATTGGTGATGCTTTAATGGCCGGCACGATTAATCTGCAAGGCGCTTTGGTGATGCGTGCAGAGCGTGTGGGGCAGGACACCCAATTGTCGGCCTTGATCGGCATGATGGAAAATGCGGCAATGGAAAAGCCACCACTGGTACATCTGGCAGATCGACATGCCAGTCATTTTTTGATCGCCATATTATGCATTGCTGGGTTAGCGGGTGTGTATTGGTGGTATGCCGATCCGGCTCGTGCTCTGTGGATTGCAATTAGCGTCATCGTTGTCACCTGCCCCTGCGCCTTGTCGCTGGCGACCCCTGGGGTAATGTCAGCGGCAATTGGTAGTCTGGCTAAGCGTGGCGTTTTGGTGGTGAAGGGGCGCGCAATTGAGTCGATGGCGAAAGCAACGCATTTTGTTTTTGATAAAACCGGCACATTGACCTTGGGGCGGCTCAACCTGACCGCTTGGACAGATTTTTCTGCTGAGGGTGTGGAGGGAACTGTGAATATGCCTTCAGACGACATTGTTCGCTTGGCGTTGGCACTAGCCACACAATCTAGACATCCGGCAGCGATGGCAATTACGGAATCCCTAACGCAGCAAATTAAGGGCAATAAAATTGATACAGTTGGATCGCAATTAAATGACATCACCGAAATTCCCGGCGGAGGCATTTCAGCAAACTTGCATGGTGCCGAGTATCGCTTAGGCAGTGTGGATTTTGTGAATAACTTATATGAAAGTGCCGCACTAAAACCTACTCAGAGCACGTTAATACCAGCCGAATTTGCAGATAAATCGGTGACGGCACTCGGCAGTAAGCACGGTTGTATTGCCTTGTTTGCACTGGAAGATAGTTTGCGCGCCGATGCCGCAACGACGGTAAAAACCTTGCTTTCGATGAATAAAAATGTATTACTGTTGTCCGGTGATCGTCATCAGGTGGTCGCACGCATGGCAGTCGCTGCGGGCATTACCAACTTTTCTGCGGACCTTAGTCCCGCTGACAAATACCAGAAAATAAAGGCTTTGCAAGAGCAAGGGGCTAAGGTTGTGATGATTGGTGATGGCATGAACGATGGCCCAGCGCTTTCCTTGGCAGATGTCTCGGTGGTGATGGGGCAGGGCGCACCGATTTCTCAGTCGAGGAGCGATTTATTACTGATGTCAAATCGGCTGTCCGACCTTATTTTAAGCGTGCAAACATCGAACAAGGCAATGCATTTGATTCGACAAAATTTAGGATGGGCAGCGTTATACAATCTGATTGCAATTCCGGCTGCCGTCGTAGGATTTTTAGAGCCTTGGCACGCGGCATTAGGGATGACGCTGAGCTCGCTATTAGTGGTCGCCAACGCATTGCGATTACTGTCGCCCCCTGCGCATGCGAGCGATATGCCGGTATCAATGCTTCCCGCAGCACCAAAAAACACGCTACTTCCCTCAGGAATACGGCCCGAACACTCAATCATTCAACAGTAGAGCCAATTAAAACCGATGGAAATACTTTATTTGTTAGTACCGCTCAGCGTAGTTTTAGTTTTTATTATTGGCGGCGTTTTTTGGTGGGCGCTGAGTCACCGACAATTCGATGCTTTGGATGATGTCGCTCAACGGATTATAGATGATGATGAAGAGCCATCAAAGGATGCTTAGGCAATACCGAGAATTTTTTTAGCCGTTGTTGCAAACGCTTCTTCGGTGATGCCTTCCTGAAAAATAGACTGCGCTGATTTCATTTGTGAAAAATTACGATCAATCGCGCGTAAGTAGGTCGGGTCATAATGATGCTCCAACAATATCTGCACCAATTCCTTCATTTGTCCTTTACTCGACAAATCTTTCCAAGATTGAATTTTTTCATTACCGTGCAAGCTCGTTAAGCAATCCAGTTGTTGATTGAGTATTTCTGGCGTAGCGATGAAATGAGCATAGTCTTCCAGTAATAACTCAATTCGTTCGACCTGGCTAAGTGTTAGTGCAAGGCAAGGCGAGCTGCGCATCGTGTCAATAATGGCAGGCGGTACGCGTAAATTGCCAACCTTCTTACTTTCTGACTCGATGTAGACGGGTTGACTTAAATTGAAATGACGAAGTATGTGCCAGATCTGGCTTTCAAACATTTTTTGAGTCGGTTGTGCCTGTGTCGGTAAATTACCCAGCACCGAGCCTCGGTGTGCGGCTAACGATTCTAAATCTAGTACTTGTGCCCCTTGCTTAGACAGCGCATGTAATAGACGGCTTTTGCCGCTACCAGTGGTGCCACAAATGACGCGCCATTGTATTTGTGCTGCCAATGCGGGCAATTCGGCATTGATGTAGCGACGATAATCTTTGTAGCCGCCATCGATTTGTACCACAGCCCAGCCAATTTTAGCTAATACGTGCGCCAATGAACCACTACGATTACCGCCCCGCCAGCAATAAACCAAGGGACGCCAATCTTTTTTGTGATGGGAGAATTGTGTTTCGAGATGATGCGCAATATTTTTCGCGGTTAAACTTGCCCCTATTTTTTTTGCCTCAAACGAACCGATCTGTTTGTATGTGGTGCCAACCAGTATTCGTTCTTGGTTATTCAATACTGGGCAGTTGATGGCATTGGGTATATGGTCCTCAGCAAATTCGTCCTGGCTTCTTACATCAATGATGGTAGAGAAACGATCCAGATCTGGTAGAACGTCGGCAAAGCATTTGAGTTGGGGATATTTCATTTTTGATGTAAAAGACTTTGCAATGGAGGCCAAACGTTGTTTAGTAAAACAGGATGTGCGCTGGCGAGCGGATGAATACGGTCATTCTGAAAAAATTCGATTTTTTCTGCAATACCATCTAACAAAAATGGTACCAAGCCAGAGCGAGTCTCTTTCGCTACGCGCGCATAGATTGAAAAAAATTGTTCAGTATAGTCGCGGCCATAATTGGGTGGAATACGCATACCAACCAACAATACTTTGACCTTTTCTTGCTGCGCCATTTTGATCATGTCGCGAAAATTTGTTTCGGAGGCGCGTAGCGACAAGCCGCGTAGCGCATCATTGCTACCTAATTCGATGATCAATATATCTGGATGATGGCTTTGCAATAGTTGAGGCAAACGTGCTTTGCCACCGCTGGTGGTTTCCCCGCTAATGCTGGCATTGATAACATTGGCATCGATATGTTGCTCTTGCAGGCGCTGTTGCATTAGTGCGACCCAACCGGTGCCACGTGCTAAGCCATATTCAGCGGATAGGCTATCGCCAAGCACAAGCAGGGTTTTTGTAGCAGAATGAGCGCTGCTGGTAAATATGCCAAACAGAATTCCTATTGTGAATTGAATTAAAATTAGTTGGCTCTTTATTTGGACCTTTTGTACAGAATTCCATAAATTTTTTTTAATTGTCATCATCATGGTTAATGCATGAACCTTTCCAAACATTCTATTCATCCCGCGATTGAAGTAAAACACTTATCTAAACAGGTGGCTGATGCGACCGGTGAGCTAAAAATTTTGCATGAGATTGATTTTACCGTGCAAGCTGGAGAAACGCTTGCCATTGTAGGCGCTTCTGGATCAGGTAAATCGACTTTGCTCGGTATTTTAGCTGGCTTGGATTTGCCAAGCAGTGGTAAGGTGTTATTGGATGGTGTTGATATTTTCACTTTGGATGAAGATGGTCGGGCGCATTTTAGGAAAAATCATCTCGGCTTTGTCTTTCAGTCATTTCAATTGCTGGCGCATTTGAATGCATTGGAAAATGTTATGCTGCCGCTGGAACTGCACGGCGATAAACGGGCGCGAGAAAAGGCTGAAGCTATGTTAGGACAAGTGGGTTTGTCTAGCCGCTTACGGCACTATCCCAAATATTTATCAGGTGGTGAGCAGCAGCGGGTGGCATTGGCACGTGCATTTGTTAGCCAGCCTTCCTTGCTTTTTGCTGACGAGCCAACCGGAAGTCTGGATGCAACTACCGGCGAAGCCGTGATTCAGTTGATGTTTACATTGAACCGCGAGCGAGGTTCGACCTTGGTGCTAGTGACGCATGACTTGTCGATTGCCGCTCGTTGTGGTCGCGTGCTAACCATCACAGGTGGTCACTTGTCAGAACAGAAGTAGCTATATGTTTTAATGACTACAAAAAATAGGGAGTATTTTTAAGAGCGCTTATAAATGAAGCGGGTAATTGGGTATTTTTAAGTGTACACTGGGTAGTATAATATCAATTTTAAGCGCTTTTCATTTAACGCTTGTGGGCAATTAATTGATTGAGCGATGCTCGAATCATCGGAATAAATTCGCTGGCAGCGATGCCAATTGGCCCGATGCCACTTGCAACTAAGCGATCAGCCGCTATACCGTGTAACCAAACCGCAAGACGTGCGGCATCATTCAGCGGCACTCCCTGTGCCAATAACGCTGCACATACCCCAGTCAACACATCGCCAGTGCCAGCCGTCGCTAGAGCCGGGTTGCCGCTCAGATTGATGCTGGTGACACTGCTGGACGAAGTTGAGCCTAGATTTATTACTGTTGCTTGTGGCGTCGCAATGATCGAACCCGCGCCTTTTAAGATCACTGTTACCTGCAGTTGGTCAGCCAGCGTTTGAGCCATTTGTAGCCGCTTCGTTTGAATCTCGGCGACCGTGCAGTTTAGCAAACGCGCAGCTTCTAATGGGTGTGGCGTCACCATGGTGAAGGCATCTCTGGCTTTTCTGGCTCGCACCTGGGTCATTAAACTTTGATCTTCGGCGATCAGATTAAGGGCGTCAGCGTCGATCACCAATTTTTGCGCATCAGCTAGGGCTTTGCGCAATACTTGTTTGGCCTCTTCACTTTGCCCCAAGCCGGGGCCAATGACGATGACATCACGATCAAATTTCTGTTCCTTTGCCGGACGGCACATGAGTTCGGGGTTGAGTGCATCAAACGGTATAGTAGAACTCAATAAGGCGACATGCACCCGTCCAGCGCCACAATGTAAGGCCGTGCGCCCCGATAAAAGTGCGGCACCTTGCATACCATCAGCACCGCCGACAATCATGACATCACCATAGCTGCCTTTATGACTGTCCAAAGCGCGAGGTTTTAACGCGCTGGAAAAAAGATCGGGGTTATTTAGACATAAGCTGGTTGCAGGAAATAAGCTGGGGTCAATACCAAGCGCATCTACACTGACTGATCCAGCCAGATTTTTTCCGGCAGCGGTGTGTAATCCGGGTTTATTGCCAATGAATGTGAGCGTGAAATTGGCGCAAATGGCAGGAGCAGGATGCTTTTCCGTTTGCCCTACAATGCAACCCATATTTGCATCTAAGCCACTCGGCACGTCGAGTGCAAGTATCGGAATTTGTTGTGTTTCAGCAAGCTGATTGATGGATTGAATTAGGCTAACAAATGGTTCAGTGAGTGCTTTTGATAAGCCAATGCCAAATAATCCGTCAATAATGAGCTGCCATTTATTCTTTGTTTCTAACAGAAATGCCGGCTCAATTATTTGAATATCCGCTTGCTCAGCCAGATGTAAGCTAGCTTGTGCATCGGCAGAATAGCGTTGACGATCTCCAAGCTGGAGTAGATAGAGCGCATGCCGTAAATCAGGCCTTAAATGCGCTAATTGTGCGGCACACTCAAATGCATCGCCACCGTTATCACCAGGCCCTGCGAGTATTAAAATTTGACCTGTTTGGTTCGCTTGGATTGGCGACAATAATGTTTGCGCAAATTTGGCCGCCGCAAGCCCGGCGCGTTGCATTAAGGTAGGCGTTGGTTGTTGTGCTTTTGCTTGTGATTCGATGTGACGAATTTCTTCAATCCGATAGAGCCGGTCAGTAAGTGGAATATCAGTGGGCTGGATGGTTTTCATCGTAACTACGGAGATTGATTACAATGCTGATCGAAACGGTAGGTTTTACTTGTTACTTTTTCGGTGTTGCAGCGGGTGTGACTGACGGCGTCGCTGAAAGCGATTGAATTGCATTAATACCGCTGTTAAATGCATTTTGTATCGGACCATTCATGTAGGGCAAAATCAGACTGACCATAAAAAAGCCTACCGCAATGGTCAAAGGAAAGCCGATACCGTATAGATTTAGCTGCGGCGCGGCACGCGTTAAAATACCAAGAGCGATGTTAGCAATTAAAAGCGCGGCAATAATCGGCAGCGCCAGTTGCAAGCCAATAGAAAACAATTCACCGCCAAACAATACCAATTTCTCAGCGCTGAAACCCAATGTCAACTCGCTTGAAATTGGAATTGTACGGAAACTATCTAGCAAACTGGCAAATAGCGATAAATGAAGATCCAGTGTTAAAAAAATCAGGGTCGAGACTAAAATCAAAAATTGGCTAATCGCAGAGGAACGGGTTTGCGATAAAGGGTTAAAGAAAGACGCAAAACCAAAGCCCATGGTCAGACCTATAATTTCACCAGATAATTCAATGCCAGCAAACACAATACGGATAATGAAGCCCATTGACATGCCGATGATTAACTGCTGAAGCATGATGACAATTGCCGTTAAAGACAGCAAATCGACGTTTTCAAGCGGCTTGACAGCGGGGGCGATGATCATCGCTAACATAATACCAAGCACCAATTTAACGCGGGTTGGTACTGCATTGTTGCCAAACGGGGGAGCAATTGCAATTAGACCGAGAATGCGTGTTAACGGCCAAATAAATGAGGCAATCAGGGCAATAATTTCGTTGCTGGAAAAATGAATCATCGCAGCAAGTTAGCTGGCCATGGTCGCAATGCTGGCAAAAATTTGTCGCATGTAATCGCCAAATACCGTCAGCATCCACGGCCCAGCTAAAATCAGAGTTACCATCACACCTACCAATTTGGGAATAAAGGATAGCGTGGTTTCGTTGATTTGGGTCGCGGCTTGGAAAATACTCACAATCAAACCAATTGCTAAGGCCACCAACAACAAAGGTGCCGATACCAGCAAAGTAACTTCCATTGCCTGTCGCCCCATGGTGATTGCTTGATCTGGACTCATGGTATTTTCTCTTTTAGTAAAAACTTTGTGCCAAGGAGCCGATCAATAAATTCCAGCCGTCAACCAGCACAAATAACATGATTTTAAAGGGAAGCGAAATCAAATTGGGTGAGACAGAAATCATCCCCATCGACATTAAGACGCTGGCGACAACCATATCAATAATGAGAAACGGCATGAAAATGGCAAAGCTGATTTGAAATGCTGTTTTTAATTCGCTAGTGATAAAAGCTGGTACCAGAATACGTAAGGGGATATCTTCAGGCCCCTGCAATTGGGGAGTATTGGAAATTTTTACGTACAAAGCCAGGTCAGTTTGCCTAGTTTGTTTCATCATAAATTTCTTTAACGGATCTGCTCCTTTTTCCAATGCTGCGATCATAGTGATCTTGTTTTCGGTAAAGGGAATATACGCTTCTGTATAAATTTTATCGAGCACGGGCCCCATGACAAACATGGTTAAAAACAATGAGAGGCCAATTAATACCTGATTTGGCGGCGCGCCTTGTGTGCCCAAAGCTTGACGCAGCAAAGATAAAACGATAATTATCCGGGTGAAGCCAGTCATCATGAGTAATACTGCTGGGATAAAATTCAGTGCTGTTAAGAACAGCAGTGTTTGTATGCCCAACGAATAATTTTGACCACCACCCGCTGCCGGTGTACTGTTGATTAGTGGCAAACCACCATTATTGACCTGTGCCCAGGCGCTATGTGGCAATAAATAAAGCAGTATAAGTGTTAGCAGCGCGAGCCAATAGATGACACCGCGCTTTAAAGCAAAGACTGAAATAGGTTTATTCATCGGTGTTCTGACGTTTTTCGATGGTGCGTTTTAACCAGCTTGAAAACGGTGTTGTCGCTTGATTATTTGCCGATGAAGTCGCACTCATTTCTTCTGAAGGATTCATCTTCGGCATAGTGGAAAGGGTGTTAATTTGGGTCGCGGTTACACCAATAACAATCCATTGATCGGCTACCTCTACTACCATGACCCTTTCACGGTTACCAATGCTAACGCCGCCGACCACTTTGACCGGTACTTTATTGCCTAAAGCAATTGGATTAATTTTTTTAAATAACCAAGCTGCTACTAACATTAAAGCCAGTACAGCCATCAATCCATACGCAATTTGCCCTAATGCGGCTGACGGTGGCGTTACTGGGGTACTTGCTGTTTCTATTGCGAATACGGCGGCGGGAGCGAATGAAAGCGACACCAATGATGTCAGCAGAACAGAGTAAAAGCGGCGCATCATTTATTTAATTTGCGAATACGTTCTGCTGGCGTCACGATATCCGTCAAACGAATACCAAATTTATCGTTCACAACCACTACTTCGCCTTGTGCAATCAGACAGCCATTGACCAGCACATCCATTGGTTCACCGGCCAATCCATCTAACTCAACCACAGATCCCTGCGCCAATTGTAGTAAATTCTTAATTGCGATTTTGGTTCTTCCCAGTTCAACGGTCAGCTGCACTGGAATATCAAGAATAAAATCGATGTCGTTATGCGTTTCAGATTGTGAAGTTTTTGCGCCGAAGTCTTTAAACAAAGAAGCACCTGCCACCGCAGGTGCATTGGCGTTAGCGTTGGCCGCCGCATCCGCACGCTCTTGCTCGGCGATCGCTGCGCCCCAATCGTCTTCACTGATTGGGGTGTCGTTGTTATCATCCATGTTGCTCTCCTTGATTTACCTCATGCATCATTTCACTGACACTGGAACTAATTAGTTTCTCCACGCGTAAAGCGTACTGACCATTGAATACGCCATATTTGCACTCCATCACTGGCGTACCATCTACTTTGGCAGAGACGATTTCCGGGATTGATAAGGGAATAACGTCACCTTCTTTCATATTTAAAATGTCGCCCAGCGTGACCTTGGTAGTGCCCAAATCGGCGACGATTTCTACTTCGGCGATTTGAATTTGTTGCGTCATCAAGCGCACCCAGCGCTTATCGACTTCGAGAGTTTCACCTTGCAAGCTACTGGTGAGCAGATCGCGAATTGGCTCAATCATGGAGTAGGGCATGCACATGTGCATTTCACCGCTGACCGGACCCAATTCGATGGTGAATGTGGTAGAAATGACGACTTCGTTAGGTGTTGCAATATTGGCGAACTGCGTATTCATCTCCGAACGAATATATTCAAATTCCACCGGATAGACAGGCTCCCAAGATTTTGCGTAAGTTTCAAAAATAATTTCCAAAATACGTTGAATAATACGCTGTTCAGTTTGTGTGAAATCTCGACCTTCGACCCTCGTATGAAACCGACCATCGCCACCGAACAGATTATCGACCAATAAAAAAACTAAGCCTGGGTCAAGCACAATTAATGAAGTACCGCGTAACGGCTTCATGTGAGTTAAATTCAGATTGGTTGGTACGACCAGATTACGAATAAATTCACTATATTTGGATACGCGCACGGTACCAACGGAAACTTCAGCACTGCGTCTTAAAAAATTAAAGAGTCCAATACGTAATAACCTAGCAAAGCGTTCATTGATAATTTCCAGCGTCGGCATACGACCCCGGACGATACGTTCCTGGGTAGCCAGGTTATACGGGCGAACGCCTGAAGTATCTTCCTGTAATTGCGAGTCGTCCTGATCCCCCGTGACGCCTTTTAATAGGGCATCAACTTCTTCTTGGGAGAGAAAATTATCTGACATTTTATTGCACTATAAATGAAGTAAAAAAGACGCCGTTGACGTGTTGTGGTTCACCCTTGGCGACAAAGGGCTGTTTTGCCTGTGCGACGATATCTTCGATCAATTTTTCTTTACCTTCAGAAGTAAGAATTTCCGCTGCATCCTTGCTTGATAAAAGTAATAACAAACGGCTACGGACTTGCGGCATATTTTTTTTAATTAATTCTGCTGTTTCATCGTCTTGCGCTTGTAGAGTCATACTGACCTGCAAATATTTGTCACCAGAATCAGATTGTAAATTCACCACAAATGGCTCCAATGGCACAAATACAGGCGCTTTAGCGGGTTCTACTTTGTGTTCCTTTTCTTTAGCGGGCGAATTTTTTTTGGATAAAAGCAGCACTGCACCAGCGCCAGCAATGCCTAAAATAAGTAGGCATGCGACGATAATGATGATTAATTTTTTCTTTGACTTACCAGCTGGCATGGCGTCCATTGTTTCTGCTGCCTTGGCAGGTGCTTTCGACATGTGTTTCCTTTCAAATATCGAACATGATTAGATTTAGTTTTAATGATTTTTACTTATAGGACTTACCCAAAACAGACGTTAGCGTTGTTGCTTTGCTTTGCTTTGCTTTGCTTTGCCTTGCCTTGCTATATCGTTTGTACCGTTTGCGGCTTGGCGTCTAGCCAATGCAATTTTTCGTAAGTCCTAATTCAAATTTTTATTAAAAATAAATCTCCACGGATAG
>OFSE01000103.1_pt1 | contig 28291 bp, 36 predicted proteins | sample 1543261 | NCBI WGS metagenome assembly OFSE01 (sample SAMN07774225, study PRJEB24372) | wastewater metagenome | isolation source: Exp Tend VB 50WW | collected 2016-02 | reverse complement strand
ATCACAAGTAAAGTCTGGTGATGTTAAAGGTGCAGAGGAGACAGGAAAATCAACTTTTGCACTTGCTAATCCAAAACTTGCAGCTGCTCAAGCAGAAAAAGATCGCATCAGAGGAACTTCCCAAACTGATAATCCTTTGATGAAGGATATGAAAGATAGAATGCCTATGACACCTTCAGTGCAAAGTCCAACATTGGCAAAAGACTTAGGAGTGGGAACTCCGAGTAGTTCTGGAAATCAAAGTCTATTAGACAATCCAAATGCTTCTAAGGCTGCAAAACCAACACCACCAATACCAAACATAAATAAACTAAAGACCGAATCTAAAGTGGAACAACTCAATTGGCCTTCTATAAAAACTGTTCGTGATATTGCAGATGCTTATACCGATATTTACGAAAAACATAATGATGGAAATTTAGCTAATAATTATCCACCATACAACAAAGTAACTAGAGGAGATGTAATTGCTGGTGCTACCGGCAATGATGAAATGGGAGGCAATGATAAAATGGGACGCAAAAAGAAGAAAAAGCCATCAAATAAAAAAAGAATGAATCCATATTTAAAAGCAATAAATTCAGATTTTGAGATGTGGATAGATGGACTTTTGAATGAAGGTTATGATTTATCTAATTATACCTGGAATGAAGTATATGAGATTTATGAAAATGCTATCGTATTAACAGAAGAAGAGTATGGGATTTATAGTCTTGTATTAGAGCATTTGCTCTCAAATGGATATGCAGAAACTGAGCACGATGCAAATATTATTATTGAAAATATGAGCGACAAATGGGTAGATGTAATTATAGATGAAGCATATAAAGGTGGTCCTGAATTTGGTATGAAGTATTCCAAGTCAAAACCACTTTCAGGAGAAAAAGGAGATGGTAGTGGTTATGGTCCTCCTGAAAAGTTTACTAAACCAGATGATAAAATCGAAAAACCAGGAACTACTGTTCCTCCATTCAAAAAAGGTGGATATGGTAGAATTATGAGTAATATTCCTCATGGTATTGGACCTCATAGAGACAAAACTGCATCAAGAATTACTACAATCACTGGAGGAGATCCTAAGGCACCAACATCACAAAAAATGAGAGAGCCAGATAAGAAAAGGCTAAGTCGTGAAATTGTAAGAAAAAAACCACAAGCATAGTTTTTAGAGTAAGTATAAGCACCTATTGACTAGGTGCTTTTTTATGATTATAATAACTCTGTGGGTTTTGAGAAAATATCTTAGGTTCTAAATACATTAAGATTACTTAAAGGACCTCTTGGCGACATATAATAATCCTTGGTTATATAATGAAGAACCCTTTGAGACAAATGATATCCAAGATTGGTATGGGTTTGTATATCACATACGAAACACTTGTAATACTCGGTGTTATATTGGAAGAAAGTACTTTTGGTCTTTTACAAAGGATAAAGGAAAGAAAAGAAAAAGCAAAAAGGAAAGTGATTGGAAAAATTATTATGGAAGCTGTACAGAACTCAAAGAAGACATAAAGATATTTGGAAAAGATAAGTTTGAAAGAAAGATTATAAGTCTTCACAAGACATTAGGAAAAACTAATTATGAAGAAACTAAACAGTTATTTTTAAATAATGTTTTGATTGAAGCACTTGACGATAATCATCCAAAGTATTATAATTCACAGATACTATCTCGTTATTTTAGGAAAGATTATTTTAATTATGAATCAAACAAAAACACAAATAATGGTGCAGTGTGATAGTATTGTTGCATATTATATTGAACGAATAGAACATCATTATAAAAATGGAAGAAAAAAAGAAGCAAGATGTTTACATAAAGAAATTCAACAATGGATACAGGAAAAAGAAGATTATGAAGTGATTACTTTAGAATACTTAACTGATTATCTTGACAAAACCTAAATAATCTCATATAATGCTTAAGCAATCCTTAATAAGATTGCTTTTTTATTATGAGATTTTGACGTGACAACCTAGAGCCGTGGAAGATGCCCTTCGAGAGAGGTGGTATACCCCTCTTCTATACGGATGCCGAATTCTATTAAAATTAATGCTACTATCAACAATTGCTACCCTTTCAGTCTTAACTGCGTTTGCTTCACCACTACTAATACCAGTGAGTGCTCCACCAGTTCCTGAAAAAGAAAGTTTAGAACTCACAATTCAAGACTTTTCAAATCAGAAAGACACCAAATCCGAAAAACTAAACATTACAGAAACGAAGGTCGAAAATAAAGAAAAGATTTGGAAATGTAAAGGGTGTAATCAAACAGAAACTTATGCTTTAGATTACTTACAAAAACAAGGAATCAAAGATAAGAATGCCCTTGCCACCATTATGGGAAACATAAAACAGGAATCTGGATTTGTTCCCAATATTTGTGAAGGTGGTGCAAGAATAAAATATGAGTCTTGTGGAAGTGGAGGATATGGATTGATTCAGTGGACAGATTCTTCACGATATAATGGTTTAGGAAATCATGCTGCCCGTCTTGGTGGTAGTCCATCTTCACTTGATACTCAACTCAACTATATGTTGAATGAGAGTGACTGGAAGATGATTGAGAGGGGAATGAAGACCCCTGGAAAATCCATTGACAGTTATATGGGTCTTGCCTCAAGATGGATACGATGGGGGCATCACGGTGCTCGTACTGACTTTGCCTATCGTTATGCCAACAAGATGGTACTTGATAGTTAACTAAATATGGGAAGACTGGCCATCTTCCCTTTATATAAATAACTAAAAAGCGTTTATATATGAAAACCTTTAATCAATTTATTGGAGAAGCAAAAGAATCAAAACCAACAAAAGAAGTTCTTGCTAAAATAGATAAAGCATATGGAAGAAAATATCCAGGAACAAATGTTGATGTTTCGCACAATGATAAAACTGGCAATCTTCGTGTAAATCAACTCTTTGTTCCACCCAAGCAACGAGAAAAAGGAAAAAGAATTGGAACAAGAGTGATGAAAGGTCTTACAAAGTATGCAGATAGACAAGGTAAGAAAATTACATTAAATCAAGATCCAGATAAAGGAATGAAGAAAAAATTGGATGATTTTTATAAGTCTCACGGGTTTGAAGTAAATCGTGGAGACCTTAGTACCAGAGACACACACATACGTAATCCACAACCATAATATAAATGAAATTTGATTTCCAAAGTAGATGCCTAACTGAATAAGTATGGGAGGTTTTATACCTCCTTTTTTTATAAATACCTAAAAGGTATTAGATAAATGAATTCTCAAGATATTCGCAATTTACAAGAAGCATATTTGGAAGTTGTTGAAAATAATCAACTTGATGAAGGAATGGATATGAAAGATTTCAAAGCAAATCGTAGAAACATTGAACGTAAAGAAGCAAGTGATGATGCAAGAAAGAGGGGGCACGTAGGTAAAACTTGGGTAGATGGTGGAAGAACTTATAGTCCTGATGAAGCAAAATTAAGAAGGGCAAAAATGACTGATGGTAAAAGGAAAGCATTATATCGTATTGCTAATGACCCAGACGACGATTCTCCTGATGATGACCATTACCCAGCATCAAAAACTACAAATCCAAAGAAACTCCGTAAGCAAAGGGTTATGGGAGAGATTGGTGAATCTTATGACCTCTATGATGTAATCCTTGAATACTTACTTGATGAAGGATATGCTGATACACAAGAAGCAGCACTTGCTATTATGGGAAATATGAGTGAGGATTGGAGAGAAAGTATTGCAGAAAATGTAACTAGCGGAAAAAGTCGTGTAAGGAACGTTCAACCTAAACCAACTGGACCTATAAGTAATAGTGAAAGACAATCGATCATACAATCGAGAATAGATGCGGAGAATATTAGAATTAAAAAGGCAGGTGATGAAGCACACGCAACAGCAACATCTAAGGGTTTGGGTTTCTCAGATGCACAGGCTCGTAGAGCAGCAGCAGAACTTCGTTTGAAAAGGGAAATCGCAAAGTCCTATCCCTGAACTGGCACAAGACTCCTCTACTTGTAGAAAACCTCAAAAAATTATGAATGATTTTCAATCTGGTAAAAAGAAATCAAGTATTTTTAAATATGCAATTGTAGGAGTTATATTTACTTCAACTATTACAATTATATCTCAATGTACTCGTATACCAGAAGAAAACTTATATGACATTGTAGATGAGATACAAAGAAAAATACCAAACAAACCTTTGAATGATTATATTATTAACGACCCAATTCTTTTAGATAGAAGAATTAAAAGAGATGTTGATTCTGCAATATTAGAATATGAGAGGTTGACAGGAGATAATGGAAGTGTTAGGATGAGTCCATCATACTTTTCAGAAAAACCACCTGATGGTAGTAATGCTCAAAAACTACTTGGAGGCGAATTGAGAATATGTGGTTCTTGGGTTCCTGATTGCCCAAAAGAAAATCAAGCGAAATTAATTCAGCGGTAGAATGTCTGCCTTCCAAGCAGAACGTCAGGAGTTCGAATCTCCTATTTCGCTTCCAACTAAAAAATCAAAGTTCGTTTCCCTTATAAATACATAAAAATTGAAAGAAAAATGATTGAAGTGCGTTGTAAACTTTGTAATACGGAATTAAAAAGCCATTCAACACAAACACGTTGTTGTGGATGTACGAATATGGTGACTGTTGTTGGTGATAAAATCACGGCACTTGACCTGAGTAAGGTTGTTATGGTTAATAATTTTCAACTAAAATCATCAAATAAGTATTTGAGTGATGAGGATATGATGTTTCAGGAAGAAAGACGTAATCGTGGTTTTAGAAGATTGGAATTTGAAGTTAGATAAATCATTTACTTGACTTTTTCTTCAAGTTCTATTATAATTATTAGGTAATCAAACAAAGCAATGTCCCTGTCTATTAAATTTAGAAAAGATGTCAGCACTCTTCGTGATGCCGCAAATGGTAATTTTTATCTTGATGTAAAAAGCCCAAAACTATATAAAAAAGTTAAAAGGTTTTATCAAAATGAAGGAGTTATATTTTCTGGAGAACCATTAGATGATTATGATATGCTAATGGAATATATTCTACAGGATCTTGAGACTGTAGAAGTTTTATGAAAATTGCTTTGATTACTGGCATTACTGGTCAAGATGGTTCTTATCTTGCAGAACTTCTTTTAGAAAAGGGATATGAAGTGCATGGAATCGTTAGGAGATCTTCTCTTATCAATACTCATCGTATTGATCATATCTACGATTCTATTACTCTGCATTACGGTGACCTTACTGATGCTACCAATCTTGTAAGAGTTATTAAGCAGGTTCAACCAGATGAGATTTACAATCTTGGTGCTCAAAGTCATGTCAAAGTATCCTTTGAGATGCCTGAATACACTGCTGATGTTGATGCTGTGGGAACTCTTCGTGTGCTAGAAGCAGTACGTCTTCTGGGTATGGAGGGCAAGGTTCGTATCTACCAGGCATCCACCAGCGAACTCTACGGACTAGTACAGGAAACTCCCCAGAGTGAGACTACACCTTTCTATCCTCGTTCTCCCTATGGTGTGGCAAAACTCTATGGGTATTGGATTATAAAGAACTATCGTGAGGCATATGGAATGTATGCTTGTAGTGGCATTCTGTTCAATCATGAATCTCCCCGTCGTGGTGAGACCTTTGTAACTCGTAAGATTACTCAGGCACTTTCCAAGATCTCTGTTGGTCTTCAGGATTGCCTTTATCTTGGTAATCTTGATGCAAAACGGGATTGGGGACACGCAAAAGACTTTGTAGAGGCAATGTGGTTAATGCTTCAGCAAGATGAACCAGATGATTATGTAATTGCTACAGGTGTTCAGTATTCGGTAAAAGATTTTGTTGAAGAAGCGGCACCTTATTTTGGTATGAATATTGTGTGGTTGAATGAAGGTTTGGATACCGTTGGTTATGATAGGAATAGTAAAAAAATAGTTATTAGAGTCGATCCTAAATATTTTAGACCTGCTGAAGTAGAAACTTTGTTAGGTGATGCCTCTAAAGCAAAGGAAAAACTGGGTTGGGAACCTAAGATTTCTTTTAAACAATTAGTCGAGGATATGTGCATTTATGGACAGTGAAAATAAAATATATGTTGCTGGTAATACTGGACTTGTAGGATCTGCAATAGTTAGAAAGTTAAAAGAGAATGGATATAATAATATTATTTCTTCTCCAAGATCTAATTTTGATTTGAAAAGTCAATATGATGTAGAGAAGTTTTTTAATATTAACAGACCAGATTATGTTTTTCTTGCTGCTGCACGATGTGGGGGAATTTTTGATAATATTAACTATCCAGTTGATTATTTACTTGATAATCTAAACATTCAAAATAATATTATCTCTACTTCTTATAAATATGAAGTCAAGAAACTTATGTTTTTTGCTTCGTCTTGTATATTTCCAAAAGAATCATTGCAACCCATAAAAGAAGAATATCTTCTTACTGGACCTCTTGAACCAACAAATGAACCTTATTCTATTGCTAAAATTGCAGGGATTAAACTTTGTGAAGCATATAGAAAACAGTATGGATGTAATTTTATTTCTGTAAATCCATGTAATGTATATGGACCAGGAGATAAATTTGATTCAATGAAAGGTCATGTTATGTCTAGTTTGATCTATAAAATTTGGAAGGCACATAAGGAGAATAAATCTAATGTGATTTGCTTTGGTGATGGATCTCCAGAAAGAGAGTTTATACACGTTGATGATCTAGCAGATGCTTCGCTGTTTTTGATGAATAGTTATAATGAACATGATATAATTAATATTGGAACCGGTATAGACTATACAATTAAAAAGATTGCAGAAACAATTAAAGAACTAGTAGGTTATAGTGGTAATCTTGTATGGGACACTACAAAACCAAATGGTATGTTGAAAAAAGTTCTTGACGTATCTAAACTAAATTCTTTGGGTTGGCAATCAACAATAAATTTAAATATTGGTATTGAAAGTGTTTTAAATTATTTGGAAAAAAATCCATGAAATGGCCTTTAATGATGAACAATATCACTTTGAGTGATAGATTAAAACTTGCTAAGTTTGTTTTAACATCTGATAGATTTACTAATGGTAAAAAAGTTAGAGAATTTGAAAAAGAATGGAGCAATTGGTTAGGGTCAAAATATTCTCTATTTGTATCATCTGGAAGTACGGCAAATTATTTGTTACTTTCTGCAGTCAAAGAACTTTATAATCTTAAAGACGGTGATAAAGTTTTAGTTCCTGCCTGTACTTGGGTCACAAATATTGGTCCAGTCATTCAACTTGGATTAACTCCAATATTTTGTGATATTAATCTTGATAATTTTAGCTTCTGTGAAAAAGATTTACAGTATATTTCAAAAATTCATCCAGATATTAAATGTGTCTTTATTACTCATTTAATTGGTTACTCTGCAAATACTGAAAAGTGCAAAGAACTTTTTCCAAATGCTTTAATTCTTGATGATATTTGTGAGTCTCATGGATGTAAATCTCCAGATGGTTCTAAAAGAGGTTCTGACAGTTTAGGAGCAACTTTTAGTTTTTACTTTGGGCATCATATGACCACTATTGAGGGTGGAATGATCTCTACAAACAACTATGAGTTATATGATTTAATGAGAATTAAGAGAAGTCATGGACTTGCAAGAGAATCTGAAAGATTTGATTATTATGCAAAAAAATATCCAGAAGTTTCTAAGCAGTTTTTATTTATAACTGATGGATATAATTTTAGAAATCATGAAATATGTGCCGTTCTTGGATTGTCTCAACTTAAAAGATTGGATAGGTATATCCAAAAACGTAATGAAAATTACAAAAAATTTGTTGAGTTAATTTCCAAATATTCAATTGATTTTTATGTACCATTAGTTCCACAAACTTGTAGCAATTTTTGTTTTCCTTTAATTTGTAGAACCAAGGAATTGGCAGATAGATTGAAAGTAATATTTGATGAGGTTGGTATTGAACACAGACCAATTATTGGTGGAAACCTACTTAAACAACCATTCTTATCTGGGCACAAAATTACAACTCAGAAAGATAATTTGAATGTAGATTATATTCACAATAATGGAATCTACCTTGGAAATAATCAATTTGTTGGAAAAAATGAAATTAATTTACTTAACAATATATTGGAAAGATTACAATGATTGGATTTAATGCTCTAGGAAAATTGGGACTCTTAGGCAATCAAATGTTTCAATTTTCTGCTTTAAAGGGAATTGCAAAAAATAATGGATATCAATACTGCATACCTCCAGCAAAAGGGCAACAAGAATGGGTTGACAATTTGTTATTCAATCCATTTAAACTTTCTTGTACTGATCAATTGAATGTTCAATTTGTAGATCCTGGTAGGGATACTATATCAGAAAATGGATTTTGTTTTGATGAAAAATTATTCAATAATTGTCCGGATTGGGTAAATCTTCAAGGATATTTTCAAACTGAAAAATATTTTAAACATATTGAATCTGAAATAAGAAAAGACTTTGAGTTTAAAGATGAAATTTTGGAACCTTGTGAGGAGATGATGTCTCAATTTAATACTGCTCCCGTTTCACTTCATATTCGCAGAACTGACTATCTTACAAACTCAAATCATACCGTACTTGGATTGGATTATTATAAAAAAGCATTAGAACAGTTTGGTAATGAACAAGTTATTGTGTTTTCTGATGATCCAGAATGGTGCAACCAACAAGAATTATTTTCCTCAGATAGATTTCTTATTGCGGAAGGAAATACCAACTACATTGATTTGTGCCTGATGACGCTGTGCTCTGGGCACGTTATTGCCAACTCTTCGTTCTCTTGGTGGGGTGCATGGTTACCAAATAGTAAGCAGGTTGTAGCACCTTCTGGGTGGTTTTCTGGATCTAATAATGAACACCTAGATACTAAAGATATTATTTCTGAAACTTGGACGGTAATTTAATGAAAATTGGTTTTAATTGTAGTTCATTTGATTTATTCCATGCTGGGCACGTTACAATGCTCAGAATTGAAAAGGAGAGGTGTGATTATTTAAAAGTAGCATTGCAAGTGGACCCTACAATTGATAGATTTGGGATTAAAAATAAACCCACACAATCTATTTACGAAAGATATGTCCAGTTGCAGGCATGTAAATATGTTGATGAAATTTTAGTTTATGAAACTGAAGCAGATCTTCTTAATTTGATTCAAACTCAATCTATTGATATTAGATTCTTGAGTGAAGAATATGAAAATAGAGACTTTACTGGAAAGCAATATTGTGTTGATCATGGAATTGAAATCTACTATCACTTAAGAAGGCACAATTATTCTTCAACAGAACTTAGAAATAGAATTTATTTTTTAGAAAAACAAAAAATAGAATTAAAAGAAAAAGAATCTCTAATACCACCACATTCATTAGAACTTTTAGATAAATATTCCACTCAAAATAACTTAATTAATTCTGAAGTAGAAGAAATTCCAACATGGCATCCTGTATGATTGGATTTAATTTTTTATGTAATATGGTGAATTAATGGATAAAAATTTAATATCTGTTTTTGGAGCAACTGGATTTATTGGTAGTCGATATTGTTCTCTTTATCCTGATAAAATTGTTGAGATTGGTAGAGAAGATAGGATTCCAAAAAGCAAAAACATATTATATTTTATTTCTACAGTTGACAACTATAATATTCATACAAATATTACTTTAGATGTTGAAACAAATCTTAAAGTTCTTTGTGAGGTTTTAGATTTTTGTAGAGATACTGATATTGTTTTTAATTTTATTAGTTCTTGGTTTGTTTATGGGGAAACTCAATTACCAGCAAAAGAAGAATACTCATGTTATCCAACAGGATTCTATTCCATCACTAAAAAGACAGCAGAAGATCTTCTAATTTCTTTTTGTAAAACCTACAAAGTTAATTATAGAATTCTTCGTCTTTGTAATGTTTATGGTTCTGGTGATAATAAAGTATCAAAAAAGAAAAATGCTATTCAGCATATGATCAATCTTTTAAAAGAAGATATGGAAGTTTCTTTATATGATGGTGGTACTCCTATTAGGGATTTGATGCATATAGATGATATTTCCAATGCCATAAATTTGGTTGTGGTGAAAGGTGAATTGAACACTATCTACAACATCGGTAGTGGACATCCAACTACTGTTCGTGATATAATAGAAATGTCAAAAGTAATGTTGCAGTCTAATTCACAAATTACTTCTATTGAAACTCCTGAGTTTCATAGTATAGTTCAAGTTAAAAATTTCTGGATGGATACATCTAAGTTGGAGAGTTTGGGGTTTAAACAAAATATTAAATTGGAGCAAGGAATTAAACAATTATGTCTGAGATAATAGATAATTTTCTCGCCACTGTGAAGGATAGTGGGCAGAATATATTTCCGTATTTGGCAAACAAAAAAAATTTTGATCCCACTAAAGACACTGTATATTATTCTGGACCTTATTGGACTGATCTTGAAATAAAAGAAGTTATCAATTCTATTTTGTATGGTAAGTGGTTGTCATCTGGAGAAAATGTAAATAAATTTGAAAGAGAGTTTTCAAAAAAGTTTAATTTTAAACATTCTGTCATGGTGAACTCTGGCAGTTCTGCTAACTTAGTTATGTTTGCTGCACTCAAAAAACATTTTGGATGGAAAGATGGGGATGAGATTATTGTGTGTGCCTGTGGTTTTGCCACCACAGTTGCTCCTATTGTTCAAAATAGATTGAAACCAGTCTTTGTTGATATTGATTGGTCTGATCTGAATTGGGATTTGGATCAAGTTGAACAAAAGATTTCTTCTAGAACTGTTGCAGTAATTTCATCGCCTGTTCTTGGAAATCCTTATGATATTGATAAAATTGTTCAGATTTGTAAGCAAAAGAATATACATTTGATTGCTGATAACTGTGATAGTCTTGGTAGTAAGTGGAATGAAAATTATCTTACTGATTATGCTGTTGCATCATCCTGCTCCTTTTATCCAGCACATCATATTTGCACGATTGAGGGGGGGATGGTTTCTTCTAATGTAAAAGAAATTGTTGACCTTGCTCGTAGTTTTGCTTGGTGGGGTCGTGATTGTTATTGTGTGGGAGCACAGAATCTTCTATCTTGTGGAACCTGTGGGAAAAGATTTGATAACTGGTTGCCTGATTATGATGGAGTTGTAGATCACAAATATGTGTTTTCTAATATGGGATATAATTTAAAACCTCTTGATCTTCAGGGTGGTATTGGAACCGTGCAACTTCAAAAGTTTGATGAGATTCATAATCTTCGTAGATCAAATAAATTGAGGATTCAACAGGCACTTCAAAAAATTGATGGTGTTAGAATTGTTAATGAAAGATCTCAGGCAGAAACAAGTTGGTTTGGAGTTCCTATTGTATGTTCGACAAAAGAGCAAAAACAAAAATTAGTTACTCATCTTGAGAGTAATAGAGTTCAGACTCGTAATTATTTTGCTGGCAATATTCTTCTTCATCCGGGATATAAGCACCTTGATGATGCATCCAAATATCCCAAAGCAAATCAAGTTTTAGATAAAGTATTTTTCTTGGGATGTTCTCCAACAATTAATGAAGATATGCTTCAGTATATTGAGACTGTTATTGATAAATTCTTATGAAAATTGCAATTTCTTTTGTTGGAACTGGTGATTATTTAAATTACCTTTCAGACTGGTATGCTACCTTGAAAGATAATTTTGTTCCAGATGTAGAAAAAGTGTTTTTGATTTTTACTGATGGTGACGGGGATTGGCCAGATGATGTAATAAAAATTGATTCTGAACATTATGGTTGGCCAGAAACTTTTAATTATACTTTTGAAAATCTATTAAAATCAAAAGAATATATTCAAGATTGTGATTGGTTTGTATCAATAGATGCTGATATGAAACCAGCAACAATTATTTCTTATGATGAATTTTTTAATGATACCAAAGATTATTTTGGTGTTCATCATCCATGCCATTATCTTGGTATGAGTCCTCATACTAAGTTTCCTGGATCTTTTGATGTTAATCCAAAATCAAAAGCATGTGTAACAGAAGATATGGATCTTTCCATTTATTATCAGGGATGCTTGTGGGGCGGAAAAGTGCCACAAATTTTTGATATGATGGAAAAACTTGATATGTGGACTAGGGAGGATCTGTCTAATAATGCTTCTCCTGTTTGGTATGAAGAATCTTATTTTAACAAGTTTTTTATTTTGAATAAGAAGAAAGTTCATACTCTTGGTCCTGAGTATGCATATCCAGAATTTTTTACTGAATATTGCAATTTTGAACCAAAAATGGTACACTTGGCAAAGGATAATTCAAAATATCATATATAATGCGTAATATATGATATAATAGTTCTACTGCATAATAAAAAATATGAAATGGAAATCTGATCTAATTGAAGATGTTAGGAGTAATACTACTGCAGATGATTTGTGTTGTGGCATTGATCACTTTTTGAATCTTTGGCCGGATGCAAAAGATGAAGAGTCGGTTATCAATACTTATAGTGGAAAAGAAGTCACTGATTGTAATCGTGAATCTTTGAAAGAACAATTTCTTAAAATTAAGGATACTTGCAAAGCGATCCTTGAAATTGGTATTGGTAGAAACGGAAAGGATTCTTTTGCCACTATCTTTTTTGAGAATAAGAATAAAGATACTAAATATGTCGGTCTTGATATTCAAGATCGTAGTTGGTTGGTAGACTGTGGTGAAAATATCTTTACTATTCAGGGAAACAGTTCAAATTATGATGAGAATGTAAAAATTATTAAAGATAAATTTGAAATAGGAGAATTTGATTTTATTTTTATTGATGGATTGCACAGTTTAAATCAAGTTTTAAGGGATTGGGAATACACTAATTTGCTAAGTGACACCGGCACAGTCGGTTTGCATGATACTAGTCATCATATTGGACCTTTTCTTTTTATTCGTAATCTTGACAAAGATAAGTGGGATGTGATTGAGAATGCATGTCCCCAAGATTATGGAATTGGATTTGCAACTAAAAAAAATAAATAGTAAAATTGTATTCAAAATTATGTTCAATAGACTTTTGGTTGAGGATGATATTCCAGTGTTCTCTGAAATAATTGAAAGAGAAAAGTATTCGGAAAAATTTAGACATAAAGATTTGTGGAATATGTCCGCAGGTTTTGTTAAATGGATTTCGGTTCTTGAAGAATTCAAACATATTGGTAGGAACAATCTAAAAGTTATTGATCTTGGGACTTCCACTGGTGTTGTTCCGTATATTATTTCCAGTTTAGGTAATGATGTTACTGGCATTGATATTCAATATTTTGATAATTGGTGTCCTAAAAATTTAATTAGGATGGTTATCGGTGATGCTTTACTGGAATTAAAAGAAATGAAAGATGAGAGTATCGATGTAGTTACCGATCTCTGTGCAGTGCATGAATTTAATCCAAATAGTAATAGTAAGTATAAAAATATAGGATTGAAAGAAGTTTCAGATCAAATTTATAGGGTACTAAAACCTGGTGGAAAATTTTTAACATCTACCGATGTTTCTCTTACCTATCCTGCTAGTCAACCTGGTGGATTCATCTTGCCTGAGGATGTAATTAAAATTGTAGAAGCATCTGGATTGCGATTGACTAGTCCATATAAAAAAGAATATGAGCAATCCAAATATAATCCAATTTATCAATCTGGAATTGGATTACATGTCGCTACTTTTTCTTTTGAAAAATAAATTAAATTTTATAAAATTATTAACAAAATGTATAAAGGAAAAAAATTAATTGCTTGTTCACCTGTTGGAAGAAAATCTTCTATGCAATGTTTATTCAAACATATGTTGAACAATCGGCATATATTGGATGAGTATCATTTATGGGTCAATACCGTAAATGAGGAAGATCTAGAATATATTAATAAATTTGCAAAAGAAAATTCAGACTTTGTTCATTTAAAGTATGGATGTGAAGCATTAGATCCAGAACAAATGGGTAGATCTCATAATGTAAAACGATTTTATAATTATTGTGTTGAACCAAATACTTTTTATTTTAAAATAGATGATGATGTTATTTTCATTGAGGATAAAACGTTCGAAAAATTATCTCAATACAAATTGGATAATTCAGAAACTTTTCTTACATTTCCTTTAATAATCAATAATCCTTGGTGTAATCATTTTCTTAGGGAATCGGGAACAATTGATATCCCAGAATGTACTGGTACTATGCGTTATTGGAAATCTGATTTTCAAAATGCTAAAGAATTAATTAAATCCTCTCCTTCCATAATGAGTGATAATTTAGAGGAACCTAAATTAGTAGATTTTATTCCAGAACATAGAGCTATAAGTCAATTATATTGTTATGATGGATCTTTTGTATATAGTTTATTGAATCAATGTTATAAAAAAATTATTGACAATAAATTGTCTGATTTGGATATTGAAAATATTATATTGGAAAATTGTGAATCGGTATGTATAAATTTTGTAATGTGGTCTGGGGAGGATTTTGCAAAATTTGGTGGGAATGTGAAATGTCTTGATGATGAACCTTGGTTGACAACTTATTATCCATGTAAATTTGATTTGAAAAATGCAATAGTTGGAAATACTAGAGCTGTTCATTATGCCTATTGGCCTCAGAGAGATTATTTAAATACCACAGATATTATGGGGAAGTATGCATCAATATGATTATTTAATTATTGGTTGTGGATTATTTGGTGCAACATTTGCAAGACTTGCTACAGATGTAGGAAAGTCTTGTTTAATTATTGACAAAAGAGATCATATTGGTGGGAATTGTTACACTGAAAATGTTGAAGGAATTAATGTTCATAAGTATGGTGCTCATATTTTCCACACAAGTAATAAATTTGTTTGGCAATTTGTAAATAGATTTTCCGAATTTAATAATTACATCAATTCTCCAAAAGCAGTATCTAATGATGGGAAGTTATATTCACTTCCTTTCAATATGAATACCTTTTATGAACTGTGGGGAACTAAATTACCAGAACATGCAAAATTAATTATTGAAAGTCAAAAATTTCAAGGCACTCCAACTAATCTTGAAGAGCAGGCATTATCCTTAGTTGGAAAAGATATCTATGAGACTTTAATTAAAGATTATACAGAAAAACAATGGGGAAGATCTGCAACACAACTTCCCACATTTATCATTAAAAGACTTCCATTAAGATTTACTTTTGATAATAATTACTTTAATGATAAGTATCAGGGTATTCCTATTGGTGGATATACAAAAATGTTTGAAAAAATTCTTGATGGTATTCAAGTTAAGTTGGAAATTGATTATTTTTCCAATAGAGAATACTTTGATTTTTTAGCAAAAACTGTAGTGTATAGTGGATGTATAGATGAATTTTTTAACTATGAATATGGTGAATTAGAATATCGTTCTTTAAAATTTGACCATAAAATAATAAACATAGAAAATTATCAAGGTAATGCTGTCATTAACTATTGTCAAAAATATCCTAAACAAACTAGAACAATAGAACATAAACATTTTGAAAAAATAAATTCGGAAAAAACAGTAGTTACTTATGAATATTCTGAAGATTATAAAAAAGGATTAATTCCATATTATTCAATAAATGATTCGACAAATCAGAATAAATATTTTAACTATATGGAGAAATCTAAAACATTGACTAATTTTATATTTGGTGGTAGACTATCTGAGTATAAGTATATGGATATGCACGTAGTTATTGAATCTGCAATGAATAAATTTAAAACTTTAAATCAATTATGAAATTATCTGTTTGTTTTTGTGGACAACCTAGATTTGTTGAACAAGTTGCACCACTAATCAAGACCAATGTATTTGCTGACTATGATGTGGATGTGTTTGCTCATCTTTGGTTTGATGAAGATTTGCAAACAAAGGCATACAAGTATGGTGGTGCTGGTGGTTGGGAAAACCAGAGAATACCAAAAAATGCAATAGAAAAATTTGTAGAATTATATTCACCAGTAAAAATAAAAGTCGAATCTTCTAAAACTTTCTTAAATCATCGATACTCTGATAATTATACTTCAACTTTACAAAAATATAAGCAAGGAGCAATAGATAATCCAAAGGAACCAAATTATCCAGTAAGAGATGTAAATAACATACATTCTTATTATTATAGTATGAATGAAGTTTGTTTGTTAAAAAAACTTTATGAATTGGAAAATGATTTTAAATATGATTATGTTATTTGGTTGAGAACAGATTCTGAAGTTCATAATAGTATAATGTATGAATCTTTCGATAAAAACACTTTATACTATACTGGAATTAATAACCAATCAGACGGTATGATTTGCGATTGGTTTAATTTTGGTGGATCTAAAGTTATGGATGCTTTTATGGGGACATTTCCCGTGATTGATTTGTGTATTGAAAATTGTATGAAGCAAACTAATGGTGCTTGGTGTTCTGAACTGATTCATACACAAATTATAAATGCATTTCAAATTAAAACCGAACCACTCTCCATACACATTACTTTGCCTAGATTTTGATGAACATTATAATTCCTATGGCAGGTGAAGGGACCAGATTTCCCAGAGACACCTACAAAATTCCAAAACCATTAATAGAAATTGATGGAATTCCTATGATTCAGCGAGCAATACAATCGTTAGGATTGGTGGGAACTTATCACTTTGTAATTAGAAAGGATAGTTACTATGATCAGGTTTGCACTCTTTTACACGCACTTCTTCCATCAGCAAAAATTATTAGCGTAGAAAAAACTACGGAAGGCCCTGCCTCAAGTTGCCTTTTATTTAAAGATTTTATCAATAGTGAAGAAGAATTGGTGATTGCAAATTGTGATCAAATTATGTGGTGGGATGCAGATTTGTTTCTTACAACTGCTAGGTATTATAAGTATGATGGGTTAGTTGTTACTTATAGTACAGACACTCCAAAAAATAGTTATGCTAGACTTGATAAAAATGGATTTGTGCAAGAAATCAAAGAAAAGCAAGTCATAAGTGATATATCATTGAATGGAATTCATTATTGGAGAAAGGGAAAATACTTTGTACAAAGTACGAAAAATATGATAGAATGTGATGATAGGGCACCAAATGGTGAATTTTATGTTGGACCATCATACAATCACATGATTAGTGATGGATTAAAAGTTGGCATTCACCATATTCCATCCTGGCAACATAATCCTGTTGGAGTTCCAGAAGATTTGGATCTATTTATGAAAAAGTTATGAACGTAACACAAATTAAAGATTATGTGCGGGGGTGGTTTATTGGAGACTTTGAACCATCACTTTTAAGAACTAAAGATTTTGAAGTTGGTGTTCTTACCCACCAAAAAGGTGAATATTGGGCATCTCATTATCATAAGGAAAGTATTGAGTATAATGTTCTTATTTCTGGTAAAATGGTTGTTCGGGGGAAAGAGTTAAATAGTGGTGACGTATTTGTCTTTCAAAAAGGAGAGATTGCAGATCCTGCTTTTCTTGAAGATTGTACATTAGTTGTAGTAAAAGTTCCGTCCATTCCATACGACAAATTTGAGGTTGATCAATGAAATTTTTTAGAGAATTAACAGAAACAGAAAGAGGGCGTTGTGTAGTAGCAACGTATTATATTGAATCATATTCTAATGTTGGCAATCTTCGTGATGCCGCTTGGAATCTTGCTATCGGGCAAAGTGTGGGTAATCCAAAAGTTCGTAATCGCTGGGAGAGTGATGAACTGTTTGAACTATCGTCTTGCGTTATCTATGCAGATGAAGATGAACTCTCACAACTTACGGAAGGTGTAGTAACGATTGGATTTCCAAAAGTAAATACTGATTGGGAAGGTGATGGTATTTCACATCTTCTTTGTCAATTAATGGGTGGGCAACTTGATATTGATGTGTTCAAGGTTTGCCGTCTTCAGAAACTTGAATTTCCTGCTGACGTAGAAGCATCTTTCCTTGGACCAAAGAATGGTATTGATGGAATCCGCAAGTTTGTAAATCGTTATGATAAACCACTTTCAGGTGCAATCGTAAAACCAAAAACTGGTATTTCACCACAAACTCTTTCTGAGATGGTGAAAGAACTTCTTGATGGTGGTGTAGATTTTATCAAGGAAGATGAGATTCTTGCAAACCCATCGTTCTGCCGTCTTGAAGATCGTGTAGAACTGATTTCAAATATTATTAATAACTGTGGTCGTAATGTCATCTATACTTTCTGCATTAATGGTGATCATCATACCATTCTTGATCGTGCTAAGTTTGTTGCTAACAATGGTGGAAATGGTGTTCATATTAATTTTTGGTCTGGTCTTGGCGTTTATAATTCAATTAGAAAACTGGATTTACCATTGTTTATCCATTATCAGAAGAGTGGGGACAAAATTCTTACGGATAAACGTCACGCATTTGGAATAGATTGGGATGTTCTTTGTGATCTTGCAGGACTCTGTGGTGTTGATACTATCCATGCTGGAATGTGGGGTGGATATTTGAGTGATGATGAAAACGAACTTCGCCAAACTCTTGCAACACTTCATAAACGCAATGTTCTTCCGGCATTGAGTTGTGGAATGCATCCAGGCATCGTTAATACTACCTCAGAGAAGTTTGGTACAGATTTCCTTGCTAACTGTGGAGGTGCCATTCACGGGCATCCTGAGGGCACTCTAGCAGGTGCTTTGGCAATGCGTCAGTCTATTGATAAAACTCCTGGACCAGAGTTCCGTGCTGCTATTGATAAGTGGGGATATGAAACTGGTGGCGGATCTCTTCCTGAATGGGTTCTGGATTTTTAATATGAAAATTATTGCTCATCGTGGAAATCTAAGTGGACCTAATCCACTTAGAGAAAATAGTCCAGAATATATTGAAGAAGCACTATCTCAAGGATTTGATGTAGAAATTGATGTGCGTTATGATAATAAAGATAAATGCTTTTATTTGGGGCATGATGAACCACAATATGTTGTCAGTTTATATTGGTTAAGTCAATATAGAGAAAATTTATGGGTTCATTGTAAAAATTTAGAAGCACTTTCTGAATTTTCTAAAACCGCCTTCAATTATTTCTGGCACGAAACTGATCGTTATACCTTAACAAGCAAAGGTATTGGGTGGGTACTGATAGGACAATATCCTTATCCAAAATCTGTAATTGTTTTGCCGGAAAGTATTGCACTCTACAACTTTCCTCACGGAATTGAATATATAAAAAACAGTTATGGTATTTGTACCGATAAACCAACTTATTACAAGGAGTTATTTAAATTGGGTATAGGTGTATGATTTTAGCAGCATATCATCAGGGTTTCAAAAATAGAAAAGCAACAGAAGAGGCAGTTAAAAATTTTAGGAAACATAATGACGGTCCTTATTTTTTAGTTTCTGATGGTGGAGAAGACTTTTCAGATATTGCAGAAAAATATAATTGCCACTATCACCATTCAAATTGGAATCTTGGTCTAAGAGATGAAAATCATCCATCCGGAATTTATGGGATGGAAAAAGATGAAGTTTTGGAATGGTTACATAGATTTTATTTGGCATGTACTGTTGCCGAGTCTGATCATATTGTGATGATGGAAGATGATGTTTTGATTAAAGGAAAAATTGACATTCATGATGACGTTGAATTTTCTGGATTGTATGCTCCAGGTAACGTTATGGATCAAAAAATGATTGACTATCTCACTGAAAAATATAACGCTAAATTTTATAATAATTGGTATGGAATGCCCGGTGGATCAATTTTTAAAACAAAGACTTTTGTTGAAAACTATGATAGAATAACAAAAATATTTGATGAAGAATTTGATTATATTAAGAAAAATTTATATGGTAATATTGGATGGGTAGATATTTGGATGACCGTTTACTATTGTCTTTGTAAAAAAGAATATAATGTAAATCCTTATTTTACAGAAACTGTAACCAATCCCAATTGGATGGATCCCAGATATCTAATTGTGCATCATTATAAAGAACATTATAAACATTTTGGATACTTTTATGAATAAATTAAAGGCACTTTTTATTGGAAATTGTCAGACTGGTGGAGTGATTAATTATCTTTTAAAAAGTAAAGAATTTTCTCAAACTTATGAAACAAAACTATATGCAAATTGGGAATTAATTGCAAATAAATCTTCAATTCCAATGTTTGATGTAGAATCTGCAGATTTATTTGTATATCAACCACTTAGACCTGTTCATGGTTGTTATTCAACAGATCCCAATGTTCAAGGGTCAATAGGTTATTATTTAAAAGATTCTTGTATAAAAATTTCATTTCCTTATGTATATTCTTCTGCAATGTGGCCAATAGTCCAAACAAAACAAAATGAAAATAGATGGTGGGGTGGAGAAGTTATTGATGAATTAGTTTCTGAAGGAATAAGTTATAATGAAATTATTTCTTTGTTTCTAGAAAATAAAATTGATTGGAAATATAAAAAAAGATTTCAAAGTAGTATTAATATTTTAAAACAAAAGGAAACTATAACAGACGTTAAAGTTGCTGAGTTTATTGAAAAAAATTTAAAAGACAATCTTTTGTTCCTAATACCTCACCACCCAACAAGTATAATATTTCTTAATATTGCAAATCAAATTCTGGAAAAATTGAATATGGGAAAGTTATCGGTTAATGTGATTGGAGGCATTAATGATAGAAAATTAGAGGATACTATATATAATTTACCTACTTGTATGTTTCCCTTGCATAAATCTTCTATTATAGACTATAACTTAAATTATGGAAAAGAATATTTAGAAAACTCTGACAATTTTTATGTTCAAAGAATTAAAAATTATTTGGAAACAAATCATCCATGTTATAATGGAATTTAATAAACAACAAAATTAATTGGATTTTTTTATGTCTAAACAAAAAATTATTATTTGGGGACATCCCTTACACTCACATACTCACTCATACATTCATGGTGGGTTTAAAAAAGGATTTGAACATATGGGATGCGAGGTTCATTGGTTTAACAATGAAGAATATCCAGATCCTACTGATTTTGATTATGGAAATAGTTTAATTATTACTGAAGGATTTGATGATGCAAATTTACCTATTGTAGATTCTTCAACGTATTTTGTTCATTGTTGTAAAGATCCTTACAAGTATCTTGATAAGGGAGTTAGACTTGTTGATATTAGATATAATGTAAAAGAGTTGAATGATGTTAATTATTCATATGTTTTTTCTGAGGAAAATCCAATCAAGATTGGTTCATGTGAATATTACCAAAAAATCGCATCTACGGATGGTTTAAATTCTCAATGGGTAAAGGATCGTCGCGAATATGAAGCAATTTATTTAAGTTGGGCAACGGACTTGCTTCCACATGAATTTAATTACGATGATATGAAAATTCCAAGACAGACAAAGTCTTATTATGTTGGAAGTATTTCGTCAGCCAACGTTAATCAAATTCAACCTTTTGCTAGAGCATGTACTTCTGCTGGTGTGGAGTTTATTCATAGTGATCCTTGGCGCAATCCGCTCTCCTGGGAAGAGAATAAGAGATTAGTACAAGAATCCTATGTTGCTCCCGATATTCGTGGCGTTGGATTAGGTGATGATAATCTAGATACTGGATGTAATCATTTAAAAACTGGATATATTCCCTGTCGTGTTTTTAAGAATATTAGTTATGGTCAAGTGGGGATGACTAACTCTAAAATTGTCAGTGATCTGTTTGATGGTGACATTGTGTATAATAGTAACACCTATGATTTGTTCTTTGACACTGAAGCAAATATTACCAACTATGATCTCATAGAGCATCAAATGAATGTAGTTCGTGATCATCATACATATTTAAATCGTTGCGGTTCAATTCTTAAAGTGTATAATAATGAAGTATGAAAGACATAACTTTTTATACTGTAATGGGCGGATCGGATCATTTTTATGATGCAACTAAACTAGCAGTAGAATCTATTCATAAAAAAATTCCTTCATCTAAAATTAAAGTTTTTGATTTTGGTGGAAAATTTAAAAATGAATATTCTGAAACTGTTGATTGTCGTAATCAACAAAATACATCAAAAAAAGATATTGGATATCTTTATTGGAGAGAAAAATATGTCAAGGCATTAGAAATTGATACTGAGTATGCAGTTTATTTTGATTGTGACACAGTTTTAATTAATGATTTTTTTGAAGATATTTTTGATATAATTGGAGATAGGGCTGGATCTGCACAACATTGGTGGGTTCCTACTTTTAATCACTATTATAATATGGCAACTCCTGTCCAGGATAGGCAAGTTTTTGTTCAAACTCTGGACAATTTGGAAACAACATTAGATGCTCCATACTATGCCGGTGGTGTTTTTCTTTTTAAGAATACTGTTGAGAATATAAAATTATTTGAAAAAGTTGTTAAATATTATGATAATTTTAATGATACCCATGATGGTAAAATATCATCATTGACGGATGAATTTTTCTTTAGTTCTATTTTTAAAGATAATATTGTAAATTTAGGTGGATGCCTTAATGTTTGCCCAAAGGGAAATAACATTAGTATGAATTTAGAGATTGATGATGATGGTATTTTAGTCGGTAAAAATGTTTTTGATGAAGATTACAATCCCGTAATTTTTGTTCATTGCAACATTCATAAACATCGCAGTGTTCATGGCAACCATTTTTTGGATATTGATTATCCAAAAGAAGTTTTAGAAATTATTTCTGAGGCATATCAATTGTGATTTATATAACAGGATCTAATGGTTTAATTGGGAGATCTCTTAAAAAAAATCTTTTAAAATTTATTCCAATTTCTTATAGAGATAATTTAGATGGAATTGAATTTAATACACATGAAGATGCAACATTAATTCATTTAGCATCTTCCTCAAACACTAGATATAGTATTGATTCTTCTGCAGAACTTTATGTCAAAGATGTTAATCTTTCATTAGAAGTATTCAAAAAATTTTTGAATAAAAATCCTACTGGAAGAATAATTTTACTATCTTCATGTGGGGATCTTCATTGGGATTATTATAAAAAAATTCAAAATGAACAAAGCGTCCCATTTCCCAAAACAATTCACGGAGCGCATAAATTACTTTTAGAAAATTATGGAAATATTTTAACCCGAAATACTGAAGCAAAATTTATTATTTTGAGAGTAACTAATGTTTATGGTGGTGATGCTTCTTTGGATAGAGTAAATGGATTTATTGACAAATATGTAAGTTGTTTTAAGAATAATTCTGTTATGCAGATATATTCTAATCAAAGTAATAGTTATGATTGGATTCATCTTGATGATGTAGTATCGGCAGTAATTTTGTCTATTGGATATAATTGTAACGATACATTTTTGATCGGTGACGGGAATAGTTATTCATTACAGAATTTACTTGATCTGCTAAAAAATAACATTGGAGATGTAAAACTGGATTTGAAAGAGTGTTTAAATAGTGCAGTTCATGTTGTAATTGATCCTAGTAGAGCAAAAGACTTGTTAGGATGGAAACCGAAAATTTCTTTATCTGAAGGTATTCAAATTATTAAAAAAAATTTATGAAGGGGTATGTATGGATATTTTTATAAAATTGACCGAATTAGAGAGACTTTAAAATGAATTTTACGGCAATTAGAGAGTATGTAAATCCAAAAACTGTGATTGATATTGGAGCAAATACGGGATGGTTTGCTTTGAATTTAAAGCAGTTTTGTCCAAATGTTGATGTTACTATGATTGAAGCAAATCCAAACTGTGAAGAATATCTTGATAAAGTTGGTTTTTCTTACAGCATAGCAGCACTTTCAAACGAAAAAAAAGATAATGCAAAATTTTATCTCAATAAAAATGATGAAGTTTGTAGTGGCGCATCCTTATATAAAGAATCTACAAAATTTTATGATGATTGCTTAACATTTGAAGTTGAAACATACACTTTAGATGAAGGAAATCTTTATCCTGAAGGAATCGATTTAGTAAAGATAGACGTTCAGGGATCTGAAAAAGATATTTTGATGGGATCTACTGAAACTCTTACCAGAACAAAATATTTACTTATTGAGTGTTCTCTTTACGAATATAATATTGGATCTCCTCTTGTTGAAGATATTGTTTTTTATTTAAAGAAATCTGGATTTTATCCAAAGTATATTTTATCTGAACACCCAACAAGACCTGGAATTGATTTTTGCGATAAAATCAAACCAAACGTTATTGTTATTCATCAACTTGATATTTTATTTGCAAAAATACCTGAAAGTAATGAATATATTTCTTGTGATGAAACGATAAAAAACTATAGAAAACTTTTTAATGAAGCATTGCTATGAAAATTTGTTTAGTCGGTCCTGGCATAATGCACATTCCTCCATCTGGTTGGGGTGCTGTAGAATCAATTATCTGGGAATGTGCAAATGAATTATCTGAATTAGGATATGATGGAACAATACTGAATACTCCTGATCTAGATGAAATTATTGTTTCTCTTGAAGAAGATCAATTTGATTTCATTCATATTCATTATGATGTGTTTTACAACTTAATACCTCAAATCAAAAAGGTTTGTCCAAATTCTAAAATTGCATTATCTTCCCATTACCCATATATTGATCAGTTTGAAAAACATAGATTTGATGGATATGATAGAACTTTTAATTGGATGCTGAATAATAGTGATTCTTTTTATAATTTTTGTGTATCTGAAAAGGATTTTGAAGTATTTAAAAATAAGAATGTTAATAATTTATATCTTTTTAAAACAGGAATATTCCATAGCGATATAAAAGTTTCTAATTCACCAAATAAAAAAGATAGATCTGTTTGTGTGGGTAAAATTGATAGAAGAAAAATGCAATTCTTCTATCAAGAACTAGATAATATTGACTTCATTGGTCCTATTGGTGATTCGTATGGATTTGATTCAACTAAAAATTATTTGGGTGAGTGGACAAAGAAGCAAATATATGATAATATAACGGAATATGCAAACATGATATTATTGTCTACTGGAGAAAATGGAACTCCTTTGGTCATCAAAGAAGCATTAATTGCTGGACTTGGAGTAGTGACCTCCGAATACTGTGCATATGAGTTGGATACAAACCTTCCATTTATAAATGTTATACCAACAGATAAATTGCAAGATTTGGAATATGTTGAAAATGTTCTAAATGAAAATAAAACAATATCTCTTTTTATGAGAGATGAAATTGTGAAGTATGGTGTAAGTAATTTTTCTTGGAAAAAACTAATTAAAATTTATTCTGAAAATATTGAGAAGTTAAATGCGAATTAGTATTATTGGTCCAGCACTTCCCATTCCTCCTAAAGGATGGGGTGCAGTTGAAAGTTTAATTTGGGATATGAAGTTGGTATTGAATGAACTGGGACATGATGTTCAGATCATTAATGTTGGAGATCCTTATCAGATCATTCAAATGATTAATGAATATCGTCCTGATTTTGTTCATATTAATTATGATGATTGGATTGGACTCTATCCTTATATTCAATATCCTTGTGCAGTTACAACTCACTTTGCATATATTGAGCGACCTGAAATGATGGGTGGTTATCGTCAAAGAGTCTTTGATCAGTTTAAAACAATTAAACCAAATGTTTTTGGACTTTCTGAAAACATTAATATAATTTATGATTACCTTGCAGAGATTCCTGAAGATAATCTTTATCTAAATCCAAATGGTGTTGCTTTGAATAATTTCAAAGTTTCTCAAAATCCAAAGTATTCGGATCGTTCAATCTATCTTGCAAAGATTGATCATCGTAAAAGGCAGTACTTGTTTCAAGATATTGCTTCTCTTTGGTATGCTGGCAACATTGCAGACCATAGATTTGATCAGAATAAAAATTATCTTGGCGAATGGCAGAAAGAATATCTCTATGAGAACTTAACTGAATATGGGAATCTCGTTCTTTTAAGTGATGGTGAAGCACATCCATTGGTTTGTATGGAAGCATTCTCTGCGGGATTGGGTGTTGTAATTAGTCAATGGGCAGCAGCAAATTTAGATTTTGAAAAAAAATTTATTACAATCATACCCGAAGATAAAATTTCAGATATAAAATTTATTGAATATGCTATTGAAAAAAACCGAAAATATTCAATTCAACATAGGGATGAAATATTAGACTATGCAAAACAATTTGAATGGTGTAGAATATTGCAAAATTACTATCTTCCAAATATTAATAAAGTAATCAATGGACAAAAATAAAGCGGCATATAAACTCAAGAATATTGCTCCTGTATATTATTTAAATCTTGATGGGCAACCAGAAAGACGACAATATATGGAAGAGCAGTTTAAGTACTGGGAGATAGAAAATTATACTCGTATCTCTGCCTATGATGGAAGAGTAGATGACCTGAGCGACATCATTAAGGGGCGCTATCCCGACAATATGACCTCTGGGGAGATTGGATGTACCACTTCTCATCTCAAGGCACTCCAGCACTGGATAGAGACCTCTGACAGTGCTTATGCCGTGATTATGGAAGATGATGTAGATTTACAACTTGTGAGATTTTGGGACTTCACCTGGTCTGATTTTGCCGCAAAGGTTCCTTATGATTATGATGTACTACAACTTGCAATTATATGCACCGGAGATTTACATGTTAAACTTCATAAGAGATTTGTAAATGATTTCTCAACTGCCGCTTATATGATTACTCGTCATCATGCCGAAAAGATTTTAAGACATCATCTTCGTGATGATAAGTATAAGTTGGATAATGGAGTCAAACCAAGAGCTGTTGCCGATGATTTAATTTATAACTCCGGTAATACCTTTTCAATTCCATTGTTCCTTTATAAGATTGAATTAGGTTCAAGCATACACCCTGAACACATTGATGTCTTTCATCGCCAGAGTCATGATGGTCTTCTAAACTTCTGGGAGACTCAAGGATCTGATATGAAAATTGATGATTTGATGAATTATGATCCTTATTTGGGTCGGATAACCGAACCATCGACTCCTTCACAAAGCAATTGACATCATATCCAAATCGTGTTATAATAAATAGGTTCTTGAGATACCTGAAAAAATCTCTATTAACATTTCACAATAAAAAATTTATGTTTATTCGTTCTTTAATTGCTGGTACTGTTGCTTTGACTTCAGTTGTTCCTGCATTTGCTGCTCCTGCATCCTTATCAGATGTACAACCAACTGACTGGGCATACTCAGCAATCCAAAACCTCAATACTCGTTATGGATGTCTTGTTGGTTATCCTAACGGCACTCTCAAGCCTGCTGCTGATGCAACTCGCAGTGAAGTATTTGCTCTGACAAATCACTGCCTGGATAACATCACTCAATTTTACACACAAGCAGACGCACAACTTGCTGCATCTCTTCGTGCTCAAATTGGTGCCACCAATAAGCGTGTAAGCACACTAGAAGTTGCTTCTGTAACTGCGACACAACGTCGTAATCTAGGTGTTGGTAACTATGGTGGTATTGCTTTTGCTGGCAATGCTGCTAACTATCCAGGTGTAACACCATTGAGCAATCGTGTATATGAGTCAGGTGTAACACTTCAAGGTCGTCTGAGGGCAGTAGAACTGGGTAATCAGTATGCTGTATCTGCTCGTCCTTATGTAACCTTTACTTCTACACCTAACTATGTAAGTGGTGGTGTATTTGGTGGTGGTCTTGCTACTCTTGATATTCCTCTCTCACGCAGGACTCTTGCTGATGGAACTAAAGTATCTGCTGCTAACCTCTATGTTGGTGCTGGTGGTCAGGTGGGTGGCAATCAGAGTGCTGGTGTCGGTGTTGTAGGTGCTGAAGTATCAGTAGCAAAAAACATCGTATTGTTTGCTGATGCCAAAATCCCCTTTGCCGAAACTGGTGCCGAAACCTTTGGTTCTACCAAAGTTGGTAAAGTCACTTATAACTACGGCAGTGGTCAAGGTTACAATGTAACTGGAACCGTTGGTGTAGGTATCAAGTTCTAATTTTGGTATGACAGTTACAACAGAAGACGGCAACAGACAAAATCTGTTTGCTGTCGAACCTAAAATGTACATTACGGAGAAAGACATGGCAGAACACGAACAAGAAACTTATGCTCAAAGAGCTGAGAGACTAAATGGTAGATTGGCAATGCTGGGATTTGTAATTGCTGTTGGCACTTACCTCACGACTGGACAAATACTTCCAGGCGTATTCTGAAACCCTAACCTAACTATCCCTATACAAAAAGACTCTGTTCTATATAAGAATGGAGTCTTTCCTCTTTT